>VYKW01000610.1_pt1 | contig 10787 bp, 10 predicted proteins | sample 5114451 | NCBI WGS metagenome assembly VYKW01 (sample SAMN12291784, study PRJNA351875) | freshwater metagenome | isolation source: freshwater lake | place: USA: Michigan, Gull Lake | collected 2013-08-08
TCCGGTGGACCAAGTCAGCCGATGACATCCTTGCTTCCATCGAGCGCTTCTGCCGATACAATGCCCCGGCAAAACACGACGCGATATTGCGAACTTCTGGTTCAGGACACTAGCTGAGCTCGCAGGTATTAACCACGCTCGGTTGAACGGGTTGAATTTGCCTCATTCGGATATCGCGGGTCTGGAATGATCGTAGCGGTCCATCCTGTTGACGAGGATCAAATCAAGGTCGACCGAAGAAGATTACTTGAGGCACATTATAGAGAGGTATCATGCATGCCTTACGCTTTTTTTGCTTGCCTGTTCTGCCGAGGAGCCGTCGACTGCGACGAAACCTGCAAACAACTCACTCGCTTGGCTACACATGCAGTTTTCAGCAGAGAAGCAACAATATTTTCCGAAGGTCAACGAGCCGACCATGTATTCGGCATCGCGAGCGGGTTGGTTCGACTATACAAGCAGCTGCCCGATGGACGACGTCAAATTCTGGGCTTCGCATCCCGGGTGATTTCTTGGGCGCTCCCTTCGAGACCACGTACAGGTTCTCGGCGCCGCAATTAGTGAGGTGGTGCTGTGTCGATTTAAACGACATGATCTTGCGGAGTTTGTTCAGTCCAAACCGGACCTGATGCGCCTGCTGATCGCGTTCGTGGCACGAGAGCTGAAGCTGGCTCGAGACCATCTGATCCTTCTTGGAATCGGATCGCTGATGAGCGCATCATGAAGTTTCTCGTTAACTGGCGAAATCAGCTATCGCGGCTCGAAATGCTCTCGGGGTCGACGCCGCAGCGCAGACGGAGATCGGCATTCACCGAAACTATATCTCTGCCGATGTCGCGCCGAGACATCGCTGATTTACGGGTCTGGAGCTGGAGACGTGAGCCGTACCCTTACCCGGTTAAAGGGGAAGAATGCCATTCGCATTGTTCCGGGTGGCATTTGCCTAATCGGGTTGGCGAGAGAGCGCATGGGGTGTTCCGTCCCCCATAACCTTGTCAGAGCCGAGAAGCTTCCCGACGAGTTCGCCATCATCGGCTTCGACCATAACGACCAGACCACGCAAGCGTGGCGGGCGAACCTGACCGAGACGATGCAGGCCTTCGCACGCGCTGGAAAGGGCGAGGCGATCGACGAGCAGGCCCGGTCATGGCTCGTCGGGCGCATGCATTATATGCGCGGAGACTTTAACCAGCCCGAAACCTTCAGCCAGCTGGGAAAGCTGCTGAGCGATCAACAAGAGGGGCAAAACGGTACAGCCAACGTGCTGTTCTATCTGGCGGTCGCCGACCGGTTCTTTGGTCCGGTGATCGAGCAGCTCGGCCGCGCCGGACTTACCCGACAGTCCGAGGGAACTTGGCGACGGGTGATCGTCGAAAAGCCGTTCGGACATGATCTTGCATCGGCTGAGGGCCTTAACGCGCAGATCCTCAAGGTCCTGTCCGAAGACCAGATCTATCGCATCGACCACTTTCTCGGCAAGGAAACGGTCCAGAACATCCTGGTGCTGCGTTTCGCCAACGGCATCTTCGAGCCGCTCTGGAATCGCGACCACGTCGATCACATTCAGATCACCGCGGCCGAGACCGTTGGCGTCGAGGCTCGCGGTCGCTTCTACGAGCAAACCGGCGCGTTACGAGACATGGTGCCAAACCATCTCTTCCAGCTCCTTGCCATGATCGGAATGGAGCCGCCGATCTCGTTCGATGCCGACGCCGTGCGTGCCAAGAAGACCGAGTTGTTCCAGGCGATCCATCCGATCTCACCTGACGATGCCGTGCGCGGCCAGTACGGCGCGGGCGTCGTCCTCGGCCAAAAAGTGCCAGGATACCGGCAGGTGCCCAACGTCGCGCAGGAGTCCACGACCGAAACCTATGTCGCCCTCAAGCTCGGCATCGACAATTGGCGTTGGGCCGGCGTGCCATTCTATCTCCGCACCGGCAAGCACCTTGCCGCACGTACGACCGAGATCGCAGTGCAATTTCGCCAAGCGCCCTACGCACTCTTTCGCGAAACGCCAGTCGAGCGGCTACCCGCGAACATCCTGACGCTCCGCATCCAACCGGATGAGGGGCTGTCACTCAGCTTCAGCGCCAAACGCCCTGGTGCCGAGATCGAAATCGACGGGGTGGACATGAATTTTGCCTACCGCGACTATTTCGCCCCCCTCGCGTCGGTCGGCTACGAGACGCTGATCTACGATTGCCTGATCGGAGACGCCACCTTGTTCCAGCGGGCCGACACGGTCGAGGCGGCGTGGTGCGCGGTGCAGGGCCTGCTCGATGCCTGGGCGCGCTCGCCCGCCACCGATTTTCCCAATTATGCTGCCGGCAGCGCCGGCCCGGAGGCCGCCGATCGCCTGCTCGCGCGCGATAAGCGGACTTGGCTGCCGATCCCCAATCATACGCGTGGGAGGCACAGCGCATGAGGAGTGCCGCTGAAACTCCCATCGATCGCCGACGACCGCGGGCGACGTCGCGATTGCCGGGGCGATAGGGCGAAAAGGAGTTCAACGCTTCTTACTCGAGCGGGGAGGCTGCTTATGGCATTCGGGGCGCCAGCGCCAGGGAGGTGACAACATGAAGGCCACTCGAATCTTGCCTGATCTGGGCCAGAGTCTCTGGCTCGACAACATCACGCGCAGCTTGTTGAGGACTGGCGTGCTCCACCGCTATATCGACGAGCTTTCCGTTACCGGGCTCACGTCCAATCCCACCATCTTCGACCACGCCATCAAGAACAGCGGCGACTACGACGACGCGATCAAGAATAAACTGGCGGAAGGCAAGTCCGGGGAGAAGCTGTTCTTCGAGCTCGCGCTGGAGGACCTCACGCAGGCGGCGGACCTGTTCCGGCCGGTTCACGACCGAAGCTGTGGCGTCGACGGTTGGGTCTCGTTGGAGGTCTCGCCTTTGCTGGCGCACGATACGAAATCGACCATTGCGGTGGCCAAGGAGCTTCACGCGCAGGCGCGGCGGCCCAATGTCATGATCAAGATTCCCGAGACGCCCGAAGGTCTGCCGGCCATCGAAGAGGCGATCTTCGCGGGAGTGCCGATCAACGTCACGCTGTTGTTCTCCGACGATCAGTATCTGGCGGCCGCCAATGCGTTCATGCGCGGCATCGAACGGCGCATCGAAGCGGGATTGAAGCCCGATATCCCCTCGGTAGCCTCGATCTTCATCAACCGTTGGGACGTCGCGGTGGCCGACAGGGTGCCGGAGGCGCTGCACGATCGGCTCGGCATTGCCGTCGCCAAGCGGACCTACAAAGCCTATCGCGACTTGTTGAGTTCGCCGCGATGGATGCGCGCTTATAATGCCGGCGCGCGTCCGCAACGCCTGCTGTGGGCCAGCACCGGAACCAAGGACCCGAAGGCGTCGGACGTCCTGTACGTCAAGGCCCTGGCCGCACCATTCACGGTGAACACCATGCCCGAGGACACCCTGAAGGCGCTCGCCGACCACGGCGACGTCGGGGAGACGATACCGGCGGACGGCGGCAATTCCGAGGAGCAGTTGGCGCGGTTCGCCGGGATCGACGTCCATGCATTGTCGATCCGGCTTCAAGACGAAGGTGCCAAGTCATTCGTCGATTCCTGGAACGACCTGATGGGTGTGATCAGCTCCAAGTCGGCCATGCTCAAGCGAGCGAGCTAACGCGGTGAAAGCGAAGTCGCGACACGCCGCCAAGCGTCGGGCCGGGCGCCGAAAGCGCGCCCGCAGCGCGAAGACGCCCTCGGCCAACAAGAAGATGTCCTCGACCAAGAAAGTGCTGGTCATCGACGTGGGCGGAACCTCGGTCAAGATCCTTGCCCCCGGGCAGACCGAGCGGCGCTCGTTTCCATCCGGACCGACGTTGACGCCCAGGCGGATGGTGTCCGCTGTCAAGAAGCTCGCCCAAGGGTGGAAGTATGACGTGGTCTCGATCGGCTATCCCGGTCCGGTGCTCTATGGCCGACCGATGGCCGAACCAAACAATCTGGGACGCGGATGGGTGGGATTCGATTTTGCAGAAGCATTCGGTCATCCGGTGAAGGTCGTCAACGATGCCGCCATGCAGGCATTGGGAAGCTACCAGAGCGGCAAGATGCTCTTTCTGGGCCTTGGGACGGGGCTTGGCTCGACCATGATCGTCGACGGCATTGTGGAACCCATGGAGCTCAGCCACTTGCCCTACAAGAAGGCCACCTATGAGGACTACGTGGGCCGGGCCGGATTGGAGCGCCATGGCAAGAAGAAATGGCGCCGTCACGTGGCCGATGTGGTGGCGCGCTTCATCGCCGCGCTCGAGCCCGACGAAACTGTGATTGGCGGAGGCAATGTCAGGAAGCTCCACGCGCTTCCGCCGCATTCTCGCGCGGGCGACAACGACAATGCCTTCCGCGGCGGATTTCGGCTGTGGGCGGAAGGAAGCACCTTCCCGGCAGTCGAGACTCGCTCGAAACCACGCACTTGAACCATCAGGGAAGGTGCCGCAGATGGCCGCACGATCGGAAATATCTCGTTCACGCTCGACGGGCACACCGGCATGGCGGGCTCTGACAGATCATCATCGGGCCATGCAGCGTCGGCACCTGCGAGACCTGTTCGCGGATGATCCGACGCGCGGCGAGCGGATGACGGCGGAGGCCGGCGGCATCTTCCTCGACTATTCGAAAAATCGCATCGACGACGAGACGCTCGGGCTGCTGGTCGAGCTTGCAGAACAATGCGGGCTGCGCGCCAGAATCGACGCGATGTTCCGAGGGGAGAAAATCAACGTCACCGAGGATCGAGCGGTGCTGCACGTGGCACTGCGGGCGCCGAGAGGCGCGTCCATCGTCGTCGATGGCAAGAACGTCGTGCCGGAGGTTCATGCCGTGCTCGACAAGATGGCCGCGTTCGCCAACAAGGTCCGCGGCGGCCAATGGAAGGGCAATACCGGAAAATCAATCCGCAACGTCGTCAATATCGGTATCGGCGGCTCGGACCTCGGGCCGGTGATGGCGTACGAGGCGCTCAAGTACTACAGCGACCGTGCCATGACGTTCCGCTTCGTGTCCAACGTCGATGGCGCCGACTTCGTGGAGGCGACACGTGACTTGGATGCAGCCGAAACGCTGTTCATCATCTCCTCGAAGACCTTCACGACACTGGAGACCATGACCAACGCGCACACTGCGCGCGACTGGTCGCTGCGCGGTCTTAATGGCGACGCCAAGGCGGTGGCCAGGCATTTCGTCGCCGTCTCGACGAATGCCGAAGAAGTCGCGGAGTTCGGGATCGACACCGCCAACATGTTCGAGTTCTGGGACTCGGTCGGCGGACGCTATTCGATGGATTCCGCGATCGGCCTGTCGACCATGCTTGCGATCGGGCCCGAGCACTTCGAAGCGATGCTCGAAGGCTTCCACGCGGTCGACGAGCACTTCCGTACCGCCCCGTTCGCGCACAACTTGCCGGTGCTCATGGGGCTCCTCAGCGTCTGGTACAACAACTTCTTCGGCGCCCAGACCGTCGCGGTGCTACCCTACGACCAGTATCTGAAGCGCTTTCCGGCCTATCTCCAGCAGCTGACGATGGAGAGCAACGGCAAGCACGTGACGCTCGTCGGCACGCCCGTGGACTGCCAGACCGGTCCGATCTACTGGGGCGAGCCCGGGACCAACGGCCAGCACTCCTTCTATCAATTGATCCACCAGGGCACCCGGCTCATTCCTTGTGACTTCATCGCCTTCGCGCAACCGCTCAACAGGCTCGACCGGCATCACGACATGCTATTGGCGAACGTATTTGCACAGACCGAGGCGCTCGCCTTCGGCAAGACGCGGGAGCAGGTCAAGGCCGAAGGCACGCCAGATTGGCTCGTCCCGCATCGCGTGTTCGAAGGCAATCGACCGTCCAACACCATCGTGCTGGACCGTTTGACTCCGGCCGCGCTCGGGAAGCTGGTTGCGTTGTACGAGTACAGCGTCTTTACGCAGGGCACGATCTGGGACATCGACTCGTTCGATCAGTGGGGCGTCGAGCTCGGCAAGGTCCTGGCCCAGCGCATCATTCCGGAGCTCGAGAGCAAGGCCGAGCCCAAGCTCGGCCACGACAGCTCGACCAACAATCTGATCCGCCGCTACCGCAAGCTCAAGGACGCAACGTGACGACTGACGCGGTCAAGCTCGCGCCTTCCATCCTCGCGGCCGATTTCGCCCGCCTGGGCGAACAAGCGGCCGAGGCAGAGCGTGCCGGGGCGGAGCGGATCCTCGTTGACGTGATGGATGGACATTTCGTACCCAATCGCGGGCGCACCGCCCAGCGCTTCAGAGCTCAATCCTGTATACTTGTCGATCTTGGCTGTTTCCTGCGACACCTCCACACCCGCCAGCGCCGTGTGATGCCAGCCCTCGGTCGCAAACTTGTAGGTGGCCTCGGTCTGATTGGCCAGAACATTGGTAACCTGATAGCGGCTCTGCGGATTTGCCGTCAGCGTCGAGGCTGACAGCGGATTCGCGATTAGCGGCGCCTCCGGCAGGGTGCCGATGTAATTCAGCAGCGACTGCGACGCCCTCGTCTTGTTGCTGACCAGCAGATCCGGCGTGACCTGCACCTCCGCGTTGATGGTGGCGATATCCTGCTTGACCTGGAAGAAGTCGCGGTTGACGAACCCGTACCAATTGTTGCGATTGGAGCCGAAATCAGGGAACGGTCCGCCGGCGGTGTTCGCCGTGCTCGGCCGATAATAGGGTACGCCGAAGTCGGGCAACCCGTGCAGGTCGGTGTGGATATAGCCGGCAGTGACCTTCACGGCATCAGTCGGCGTCCATTTGGCAGCGACAAAGCCGCCGCCCCTGTCATCACTGACGAAATCGCGCCCCGCAACGCCCGCGTCCTGGATCAAGCCGCCTGCGCGCACCGCAAAGCTCGGGCTGATTACCTGGTTGACGTCGAGCACCACACGCTTGGTCTTGTCGGTACCAAACGTGGTGTCCATGTTGTAGAAGCTCTTCTCGGTCGTGGCCTGCTTGGTCACGATGTTGATGGTGCCGCCCGTGGTGCCGCGGCCGGCAAAGGACGAGCCGGGACCGCGCAGGATCTCGACCTGCTCGGTGAAGAAATTTTCGCGCACGCTCACGCCGGGGTCGCGTACGCCGTCGATAAAAATATCATTGCGCGCATCGAAACCGCGGATGAAGAAGCGATCGCCGAAGGCATTGCCGCCCTCGCCCGTGCCGAGGGTCACACCGGCCGTGCTCAGGATTGCCTGCTTCAAGGTGGTGGCGTTCTTGTCCTCGAGCACCTCCTTGCTGAGCACGGTGACCGTCTTTGGCGTATCGAGCAGGGGCTCGGGGAATTTGCCGGAAGCCTGCAGCCGATCGACCTTGTAGGGTGCGGCCGGGTCGGCATAGGGGCTAGTTTGCTGCGCTTCCGCGCTACCCGAGAACGAGGCAACGGCGATCAAACCGGCGACTGCGGAGACCTTCTTGCCGGAATTGTTGTCGCTTGGCCCATCGATCGGATGCACCGCCGCGATCGCGCGCAACGACCTCGGTGCCTTTGTCCCAACCATCCTACGCCCCCCGACAGATCTCTCATGCGCATCAATTGCGATGAACGATGCGGCGTTGGTATCGGCGGCAAAATTGCGGGTCTATGCGAATAGTGCGAAGCGATATTTGAATTCGTCTAGATCAAAACAATTCTAAACTTGCGGTCGCGGAGTGACCAAATGCTGGCTCTGGCCTATTCAATTCGACGAAAGACGCCCAATCTCCGACCGGCATTCGAGGGTCGCGCCATTTTCGCAAGCCGAATAATGCGCGCCGCAGACGCGGGCTCAGCGAGCACACATCTGCGCCGGCCAAAACGGTTTAGTCGTAGACGTGCATGATCCTCCGACTGCGTGGCTCAACGATGACGCGTCGATCATTGACAATGCCATACTGATAAGCGTGCGCGCCCGGGACTTGGGTCACAAACCGATCCGGCAGCGGATGGAGGCTGACCGAGCCCGGCAAGTGTCCGCCGACTTCGGCATGGAAGCCCGGCTCGTGCACTGAATCAAAGTGCTGGCTGCTCGCGTGCTCATGCAGAATGGCCCCATGCTCGGGGGCGAAGCTCAAGGCCCCGTGTGCGGCGCGCTCGTGCGATGGTGCTACATGTACGTCTTGGGCCGAAACGCTCCCGGCCAAGCTCAACGAGAGCAGACCGGCAGCCGTTGCCAAGATTTTAGGTTTCAAGGATTGCATGCCAATTCTCCGTCAATGCGTCTTCCATCAAGTGCGCCCCATGCCTTGCACACAGGACGCTATCTCAACAGGCGGCTCAATGATCCCTCGGCGCAGGATTGTCATGATGATCACCATGGCCGCCTTGATCATGAGGCGCTGCAGCGTGGGTGTCGACGCCGGCCCCGTGATTGTCAACATGGGCTCCGACAGTTGAGTGGTCGGTGTTGACGTGGATGTCTGGCCCGTTCGTGTGCGTACCGTGGCCGGCATCATGATGTTCATCTACGCGCACGGGATGATCCTCTGCATATGCAACAGAACCGAGGGCGAGAGTGGCGGCGGTCAGAATAGCGGTCATGGTTTTCATATTTATCCTCCTTTACACGCATATCGCCGTCAACGAGGTACATCGCCGCTTGTTCCGCGGAGCGGCCCTCTGCGGTTGCAGCATTTCCGCTCCCGCTTTCCTGGGCTTTCCGAAGCTCCTCGGTCGGGTAGGACCGGATAGGGGAGCTCATGAACGGCAGGTGAGCAACGACATTCAGGGAAAATTGCTGGCGGTCACATGAAAGTCAGCTTGGCCGCTCGCCGCACCGGGCGCGTCAGTTTGCCGACGCCATGATTTGGACCATCATACGGAGAAACTGGCGATGGGTCAGGTCCGACATGAACGGCAGAGTTATCAGCAAAGTCAGGAACGTTGCGACGATTTTGGGGACGTAGATCAGCGTCTGTTCCTGGATCTGCGTGAGCGCTTGGAACAGTGAGACGAGCACACCAACGATTGTCCCGATGATCATCAATGGCGCCGAGACCAACGCAACGGTCATAAGCGCATCCCTGGCAGCGTCGATGACTTCAGCTCCCGTCATCCGAATTCCTTAAGAAAACGTTCAGATTCTATGGATAGCCAGCATTTGGTTAACGATTGGTTAATATCTTTCGAGGCATGGGATAGGGGCGCTTGCCGTGTCCGCCAGCGGGTGGACGGTCTCCTGCAGTTCTTGACTTTGCGTGATAGGGCCTGACCTTGCTACTCTTCTATTGATTCGTGACTAGGGAGCCTGGCGGTGGGTGAAACGACGTTGATTCACCTGTCGCGCTTGATTGCGCTTCAGCGCAAACTGGATGTGACGGCCCAGAATGTGGCGAACGCAAACACGACCGGGTTTCGCGCCCGGGAGCTTGCTTTTCGGGAATACCTCAAGCCGGAGAAAGGGGTCGATGAAGCGGGTAAGCGCGAGCGACCACTTTCGCTGACCGACCCGCGTTTTCAGTTCACCAACGTCTCGCGAGGCGCCATCGAGCAGACCGGTAACCCGCTCGATGTGGCGATCGATGGAGCCGGCTATTTGGTCGTACAGACCGCTCAAGGTGAGCGCTATACGCGCAACGGGGCACTGACGCTTGATGATAGAGGGCGCATCCTGACGTTGAACGGAGAGCCCGTTCTCGGGAAGAGTGGACCACTGCAGGTTTCCCTGAATGAAGGTGAAATCAGCATCTCGCCCGATGGCGTGGTCAGCACCAAACAGCGCCGGATCGACCAACTGCGGCTGGTAAGCTTTGCCCGGACAGAGCTATTGCAGCCGGTTGGATCGAGCCTTTTCAGATCCGACCAGCCGCCAACCGAGCTTGCCGCCGGGAAAATCAATCTGATCAGCGGTGCGATCGAGAAGTCGAACGTGGAAAGCACGCGCGAAATGAGTCGCCTGTCCGAAATCACCCGAACCTACGAGATGGTTGGTAAACTCCTCAAAAGCTCGCAAGATGCTGATGACATTAACAAATTAGCGAGCGTCCCCGAATAGCTGCCGGACTGACACGGTGGCAGGCAGCAAACTGCACAGTCCTGTCCTCGGGAACTTATCGGGCTCGGGCAAGTTTCTTCGTTGAAGCGAGCTTGGTGAACAGGGAGGGAGATTGAAAAATGAAGATATCTTGGACAGCTCTGGCCGCCGCGCTTGTCTTTGCGTCCGTACAATCGGGCTCGGCCCTCCCCCTTACAGAGGCAATTGCAAGTCAGTCTCCTCTTGTGTTCCAGATCAAAGCCAAAAAATCTGCTGCGAGCCAGAAGCCTGCGAGCAAACAATCCGATGACATGAAGGGTATGAAGGGGGACATGAAAGGCATGAAACAGGACGATATGAAGGGCATGGATCATTCAAAGATGAAGATGTAGCCAGCCCGCCGGCTTGAAAGTTCGAGCGAGCCTCGTCGTTGCTTCGCCAGTAAAGAATCCAAAGTGCAGCCCTGTCCGAGTAAAACGGGGCCTAATGTGGGTACCCAAGATGCTCTCGGCTGTCTTGTTGTGGGTGCCGGTCCTGCCGGACTAACGGCAGCCCTCTATCTGTCGCGCTATAAACGGAAGGCTATTGTTGTTGACGGGGGCAACCAGCGCGCCTCCTAAATCCCGCTAATCGCATAATCACCCCGGCTTCCCTCAGGGTATCCATGGCGCTGATCTGATCAGGTGATCTTCCCCCGAAAAAATGGACAGGGTTAAGCTGCTTTTAGCTCCATCGCGATCGGGCTGATATAGCCGATGGCGGAATGGCGCCGAGTTCGATTGTAGAAGCCTTCGATG
>VYKW01000611.1_pt1 | contig 10777 bp, 7 predicted proteins | sample 5114451 | NCBI WGS metagenome assembly VYKW01 (sample SAMN12291784, study PRJNA351875) | freshwater metagenome | isolation source: freshwater lake | place: USA: Michigan, Gull Lake | collected 2013-08-08
CGGGGGGAGACGGTCGACGAGTTGACGGGGGCCGCCCGGCTGTTGCGCATGCGCATGTTGCCGGTGGTGGCACCGGATAACGCGGTCGATATCGTCGGCACGGGCGGCGATGGATTGAAAACGTATAATGTTTCGACGTGCGCAGCCTTCGTGGCGGCGGGTGCGGGATTGACGGTGGCCAAGCATGGCAACCGGTCGGTGTCCTCGCTGTCGGGCGCGTCGGATGTGCTGACTGCGCTCGGCGTCAAAATCGATCTCAATCCGGGGCAGATCGCAGCCGTGATCGATCAAGCGGGCGTCGGGTTCCTGTGGGCGCCGATGCATCATCCGGCAATGAAGGTGTGGGCGCCGATCCGGGCGGAGTTAGGGTTGCGCACGCTCTTCAATCTGATGGGGCCAATTTGCAATCCGGCGAATGTCGAGCGGCAGGTTGTCGGCGTGTTCGCGGCGGAATGGGTGGAGCCGATTGCACAGGTGCTGGGCCGGCTCGGGTCGCGGCACGCATGGGTCGTGCACGGGCGCGACGGGCTTGATGAGTTGTCGACAACGGGGCCGACGCTGGTGGCGGAATTGAAGGGCGGTGCGGTGACGACATTCGAGGTGTCGCCGGAGGATGCGGGTCTGCCGCGTGCATCGATTGCGGATCTCAAGGGCGGGGATGCGGCGGCCAACGCCGAGGCGTTGCGCGATGTGCTGGCCGGGGCGAAGGGTGCGTATCGGGATATCGTGTTGATGAATGCGGGGGCGGCGCTGGTGGTGGGCGGCAAAGCGGCGGACCTGCGGGACGGCGTCGCGCTGGCGGCGGCGGCGATCGATAGTGGCGCGGCACGGGCCAAGATGGAGCGCTTAATCTCGGCTAGCAACACGGTCGCTTAGGAACAATCAATGCGGACGCTGACAACCATCGTGATCGTGGCTTTGTTGCTGGGCCTTGCCGCCTATGTCTCGGGCGTGTTCGGGCCGGCGGAGGACCGGGTGGCTGCGACGACACCGGAGTCGTGTTATGCGGCGGCAGTCGAGGCAGCGGCCAAGTCCAATCCGACGAACGTGCCGTGCGATTGGAAGGCGGTCGCAGAGTTGAGCCCCGGGGCGGCGCTGAATGGGCGTTACGAAACGGCGACCGAGGGGATTGCCGGGCGGCTCGTGATCATGGAGCAGGCGGATAAGCCGGCGCGGATCGCGGTGTCCACCTCGGGCAAGGAGCCGCGCTACATCTGCACGGCGGCGCTAGAGGCCAAGCGCGAAGCGGATATGCTGGTGGCCCGGGTGTCGGGCGTGACGGGCTGCGATGTGACGGTGAAGAGTGGGACGACGCCGGGGGTGGTGACGCTGACGGCGTCTGAACCGTGCAACACCTTCTGCAACATGCGCGGCAGCATGAGCGGCGACTTCAAGCTGATGCCGCATTAGGCGGCGTTTTTCGGGTTGTAGGCGCGGGTAGCGCGCTGTGATTGACCCTTCCGGCGGAGGCGGGTAGCAACCGGCGTTCCCCTTCGCTAAGGTCTCCCCATGTCCGATATTCTCGAAAAGATCACGCGCTACAAGCTCGACGAGGTGGCCGCCGCCAAGGCGAAGCAGCCGCTGCAGGTGATGGCTGAATATGCGCGTTCGGCGCCGCCGGTGCGCTCCTTCGCCGGGGCCATCAGAGCGGCGCATGCGGCGGGGCGGCCGGCGTTGATTGCCGAGATCAAGAAAGCCTCGCCATCGAAGGGGCTCATTCGCGCGGATTTCGATCCGCCAGCGCTGGCGCGCGCTTACGAGGCGGGTGGGGCGGCGTGTTTGTCGATCCTGACGGACGGGCCGTCGTTTCAAGGGGCGCCGGAGTTTCTGACGGCTGCGCGTGCCGCCGTTTCGCTTCCCGTGCTGCGCAAGGATTTCATGGTCGACCCTTATCAGGTTGTCGAGGCACGCGCCTGGGGGGCTGACTGCATTCTGATCATCATGGCGGAAGTGGATGATGGGCTCGCCGCCGATCTTGCCTCTGCCGCGCGCGATTGGGGCATGGACGCCATCGTCGAAGTGCATGACGACGCGGAACTGGACCGGGCGCTGAAACTCCCCTGCCCGCTCATCGGCATCAACAATCGCAACTTGAAGACCTTCGACGTGACGCTGGCAACGACCGAGCGGCTGTCGCCACGCGTGCCGGACGACCGCATCGTCGTTGGCGAAAGCGGGATCTTCACGCCGGCCGACATCGCACGGCTGCAGGCGGTCGGTGTGAATACGTTTCTCGTCGGGGAAAGCCTGATGCGCCAGGAGGACGTCACGGCCGCGACAAGAGCGCTGCTGGCGAAGGATGCGGCATGAGCAAGCTTTCGCATCTGAACGCTGCGGGCGAGGCGCATATGGTGGACGTCTCCGATAAGGACGTGACCAGCCGGACGGCTGTGGCGGAGGGCTTCGTGGCTCTGCTGCCGGAGACGCTGGCGCTTGTGACCAAGGGCGAGGCGAAGAAAGGCGATGTGCTGGCCACCGCACGGATCGCGGGCATCATGGCGGCGAAGAAGACGCATGAGCTCATTCCACTCTGCCATCCGCTGGCGATCACCACAGTGACAGTGGAGTTTTCACCCTCGGCGGAGCCGACCGGAATTCACGTGACGGCGACCGTTAAGGTGACGGGACAGACGGGCGTAGAGATGGAAGCGCTGACGGCGGTGTCGGTCGCCTGCCTCACCATCTACGACATGCTAAAGGCGGCAGACAAAGGCATGACGATTTCGGATATCCGGCTTCTGGAAAAGACCGGGGGCCGGTCGGGCACGTATCGCGCGCCCGGCGCGCAGGGCTGACGCCATGGGGCTCCTATCGGTTGAAGACGCGCTGGCCCGCATTCTCGACTGCGTCGATGTGACGGAGAGCGCGCGCGTGCCATTGGTGCAGGCGGCTCGGCGGATTCTTGCTGAGACCGTTGCGGCCACGCTGACGCAACCGCCGTTCGATGCATCGGCCATGGATGGATATGCGGTGCGCGCGGCCGATCTGGCGCGCGTGCCGGTGACGATCAATCTGATCGGAGAAGCGCGGGCGGGGCAGTCGTTTGGCGGCACCGTTGGCGCTGGTCAGTGCGCGCGGATCTTTACGGGGGCGCCGCTGCCTCAGGGCGCCGATACGGTCGTCATTCAGGAAAACACGCGCGCGGATGGGGGGGCTGTCACGGTTCTCGCCGCTCCGGAGGCGGGCGCGAATATTCGTCCGCGCGGGGGGGACTTTGCAGAGGGGCAAGTTCTTTTGCCGGCGGGCCGGGTGCTCGATGCGCGGGCGATCCTGCTCGCGGCGGCGATGGGGCACGGGACGCTGTCTGTGCGGCGCCGGCCGGTGGTTGCCGTTCTGGCGACGGGCGATGAACTGGTGGAACCGGGTGAGACGCCGGGGCCGGATCAGATCGTGTCGAGTAATCCGTACGGGCTCGCGGCGATGATCGCGGCAGCGGGCGGCGAGGCGCGGCTGCTTGGGATCGCGGGCGATACGCGGGCGGCGCTGGAGGAGAAGATCGCGGCGGCGGGGGATGCTGACGTTCTCGTGACCATCGGCGGCGCATCGGTGGGCGATCACGATCTCGTCGGGCCGGTTCTGCAATCGCGGGGAATGGCGCTCGACTTCTGGAAGATTGCCATGCGGCCGGGCAAGCCGATGCTGTTCGGGCGGATGGGGGCGCAGCGGGTGTTGGGTCTGCCGGGCAATCCGGTGTCGGCGATGATCTGCGCGCGGGTGTTTCTGGTGCCGCTGATCGCGCGGCTGTTGGGGGTGGCGACGGCGACGGATGCCATCAGGGCGCGGCTCACGCAGCCGATGAAGGCGAACGGGGACCGGTTGCACTACATGCGCGCGGTGATGGAGCGCGACACGGCGAGTGTTCTGACGGTGACGCCGCAGGCGTCGCAGGATAGTTCGCTGACGAGTGTGCTGGCGGCCTCCAATGCGCTGATCGTTGCCGCGATCAACGCGCCCGCGTTGCCGGCGGGGGCAGAGGTGGATGTGCTGCCGCTCGATTTCTAGCGGTAGAGGTCGGCGCGGGTGGGCGGCAGGGGCGTCGGGCCCTTGGCGGTCTTGGAGGCGAGCGTCTGGAAGAGGCGGGCCGAGCCGCGCTCGAAGGCAATCGAACAGCCCGACAGATAGGCGATGAAGATGCGGAATTTTTCCTCGCCGACGAGTTTGATGGCTTCGTCGCGGCGCGCCATCAGCCGTTCAGACCAGAGGCGGCAGGTGCGGGCGTAGTGCATGCGCCAACCTTCGACATCGTGGACTTCGAAGCCAGCCAATTCCATTTCAGCGACCGTGTGGCCGATGTCGTCCAGTGCGCCGCCGGGGAAGATGTATTTGGCGAGCGCGCGCTGCTCGGGGCGGATGCGCTCCTTGAAGTAACGCGGGCGCTTGGCTTTGCGCGAGATGGCGTGGTTGAGAAAGAGGCCGTTGTCGGCCAATAGCGAGCGGACCTTTCGCATATAGCGCTGGATATTTTCCAGGCCGATGGCTTCATACATGCCGATCGAGGCGATCTTGTCGAACTGGCCTTGCAGGTCGATGTAGTCGATGAATTCGAAGGTGACCTGATCTTCGAGGCCCATCCGCTTCACCTTGGCTTGGGCGAAGGCCAGCTGCTCTTTGGATAGCGTGACGCCGTGGGCTTTGACGCCGTGATACTTGGCGGCGTGACAGAGGAGGCCGCCCCAGCCGCAGCCGATATCGAGGAAGCGTTCGCCGGGTTTGAGGCGCAGCTTGCGGCAGATCATTTCCAGTTTGTCGAATTGGGCTTGTTCGATGCCGTTCGACCAATCGGTGTAATACGCGCAGGTGTAGATCATCTCGGGGTCGAGGAAGAGCGCGTAGAAGTCGTTGGAGAGGTCGTAGTGGAAGGAAATGTAGGCGGTGTTATCGCGGCGCGATTCCTTGCGGCCGATGATGTCGCCTTCGTAGCCGTGCTGATCGGCGAGATCGGATTCCTTGGCGAAGAGGAAGGGCGTGAGTTTCGTCGCGGCTTTGAGCGCGTCGAGGGGGCGGATCTTGGCGGCGCGGGGGCGGGTGTTGATCATGCGACCGAAGTCGATCAGCGTGCCGCCGTCGTAGTCGATGCCCTTCTGGACGTACTGCTGAATAATCGTTTCCAGCGACGGGCGGCGCAGGATGGAACCGATGACGCCGGGCGAGGCGATCTTCAATTCGAATGTGCTTTGCGGATTGCGGCCGAGCGGCAGGCGCGAGCCATCCCACAGCCGCACCCAGGCATCAAGATCGAGTTGCTCGGCGAGCGAGGCGACGAGCGCCTTGGCCGCGCGCACCTGTTTTGTCTCAGCGGCATCCGCCATTGCGATTCCACTCTCCGTTCCCGTTAGGGCGTAGCTGCCAGCCGGGGTGGGGAGGCGTCAAGCCGGTTTCGCGCTTTCCATAATGGCTGCGACGCCCATGCCGCCGGCCGTGCACACGGAAATGAGGCCGCGTCCGCCGTTGATGGACAAGAGTTTGGCGAGATTGGCGATTATGCGGGCGCCGGTGGCGGCAAAGGGATGGCCGACGGCGATGGAGGAACCCTTCACGTTCATCTTGCTGCGGTCGATGGAACCGAGCGGTGCATTCTTGCCCATGTGCCGGGCGCAATAGGCGGGGTCTTCCCAGGCTTTCAGCGTGCAGAGAACCTGTGCGGCGAAAGCTTCGTGGATTTCGTAGAAATCGAAATCCTGCAGCGTGAGGCCGGCGCGGTCGAGCATTTTGGAGACGGCGATGGTGGGGGCCATGAGGAGGCCGTCGCCGTGGGCGAAGTCGTTGCCCCAGTGCTGGCCGTAGGTGAGGTAAGCAGCGATGGGCAGGCCGCGCGCCTTCGCCCACTCTTCGCTGGCGAGCAAGGCCGTTGACGCGCCGTCCGTCAACGGCGTGGAATTGCCCGCTGTCAGCGTGCCCTTGTCGGTTTTGTCGAAGGCGGTTTTGAGTGTGGAGAGTTTTTCGAGCGTGATGTCGGGGCGCAGGTTGTTGTCGCGATAGACGCCCGAGCAGGGAACCATCAGATCGTCGAACCAGCCAGCCTCATAGGCGGCGGCGGCTTTTGTGTGGCTCTCGTAGGCGAGCCGATCCTGCTCGGCGCGGGTGATGCCCCACTCTTGCGCCATCAGTTCGCAGTGCTCGCCCATGCCAAGCCCGGTGCGCGGCTCCTTGACGGCGGGGGGCTGGGGCGTGAGTTCGGCAGGCGAGAGGCCCTGGAAGACGCGGACCTTGTCGAGAAGCGTCTTCTTCGAATTGAGTTCGATGAGACGCTTGGAGAACTTCTTGGAAAAGACGATGGGGGCGTCGGACGTGGTGTCGGAGCCGCAGGCGATACCGCTTTCGATTTCGCCGGTGGCGATTTTTGCGGCTGTGCCGAGTGCTGCCTGGAGGCTTGTGCCGCAGGCTTGCTGGAGCGTGACGCCGGGCGTGGAGGGCGCGAGTTTCGTGCCGAGCACACTTTCGCGCGTCAAATTGAAATCGCGCGAGTGCGAGACGACCGCCCCGCCGACGACTTCGTCGATGTGCTCGCCTTTGAGGTTGTAGCGGTCGACGAGGCCATTGAGGGCGGCCGTCATCATTTCCTGGTTGGAGAGATCGGCGTAGAGCGTGCCGGAGCGGCAGAAGGGAATGCGCGTCCCGCCGATCACCGCAACCCGCCTCAATTCTCGCGTCATTATTTTCTCCAGTAGCAGGTGTGGGATCATATCTGTCCCACACTCGGCAAGCCGGTGTGGGATGCGCGCTTAAGCAGCGACTTTGGCGGATTTGGCGTCTTCGCCGGATTTGAAATAGAGCGGGCCGCCGCGGAAGGGGGCGAAGCCGGTGCCGAAGATCATGGCGGCGTCGACGAGATCGGCCGAGGCAACAACGCCTTCATCGAGGCTCTTTTGCGCTTCGGTGATGATGGGATCGACGAGTTCGCGGCCGAGCCGTTCCAGTTCCGCCTTGGACCAGTCGTTCTTGCCCTTCTGTGGTTTGCCATCGACCCACTTGTAGAAGCCTTCGCCGGTTTTCTTGCCGAGCTTGCCGGATTTGACGAGCGCGTCGAGGCGGGAGCCGCCGGGATCGTGGCCCAAGATGCGGGCGACGTGGGCGCAGATGTCGAGGCCGACGCTGTCGGCCAATTCGATCGGGCCCATCGGCATGCCGAAGGTGCGCACGGCTTCGTCTATCTTTTCCTTGTCCTCGCCCTTTTCGAGCCGCGCCATGGCGGCGAACATGTAAGGCGTGAGGACTTTATTGACGAGGAAGCCCGGCACATCCTTGGTGATGAGCGGGAATTTGCCAATTGCCGTGACGAAGGCGGCGCCCTTATCGACTTCGGCGCTGCTCGTGCCCTCGCCCTTCACCACCTCGACAAGCGGCATCATGGCGACGGGGGAGAAGAAGTGCAGGCCGATGAGGCGCGACGGGTTGGTCATCGGCTGTGAGATGTCGGCGAGCTTCAGCGATGACGTATTGGTGGCGAGCACCGCGCCGGGCTTGGCTTTGGTTTCAAGATCGGCGAACAGTTTCTGCTTGATGTCGAGCTTTTCAACGATGGCTTCGATGATCACATCGGCGCGGCCAATGCCCTTGCCGTCCGGATCGGCGATGAGGCGCGCCTTGGCGGCGTCGCGCGTTGCTTTGGTCTTGAACTTCTTCGAGATCAGCTTGCCTTGGGCCTTGATGCCCTTTTCGATTTGCTCAGGCGAAATATCCTGCAGCGTGACTTCCATGCCGGCGGCTACGCAGACACCGGCGATGTCGGCGCCCATGGTACCGGCACCAATGACGTGAATATGCGTCGGTTTCCACTGCAGTTTTTTGGGTGCTTGGGCCTTGAGGGCTTCGGATAGCTTGAAGACGCGGCGCAGGCTCTTTGATTGCGGTGACATGAGCATGGGCGCGAAACCCATGGGCTCGGCGCGCTTCATGGCATCGAGATCGCCGCCGTGCTTTTCGAAGAGATCGATGAGACGGTAAGGGGCCGGGTAGTGGTCCTCGCGCGCTTTCTTGGCGACTTCGGCGCGCATTTTCTTGGCGAGCGCGAGCCGGGCCGGCCATTTGCCGAGTGCTGCCTTGGCGAATCCGGCGGGCTTGGATTTGCGCTTCTGGAGGACGGCTTTGCGCGCGGCCCAATGAAGCGTGTCGGGGCCGGCGACGAGTTCGTCGACGAGGTTCATGCCCTTGGCGGCAGATGCGGAAAGGAAGCTGCCCGACAGCATGATGCTCATGGCCGACATGGGGCCCGCCTGACGGATGGAGCGGGCGGTGCCGTTGAAGCCGGGGAAGATGCCGAGCTTGACTTCGGGGAAGCCGATCTTGGTTGAGGCGTCGCGGGTGGCGATGCGATACTGGCAGGCCAGGATCAGTTCCAAACCGCCGCCGACGCAGACGCCGTGCACGGCGGCGACGACGGGGACAGGGAGTTTTTCCAAGCGATCGAGCATTGCATTGACCATGCCGACCTGGGCGATGACTTCGGCTTCGGAGTGGAGTTCTTCGAATTCGTTGATGTCGGCGCCGACGATGAAGCCCTTCGGCTTGCCGGAGATGACGACGAGGCCTTTTATGGTCCCGCTGCGGGCGGCCTTTTCAGCTTCCTCGATGATGGCACCGAATTCTTCGAGTGGACGACGGCCCAGCGCGTTGGCGCTCGAGCCTTCGCGATCGAACGTCGCCCAGGCGATGCCTTCGCGGTCGACGTCGTAGCGCCAATCCTTCAGCGACGCGGGATCGAGTGCCATGCAGAATGCCTTCTTCCTAAGAAACGGGTTTACTCGGCAGCGGCTGCCGGTTGATCGGCGGCCCGGGCGTTGTGGCCGGATTGCATGTAATTGGGGCGCAGTTCAGCGGGATCGAAGTGGTCGACGGCGATGACGCGGGCGACGAGCATTTCGACCTCGCGCAGGAGAGTTGCTTCCTCGGTCGTGATCACGTTCTGCGTAACGGCGTCGCCAATCCAGTCGATGCCGTGGTAGCGGCGCACGGTGCCGGCGCGGATCGCCTTTTCGAGTTTCTTCTCGGCCTCTTCGGCGGCGACGACTTTCTCGAGCGTGACTTCAAGCACGCCCGTCGGATCGGCGGCGTCCTTGGCAATGAAGATGTGGCGCGTGAGGCGGTCGCGAACTTCGCCCGGCTTCAAGACGAGGCCCGCGACAGTGCCGCCGAGCCGATCGGGCGCGGGTGAATAGTGGCGGCCGAAGGGGAACACGATAGCGCGCAATTTCCAGCGGACCGGCGCGACGGGGAAGTTCAACACCACGCCGTGGAGTGCCGCATCGAAGCGGGCAAGGCCGTTGGCAATCGCGAAATCGACGATGGGCCGGTCGGTGATTGGGCGGCCGTCGTCCTCGAAGCGCTTTAGGACGGCTGCAGCGAAATAGAGTTCCGACAGCGCATCGGCGAGACGGCCGCAGATCTTCTGTTTGGTTTTGAGGCCGCCGCCGAGGACGGCGATGGTCATGTCGGAGACAACGGCGAAGTTGCGGGCGGCGCGCGAGAGTTGGCGGTAGTGGGCCTTCAATTCCGGCACAGCGGTGGGCGCAGGTGCGAAATACCCGAACGTGATGTTGTGGAAGAAGGCGCCCGCCATGTTGGAGACGGAATGGCCGATGTGGCCGAGGAACAAATCTTCGAAGTCATCGAAGCCCTTTGCAGTATCGGGATTTTGCGCGGCCTGGATTTCGCGAATGAGATAGGGGTGGGAGCGCAGGGCGCCTTGCGCGAACGTGATCAGCGTGCGGGTCAAGATGTTGGCGCCTTCGACGGTGATGCCAACGGGGACCATCTCGTAGGCCGACTGGAGATAGTTGGTGGGACCGTCGCAAATGGCGCGGCCACCGTGGATGTCCATGGCGTCGTTGACCGAGCGGCGCAGGCGTTCCGTCGTCTGGTATTTCATGAGCGCGGAAATGACGGAGGGTTTTTCGCCGCGCGAAACCATCGATGCGGTGACGCCGCGGGCGGCTTCGTTGACGTAGGCCGTCTCAACGATGCGGGCGAGCGGTTCTTCGATGCCTTCCATGCGGCCGACGGGGAGGCCGAACTGGCGGCGAATGCGCGCGTAGGCCGACGTGACGCGCAGCATGGCCTTCGCGCCGGCGGCGGCGGACGAGGGCAGCGAAATCGCGCGGCCGGCGGCGAGGCATTCCATGAGCATGCGCCAGCCCTGGCCGGCCATCTTCTCCCCGCCGATGATCCAGTCCATTGGGATGAAGACGTCGTTGCCCCAATTGGGGCCATTGGGAAACGCGGCGCCCGACGGCAGATGGCGGCGGCCGATGTTCACGCCGGGATGGTTGGCCGGGATCATGGCGACCGTGATGCCGACGTCTTCGCCCTTGCCGAGCAGGTTGTCGGGATCGAACAGGCGGAAGGCGAGACCGACAAGCGTCGCCTTGGGGCCAAGCGTGATGTAGCGCTTGTCCCACGAGAGGCGGATGCCCAGCGTTTCGCGGCCGTCGTGCTGGCCTTTCACGACCGTGCCGATGTCGCGCATGGTGGCCGCATCCGAGCCGGAGGTGGGGCCGGTGAGGGAGAAGCAGGGAACCTCTTCGCCGCGGGCGAGGCGCGGGAGGTAATAGTGCTTCTGGCCGTCGGTGCCGTACTTTTCGATGAGTTCGCCGGGGCCCAATGAGTTGGGCACCATGACGATGGTGACGACGTCTGGCGAGCGCGACGCGATCTTGCCGAGGATCAGCGACTGCGCTTGGGCGGAAAAGCCGAGGCCGCCGTGCTCCTTCGAGATGAGCATACCGAGGAAGCCGTGTTTCTTGACGAATGCCCAGATCGCTTCGGGGATCTCGCGCTCGGC
>VYKW01000614.1_pt1 | contig 10754 bp, 10 predicted proteins | sample 5114451 | NCBI WGS metagenome assembly VYKW01 (sample SAMN12291784, study PRJNA351875) | freshwater metagenome | isolation source: freshwater lake | place: USA: Michigan, Gull Lake | collected 2013-08-08
CCTTGCGGAGCGCCGACGCCGCGCGCGCCGAGCGCGAGCCGCTCGCGCAGACGACCACGACCGCCTTGCCGGCAGGCAGTTCGGCCGCCCGCTTGTCGATCTCGGCAGTGGGGATGTTCCGGCTGTTGGCCAGGTGGCCGGCGGCGTACTCGGCGGGCTCGCGCACGTCGAGGATCACCGCCCCGTCGTTGATCAGGCGGGTCGCCTGCAGCGTGCCGACGGTCGCCCCGGCGAGCTGCCGGGTGACCAGCGGCCACAGCAGCATCGCGCCCGAAACGAACGCGATGACGATCAGGAAGATGTTCTGGAGGACGAAATCCACGGCGTCGCCTGGAGGGGTTAACCCAAAATTATAGAATAGACCGCGACCAACCCACTCCGCGCCATGACCTACACCCTCGTGCTGCTTCGCCACGGCGAGAGCCAGTGGAACCTGGAGAACCGGTTCACCGGCTGGACCGACGTCGATCTGACGCCCAACGGGCTCGCCGAGGCGCGCCGCGCCGGGGCGCTGCTCCGCGCCGAGGGCTTCGGCTTCGACCTCTGCTACACCTCGGTGCTGCGCCGTGCGATCCGCACGCTCTGGACGGTGCTCGACGAGATGGACCTGATGTGGCTGCCGGTGGTGCATTCCTGGCGCCTGAACGAGCGCCACTACGGCGCGCTGCAGGGCCTGAACAAGGCCGAGACGGCCGCGCAGTACGGCGACGAGCAGGTGCTGATCTGGCGCCGCGCCTACGGCATCGCGCCCGAGCCGCTGCCGCCGGGCGACCCGCGCCAGGCCCAGGGCGACCCGCGCTACGCGCGGCTGCGCCCGGAAGACATCCCGCGCACCGAGTGCCTGGCAGACACGGTGGCGCGGGTCGTGCCGTTCTGGAACGAGTCGATCGCCCCGTCGATCCGGCTCGGCCGCAAGGTGGTGGTCGCCGCGCACGGGAACTCCCTCCGGGCGCTGGTCAAGCACCTCGACGGCATGTCCGAGGACGACATCGTCGCGATGAACATCCCGACCGCCCGACCCCTCGTCTACGAGCTCGACGACGCGCTGCGCCCGATCTCGCGGCGCTACCTCGGCGACCAGGCGGAGATCGAGGCGGCGATGGCAGCGGTGGCGGCACAAGGGCGCAGCAAGGCCTGAGCCGGGGATGGGCCGGGGTTGGACCGGGCACGGCTCGCCTCCGGCCCCGACCGCTCAGCGTCACCGCGCCCCCCGCCGATCGGCGGGGCGGGGGTTTTCCCCACCCTGCCAGCACGGCCGCCTTTCAACTCGTGCGCGCATGCGTATACTGGGCCGGGAAAAGTGGCAACCCCGGTCTTGCGCCCGCATTCGGGCCAGCGGCCTGCCACGTCGGCGCCCTCGAAATGAACACCAAGTTCAAGCCTCTTGCCCTTCTCAGCGCCGGCGCCGTTGCCGGCGTCCTGATCAGCCTCGGCGTCACCGCGGTGGCGCAGCGCGACGCGCGCTCCGCGCTCCCGCTCGAGGACCTCAGGCAGTTCAGCGATGTCTTCGGCGCCATCAAGGCGTTCTACGTCGAGCCGGTCGAGGACAAGAAGCTGATCCAGGAAGCGATCAGCGGCATGGTCACCGGCCTGGATCCGCACTCCGCGTTCCTCGACGCCGACGCCTTCAAGGAACTGCAGGTCGGCACCCAGGGCGAGTTCGGCGGCCTGGGCATCGAGGTCGGCACCGAGGACGGCTTCGTCAAGGTGGTCTCCCCGATCGAGGACACCCCGGCCTTCCGTGCGGGCGTCAAGGCCGGCGACCTGATCATCAAGATCGACGAGAAGCCCACCAAGGGCATGCCGCTCAACGATGCGGTCAAGCTGATGCGGGGCAAGCCCAAGAGCCCGGTCACGCTGACGCTGAGCCGCAAGGGCGAGTCGCGCCCGATCGTCGTGACGCTGGTCCGCGACGTGATCCGCGTCCAGTCGGTCCGCTCCAAGGTCATCGAACCGGGCTACGGCTACGTGCGCCTGACCCAGTTCCAGGAGATGACCGTCGACAACATGGTCCGGCACCTGGGCACGCTCGACAAGTCCGGCCCCATGAAGGGCCTGGTCCTCGACCTGCGCAACGACCCGGGCGGCCTGCTGCACGGGGCGGTCGGCGTGTCGGCGGCCTTCCTGCCGCAGAAGACGCTGGTCGTCTCCACCGACGGCCGCACTGAGGACGCCAAGCGCAAGTACATCGCCAGCCCCGAGGACTACATGCGCGGCAGCCGCGAAGACATCCTGTCCAAGCTCCCCGGCTGGGTGAAGAACGTGCCGATGGTCGTGCTGGTCAACGCCGGCTCCGCCTCGGCGTCCGAGATCGTCGCCGGCGCGCTGCAGGACCACAAGCGCGCGGTCGTGATCGGCACGCAGACCTTCGGCAAGGGCTCGGTGCAGTCGATCCTGCCGCTGACCAACAACACCGCGATCAAGCTGACCACGGCGCGCTACTACACGCCGGCCGGCCGCTCGATCCAGGCCAAGGGCATCACCCCGGACTTCTTCGTCGAGGAGACCCCCGACGGCGACATCTCGCAGTTCCGCGTCCGCGAGGCCGACCTCACCCGTCACCTGTCGAACGACAAGGACAAGGAAGACAAGCCGTCCGTCCCGAAGCCCGGCGACCAGGTCAACGAGAAGCTTCGCGACCGCAAGCCGATCGAGTTCGGCGCGCCCGACGACTACCAGCTCCAGCAGGCGATGAACCACCTGAAGGGCCAGCCGGTGCAGGTCGCCAGGAAGGACACCGTGGCCGCCGCCGACTCCAAGGAGCCGGCCAGGCCCGCGTCGAAGTGAGCGCACGGACGGCGCGCCCCGCAAGGCGCCGTCCCGTGTCGGACCGGAGGGCGGCCGTCGAGGCCGCCCTTTCCGTTTGCGCGGTGCCCGCCTGCCCGCCGCACGACCCGCACGGCACGACGCCATGAACGACGCCCAGCTCCTGCGCTACAGCCGCCACATCCTGCTCGACGAGATGGGCGTCGAGGCGCAGGCGCGTCTGCTGGCCTCGACCGCGCTGGTGGTCGGCGCGGGCGGCCTGGGCTCACCGGCCGCCCTGTACCTCGCCTCGGCCGGCGTGGGCCGCATCCTGCTCGCCGACGGCGATACCGTCGACCTGACGAACCTGCAGCGCCAGGTGCTGCACCGGGACGACCGCGTGGGCCAGGGCAAGGCCGAGTCCGGCCGGCGCTCGCTGCTGGAGATGAACCCCGAGGTCGAGGTCGAGGCGATCGCGACGCGGCTCGAGGGCGACGCGCTGCGCGCCGCGGTGGCCCGCGCCACCGTCGTGCTCGACTGCTGCGACAACTTCGCCACCCGGCACGCGGTGAACCGCGCCTGCGTCGAGGCCGGCGTGCCGCTGGTCTCGGGCGCGGCCATCCGCTTCGACGGCCAGCTCGCGGTGTTCGACACCCGCAGGGCCGACTCGCCCTGCTACCACTGCCTGTTCCCGGACGGCCAGGACGTCGAGGAAGTGAGCTGCGCCACCATGGGCGTGTTCGCGCCGCTCACCGGCATCGTCGGCACGATGCAGGCGGCCGAGGCGCTGAAGATCGCCGGCGGGTTCGGTGCGCCGATGACGGGCCAGCTGCTGCTGATCGACACCCGCACGATGTCGATCGACCGGATCCGAGTGCCGCGCGACCCGGGCTGCCCGGTCTGCGGACACCGCCCGCACGCATAGCGCCGCCTCCCTTCCGTTCCAAGTTCCTCTGCCCCGTCAGGGGGCCCGGCCCGCCCGGAGAAATGGCTACCGACCGGTATTGCTGTCGCATGCCCGGCGGACCAGAATGGGAAAACAAGGCAGGAACAGGAGGAGACCCCGTGAAGTTCATGTCGTTCAATCTGATGCCCTATCGGCACCTGCCGATGGACTTCCCGCAGAAGCACCGCTCGGTGTGGGTCGACATCCCGGGCGAGCTGTTCGACCCGGTCAAGGGGCACGCGCTCTACAACGAGTACATGGACCAGCTCGAGTACGCCGCCGAGATGGGCTTCGACGGCATCTGCGTGAACGAGCACCATGCCAACGGCTACGGCCTGATGCCCTCGCCGAACATCATCGCCGGCTCGCTCGCGCGCCGCACGCGCGATGCAGCGATCGTGGTGCTCGGCAACTCGGTAGCGCTGTACAACCCGCCGGTGCGCATCGCCGAGGAGTTCGCGATGATCGACTGCATCTCGGGCGGTCGGCTGGTCGCGGGCTTCCCGGTGGGCACGAGCATGGATACCAACTACGCGTACGGCGAGGTGCCCACGACGCTGCGCGAGAAATACTACGAGGGCGTGCGCCTGATCCTCGAGGCATGGAAGCGCAACGACGTGTTCGCCTTCAACGGCGAGTTCACGCAGATGCGCTACGTGAACTGCTGGCCCAAGCCGATCCAGCGCCCGCATCCGCCGGTGTGGATCCCGGGCGGCGGCTCGGTCGAGACCTGGGACTACTGCGCCGACAACGGCTTCCTCTACAGCTACCTGTCCTTCTCGGGCTACAAGCGCGCGAAGGTATTCATGGACGGCTTCTGGGAGACCCTCGACCGCAAGGGCCTGCCGCGCAACCCGTACCAGGCGGGCTTCGTGCAGTTCGTCGCGGTCGCCGACTCCGACCAGCAGGCCGCCGACCTGTACGGCGCGCATGCCGAGTGGTTCTTCAACAAGACCCAGCATGTCTACGGCGGCTTCGTCGAGGCGCCCGGCTACCGGACGCTGAACACCATCAAGCTCGGCATGGAGAGCCAGCAGAAGGGCCCGAAGATCATCGACACCACCTGGGCCGAGATGATCGAGCGCGGCACCGTGATCGCGGGCACCGCGAAGCGCGTGACCGAGCAGCTCGAGGACCTGTCGCGCACGCTCAACGTCGGCCATCTCGGCATCCTCGCGCAGTTCGGCGACATGCCGCACGACACGGTGATGGTGAACCTGCGCCGCATCGCCACCGAGGTGACGCCGCATCTGAAGCACCTGTGGGACGACCAGTGGGAGGACCACTGGTGGCCGACCGCGCTCAAGCAGCCGCGCGTGCCGAGGGCGATCGCACCGCAGGGAGCCGCATGATGGCCGCGACGATCACGCTGCCCGGGAACGGACTCGTCGCCGAGGTCGAGCGCCGCGGGCACGGTGAGCCGCTCGTCTACCTGCACGGGGCGTTCGGGCTCGAGTGGTCGGCGCCGCTGGTCGACGCGCTGGCGCGCTCGCACGAGGTGATCGCGCCGAAGCTGCCCGGCTACGGCGCGAGCGAGGGCCTGGAGCGGATCCGCTCGTTCTACGACCTGTCGGTCTGGCTCGACGAGGTGCTGGACGCGCTCGGCCTGGAGCGCGTCGCGCTGGCCGGCCACGATTTCGGCGGCGCGGCCGCGGCCGAGTACGCCGCGCTCTTTCGCAGGCGCGTCGAGCGGCTGGTGCTGCTCGCGCCCTACGGCCTGTGGCAGGACGAGGCGCCGCTCGACGACATCTTCGGCCTCACGCCGGGCGCGCTGACCAAGCTGCTGTACGCCGACCCCGGCGGCGCGGCGGCGACCGCGTTCAACGCGCCGCTGCCCGACCCGGTCGCGCAGACCGAGTCGATCCTGCGCCGGCGCCAGGCGCTGATCGCCGCGGCCAAGCTGATGTGGCCGATCCCGGACAAGGGCCTGAAGCACCGGCTCTACCGGGTCGCCGCGCCGACGCTGGTGGTGGGCGGCACGCAGGACGCGCTGATGGGCCGCGGCTACCTCGACGCGTTCGCGGCAGCGATGCCCGATGCGCGCGTGCGCATGGTGAGCTCGGGACACATGATCCCGCAGGAGGCCGCGGCCGAGACCGCGGCCGCGATCGACGACTTCGCGGGCACGCGGCGGGACTGAGGGCCGGGCCGCCCCCGCATCGGGAGACATGGATGCTTCGACTGGTGGACATGGCCCGGCTGGGCCGCGCGGTGCGTCAGGAGGACGTCGACGACCTCGGCGTGCCGACCCAGGACCAGCTCGTGCAGGCGATCGACGAAGGCCGACTCGACGACGCGAAGCGCCTCGCCGGCTACATGGTGACCGAGGGCAAGAGCCTGCACGACCTGTTCTGCGACTGGGTCTGGGACATGCAGACCCAGATCGCCAAGCGCTGGGGCGAGGACGCGGTCGGCGACGTGCTGCGCTCGAGCCAGGAGACCTGGATGCTGCGCCGCAGCTGGAAGGGCTTCCTCGGCATGACGGTGCCCGAGCGCGTGGCGGTGACCGCCGAGATCATGCGCGCCCATCATGGCGGCCCGAAGCAGGACGGCGCACTCGGCATCACCGAGGACGAGCACCGGTTCTCGATCCGGATGGACCCCTGCGGCAGCGGCGGCCGGATGCGGCGCGGCGACCCGGTGGACGGCACGCCGTCGCGGCTCGGCGCGCCGTATTCGTTCGGCGTCACGCAGCAGCCGCACGACTGGAGCTGGGGCCGCACCGGCGTGCCCTACTACTGCACGCACTGCGCGATGAACGAGATCCTGCCGATGGAATGGGGCGGGCATCCGCTGTGGGTCACCGACTTCGAGCCGGACGCGAGCAAGCCCTGCCACTGGCACTTCTACAAGACGGCGGATGCGATTCCGCAGGAGTACTACACGCGGGTGGGGCGGACGAAGCCGGCGGCGGGGGAAGGCAAGTACTGAGCGCCAGGCCGGGCGCGCTCGAACGGCTTACGGGCGATGCGTCCGCGCGGCGGCGTCGGATGCCCCCACGCGGAGCGTCCGGAGCCTCGCGAGCAGCCGTACCCGCAGCTCGAGCCGCCACGATTCGTCGAGTACCCCGCTCACCGCATCGGCTGCCGCCTCGATCCGTGCCAGCAGCTCATCCAGGTGACGCTCTGCCTTCAGTCGGCTGTCGAACCCGAACCGAAGCGCGTCGGCCAGGACGGACTCGCGGCTGATCTCGAAGCGGCCTGCACTCGTCTGCAGCGCCAGTCGCGCCGGCATCTCCGCCGTATTGGGGACCACATCGAAGGCCGGCGCGAGTCGCCACCGCCCTTCCTGCGGTCGGTAGACCACCGCATGGTTGCGGACATGATCGTCGTCGTTACCGCAGACGGCGTTGAACACCATCCGCCCGAACAGTTCCACCCGGTCCTCCAGGGGCGCCCCGATGCGCTGCAGCTCTTCGGCCAGACGCGGATAGCTCCAGCGTGACGTCTCCCCGTGCGCCCCCCCGGGGTACTCGGTCTGAAGCAAGGTCGCGGCACTCGCGCACATCAGGCGCCGCCCGCGGCCCCGGTCGAAGCGCAGCACGCGGACCGCGCTGAACTCGTCGCCCGAGTGGAGCACCGTCTCCGCGAAGTTCAATCCGGAGGCCGTCCCCCAGAGTCGGGTGGCGTGTTCGAGCCGCGGCACGTCCGCGGTATCGGAGGCGAGTCGGGGCTTGACCAGCCACGCCCGTCCTTCGTTGTCGCGCACGGTGGCCTTGGGCCGGGCGCCGCCCAGACTCGACGCATGGACGAGCCGCCGGCGCAGCGTGCCGACGAGGGCGGGCCGTCCTTCGGCCATCGCGCGCAGCTCTCTCGAGAGCGCGTCCAGTCGAGCGAGCCTGGGCGTGCTCAGCTCGGCAACCGAAGGCGTCTTCGAGCGCCCGACCGCCAAGGCTCCCCAGCGCTCGTCGTTGCCTGCGACCACGAGGTAACGCACAGGCGGTGTGCCCACGGGCAGCGCGTGTTCCCGCTGCAGCACCGCCTGCCCCCATGAATCCGGGCAGGCATCCCGCAGTACGTCGTGGAGGCCGCGGTATCGGGGCGCGTCCCAGCGCCTGTCCGGATCGAAGGGCAGGCCGACCGGGTCGATGGACCAGATGTGACCCGCGGCGACGTAGCTCGGCGCATAGCGGAACTCGCCCGAGGTCGAGCCGTCGGCGCCGGGCGTGGCCTGATACCGCCCGACGGTGACCCACCCGCCCGTGTCGGGACGCTGCAGGTAGACGTAGAACCGCTCAGAAGTCATCGTCGTCCGCAGTGCCGCGTGCACGCACGACACGGCGGACCCCGGACTCGGCCCGGAGCGTCGCGGACAGGGGAGGCGCGAGCTCGTCCAGGATCCCCAGCACGAAGAAGGCGCGCAGGTAATTCGTGGCCGATGCGCCCGGGTCTCCGCGCTCGAGGCGCTGCAGCGTGGCGCGCGAGATGTTCATGCGCTGCGCGAGCTCGGGCGAGGTGATGCGGCGGGACAGCCGCTGGGCGTGGATGCACCGGCCCCACAGGATGAGGCGCTCCTGCAGGAGGGTCGGTACGGCCTCGTCGGGGGTCAGTTTCCGGGGCATCTGGATCGCTTCATAGAGTGGCCATTGTACTGCTCAATGACTAGTTTATGAAAGAATCAGCCCTCAAAAAACGCTCATAGATAATACATAATGATCTGCGTTGACTGTTCTATGATTCTTTCAATCGACCCATCCGGGGGCGAGGTCAGCGCGCCCTCCGCGGCGCATCGATCACTCCCGCGCGCGCCGGGTGATGGATCCGATCAGCACACCGGCCAGCACCAACGCAAGCGCCGCGAGCTGCGAAGCAGTCAGATCTTCGCCCAGCACGACAGAGGCACCGACGACAGCGACCAGAGGCAGCCAAGCGGTGGACGCAGCGGCCTGCGTGGCCGTGGCACGGCGCGCACCGGCGTACCAGAGCCAGAAGCCCAGGACGGTAGGCACCCATGCGTACCACGCGATGGCGGCCAGCGCGGCCCCCAGTCCCGAGTCGTCGACGCTGCCCCGAGACCAGCCCATCGCCCAGACCACGCTGGCCGCCGGCAGCGACAGCAGCAAGCCGCCCGCAGACATCAGCGTCGCCATCGCCAAGGGTTCGATGGGCGTGCGCAGCCGGCGCTGTCCCAGGATAAAGATGACCTCGCACGCCACTGCAGCGGCCACCAGCGCGATACCAAGGGTGCGACGAGGCAGCGCCACGCCATGCGCCGGGCCACCGCCCGCCGCCAACATCAGCACCCCCGCGGTCGCCAAGGCAATGCCCACCAGCGCGAGCGGGCCGGGCCGCTCGCCGAGGATCAGGATCGCGAACAGTGTTGCCATCGCGGGCAGCGTGCCGGCCACCACACCGGCGTCGGCTGCGCTGGATAGGGACGTGCCGGCGATCAGCAACACCGTATAGCCCACGCTGCCCGATGCGGCCTGCACCAGCAGGATCGACGCATCCCGGCGGCCCGGTCGGGGCCAGGCGGGGCTGAACAGCCAACACAGCAGCGCGAGTACGGGCAGCGCCAGCAGGTGCCTGAGGGCGGTGGCCGCGAAGGGGTCGACCTGTACGCCGATCAGCTTGCTCGCCACGACCGATGTGCCCACAGTGGCCATCGCGGCCCCGCAGAGCGCAGGACCCCGGAGATCCCGCCGGGCAGCTTCGGTCACGGAAGCTCGGGTGCGGGATGTCGGCATGCCCCCAGGATGTCGCCGTCGCCGGTGTTGATCTAGAACGGTCTTGCGCGCACGGTGCGATGGGTCGCGGTCGCCTTGCGCCAGGATCCGGGCGAATATCCGAACTGGCGCGTGAACAGGCGCGTGAGGTGGCTCTGGTCGCTGAAACCGCAGGACTGGGCCGTGTCGGCCAGCGCCCCGCCGGCGGCGATCCGGGCCCGCGCATGATGCAGGCGCACCTGCATCAGCCACGCCATGGGCGGCAGGCCGTGGCGGCGCCCGAATTGCCGCACGAGGTTGTATCGGCTCGTGCCTGCGAGTGCGGCCAGCTCGTCCAGCGTCGGCGCCCGTTCGATGTCGTCGACGAGGCGCTCGATCACGGGGGTCAGGTTCGCGTCGTCCGGCCGGCGCGGCCGAGGTGCGCTGGCCAGCACAGATGCCCTGCCGACGGCCAGCAGCAGCGCCTCTTCAAGCTCTCCCGGGGAGACCAGGCACGCGGTTCGTGCTCCCGATCCCGCTGCGCTCGACGCTGCGAACGCACGGTTCAGCGTGGCGCGCAGCACCGGGTCGTTCATGACCGGCGCATGCCACTCCAGAGTCGCCGACGTGGCCACGCCGAGAAGACCTGCCAGGGCGGCGGGCTCGATATCGAACATGCGCCAGCGGCGGGCCGTGTCGCCGATGGGGGTGCCGTCGTGCACCTCGCCCGGGTTGTGGGTCATGCAGTCCCCTGCGAACGCCTCGACCTCTCCGCGACCACTCGCCGACCGTTGCGCGCCTCGGTCGACCAGGCCGAGGCCGTAGGTGCCATGCCAATGACGAGGGAAACTGCGCGCGCTGTCGGTCAGCAAGACGACCACCCCTGCCAAGGGCGTCGCCGCGACCTCGCTGCGATGGGACATAGGGTTCTCCAAGGGATGGACCCGACGTGTGACCGCTCTCCCATTCTGCATGGTTCGGAGACAACCCGGCACCGGCTCGACGTTCCCGCGAGAACGAGTCGCGCTGCTCAGCCCCCCAGATGCGCGACGAACCACTCCCGCGCCGCAGCCGTCGACGCCGCGAGCTGCCCCATGTACGGGTCGTAGTGCCGCCCCGGCAGCGTGATCAGCTTCTTGGGCTCGGCGGCGAGCTCGAAGGCCTCGAGCTGCCACGCCACCGGCGTCTGCACGTCGCGGTCGGCGACGATCATCAGCAGCGGCGTCGGCGCGATGCGCGCGACGAACGCGATCGGCTCGTAGGCGCGCATCAGCTCCAGGCTGCGCAGCGTCACTGCGTTCGGGTAGACGGTCCCGGCGGGGTCGACCGCGCGCGCCCATTCCTCGGTCTCGGAGCCCGGCACGCCGGCGGGCGTGAGGCCCGGCGGCACACCGCGGGCGCGGGCGTCGCGGTCGTCGG
>VYKW01000616.1_pt1 | contig 10700 bp, 8 predicted proteins | sample 5114451 | NCBI WGS metagenome assembly VYKW01 (sample SAMN12291784, study PRJNA351875) | freshwater metagenome | isolation source: freshwater lake | place: USA: Michigan, Gull Lake | collected 2013-08-08
GCGCCGCCTCGCCGCCCAGACACTTCTGCCAGGAGAATGTCACCACATCGAGCTTCGCCCAGTCGACATCCTGCGCCAGCACCGCCGACGTCGCATCGCATAGCGTCAGCCCCCGCCGGTCGTCCGCGATCCATTCGAAATCCGGCACCCGCACGCCCGACGTCGTCCCATTCGCGGTAAAAACGATGTCGCGATCGAAATCCGCCGTCGCAAAATCCGGCAACTGCCCGAACGGCGCATCATGAATCGACAGATCGCGGAGGCCGAGCTCTTCGGCGACATCGCGCACCCACAGCCGCCCGAACACATCCCACGCAAACACGTCAACGCCGCGTGCACCGAGCAGCGACCACATCGCCATCTCGAACGCACCCGTATCCGACCCCGGCACAATCGCCAGCCGGTAATCCGCCGGTAACTGCAAAAGCCGCTTCAATGACCCGATGAGATCGGCGAGCAATTGCCGTCCCAACTCCGAGCGATGCGACCGCCCTGTCACCGCCCCCTTGAGCCACTCCGGCGACCATCCAGGCGGCTTCGCGCACGGCCCACTCGAAAAGAAAGGACGCGCAGGCTTTATCGACGGTTTGACGATGCCGGTCATGTATCGCGATTCTGTTGGGAACCGTCCGATCTCGCCGGACGCTGAACGGAACAGTGGCGCGCCCGCCGCTCCTCGTCAATCGCGCCAAAACGCAAAAAAAGGCGGCTCCCTGGTGGAAGCCGCCTTTCGCGGATCGAACGGTTAACGCCGTCCTCAGTTCAGGTTGAGCCGGATGCCCGTTCGCAACTGATGCTGCGCGACATCTTTGAATTCGACTGTGCTGGTCGAGCCGTTGAACGCCGGGCTGTTCACGATGACCCCGCCGCTCTGCCACATGTAGCGGTAGCCCGTATCCCACAGAACGTCATCCGTGATCTGAACCGCGACGCCGGCCATGAGAGCACCCGCCACATCCCAGCGCCGCCCCTCGGTCGTGCGCTCGGTGATCTCCAGCTCTTCCGGATCATTGAGATCCGGATTTTCGATGGCATTCGCACAATCGCGCAAAGGGTCAGTCGCGTTGACCAGCGAGGAGCAACTTGCAATCTCCGAGGCCGTACGCGTCAGCTTCCGGTACGTCGCACCGATACCGGCGCCGAGATATGGCGTAAACCGTGAGGTGTTCTTGAAATCGTAGTAGAAGTTCAGCATCACAGTATCCTGCTCGAACTTCACTGACTCTTGCCGCTCAACATCATAGGTAGTCACGTCGATCCCAGTGGCGCCAACCGTCGTGGCATCGAAATTAACCACCTGAGTGAGATCGCTCTGCCCTTTGTGTACATTGCCGCGCGTATAGAGATCACCCGCGATTTCCGCACGGATACTCGGGGTCAGATACGTACCCGCACCAATGCTGAAGAACTCCAGCGGCTCAAGGTCGTCGGCGGTCCGCATCGGCAGGCCGAGGCTCTGCTCGCTCAGCGTCCCGTCCGTGATCCAGGCAGCGCCCGTGTCGAAGCGCACGTAGTAGTCCGCTTCGTACTCAGGTATCGGCACCGGAGCCGGCACCGGAACGGCAGCTGCAGCATAGGGGTCTTTGACACCTGTATAAATCACGTCGCCGCCAGCAACGGCCGGACCGGCCGCCACGAGAAGGGCTGCGGTGGCAAGCGTCAGGCCTGCAAGTTTCATAGTCATGGAATTCGTTCCCCTCAACGCAACCACGGCATGGGCCGCAGTCCGGCTTTCTGCTGAAGCCAACGAGGAGATAAGGACCGAGAAAGCCCAGGTTCACCGTCGAGACATCCCGGGCCTGCAGCCGGTTCGAGGGCTGCCGCCAGACGCATACAGGAACCAGGACGAACATCGTCTCGGGTAAACGAGAATCTCGGCAGGCCCTACTTGCCCCGCCGGTCCGGCCCGGGCTTCGCGACACGAAGCCCGGTCCTTAGTCGTCAACTCACGGGCGAAGCGAACCCCGCCCAATCTTTTTTGCGCTTAGCGCAGGTCGTAGCGCAGGCCGACGCGGAACTCGTGCGCGGTGATGCTCTCAACCGTCGGATCTTCAAGAATCGGCTCCGTCGTCACGATCGGACCGGTGGCAACTTCGCCCAAATAGAGGAACCGGTAACCGACATCGAGGTAGAGGTTGCGGCCGGTGTTGACGACCATCGGGCCGTCCTTCGAGCTGCCGCCCGAGACCGTCTGCCCGCCGCGCAGCTTAGCCGTGAAACCCGCCATCAGTGCGCCAGCAACATCAGTGTTCTCACCTTCTTCGATGATACCAGTGCAACCGCATTCGCTGCCCGCGATGCCCGTCGTCGTCTTGTTGAACGTGAAGCCGAGACCGGCGCCAACGTAGGGATTGATGCGGCCTTCCCGATTGAAGTCGTAATAGAGGTTGAATAGAACCACATCGCTCTCGATGCCGAAGGTGCGCGGACCGTTCAGAAGTGCATAGTGATCCAGCAGCGAGCCGCTCGCATCCGCCTCAAAGCGGTGATCGTAAGTGATGTCGCCGCGGATCGTCGGCGTGAAGTAGCGGCCGATACCGCCGCCCAGCGTCCAGGTGTTGTCGATGGTTTCGTCAACCAGATCATAGATGCCGATTTCCGTCATCTCCGGATCGTCATGAATGGCATAACCGCCATCGATGCGTGCGTACCACGACGGACCCGTTGCCACCGGCGCGGCATAGGAGAAATCCTTCACGCTGCCGCCGTTGCCATAGAGATCCGCGGCGTTGCCAACCGTCGACCCGCTCGCGATGAGCGCGCAACCCAGAAAAAGTGCCTTCCGCGAGATCATGTCTGTGTTCCCTGCTTTGCGACGCGCGCCCCGCACTGCGGGAACGGCCTGACCTGTGCTTCAGCAGAGAATTTGCCGTATAAGGTTTAAGGGAGCCTTAATCGCCGCCACAAAATGAAACACCGCCGCCCAGCCGGGCGGCGGTGTAGAAAATGTAAACGAAAGATTAAATTCGCTGAGCGGACCGTGAGGATTGAACTTCGCTCGCAACTCGTTTTTATGCCGCCTGCGCGGCCACCTTCACCGCGTCGACGATCTCGCCGACCACCGTATTGACGAGTGTTTCGTCGTCGCCTTCCGCCATCACGCGAATAACGGGCTCTGTCCCCGACGGACGAATGACGATGCGCCCCTTTTCGCCGAGCTTCTGTTGCGCCCCCTCGATCGCCTTGCGCACACGCTTGTCTTCCAGCGGCTTGCCGCTCTGATAGCGCACGTTCTTCAGAACCTGTGGCAGCGGCGTGAACCGCGCGCACACCTCCGATACCGGCTTGCCCGTCGCCACAACGCACGCCAAAACCTGCAGCGCCGAAACAAGCCCATCGCCCGTCGTTGTGAAATCCGACAGAACGATATGCCCGGACTGCTCGCCGCCGACGTTGTAGCCGTGCTTGCGCATGTGCTCGACGACGTACCGGTCACCAACCGGTGTGCGCACCATCCCAAGCCCCAGCGTCTTAAGATATCTCTCCAGCCCCAAATTGCTCATGACAGTCGCCACAACACCACCGGCCGAGAGCTTGCCGCGCCGGTGCCAGCTTTCCGCGATCACCGCCATCAACTGATCGCCGTCGACGATCTGCCCCTTCTCGTCCACGATCACCACGCGGTCCGCGTCGCCATCGAGCGCGATGCCGATGTCGGCCCGGAATTCCTTGACCTTCTGCACCAAGAGTTCCGGCGCCGTCGATCCGCACTTATCGTTGATATTGCGCCCGTTCGGCTCCACGCCGATCTTGATCACTTCCGCGCCCAATTCCCATAGCGCTTCCGGCGCAACCTTGTATGCCGCACCATTGGCGCAATCGATCACGATGCGCAGCCCGGTCAATTTCAAGTTCTTCGGCAGCGTCCGCTTGGCGAATTCGATATAGCGTTCTTGCGCACTTTCCACCCGTGTGGCCCGGCCGATCCGGTCCGCCGGTGCAAGCATGTTTCTTCCGTCGGCCTCGATCAGCCGCTCAATCGACAACTCCATCTCGTCGGACAACTTGTATCCGTCGGGATCAAACAGCTTGATGCCGTTGTCTTCGTACTTGTTATGCGACGCCGAGATCATCACCCCGATGTCCGCCCGCAGCGAGCGTGTCAGCATCGCAACCGCGGGCGTCGGCATCGGGCCGAGTAGAAACACGTCCACGCCGACCGACGTGAAACCCGACATCAGCGCCGCTTCGAGCATATAGCCCGACAGCCGCGTATCCTTGCCGATCACCACGCGATGCCGGTGGCTACCGGTTTGGAACAGCTTGCCCGCGGCCATGCCCACCTTCAGTGCCACTTCCGACGTCATGGGATGCGTGTTGGCCAAACCGCGAATGCCGTCGGTGCCAAAATAGCGGCGGGTCATCGTCAAAAAGCTCCTCGTCTGGGGCTGTGGTCGAGTGTGGCGCAATCCGGGGCGACTCGAGCCAGACTATAGCCTCCCCCCCGCAACGTGTCGCGGCCACGCCGCGCTTCGGCTATCACACTATGTACGTCAACATTACAACCCGGCCAATCGGCCCATCGGGCGAACCCGCCCGGCAAGAGGCCACCACGGCCGGAATTGGCGGCTGACCGAACCCGCGGAATCAGATCATAGCAATCCTTCGCGCATCCGGCAGGACCTGGTGCCGCGCGCGTCCGAAAGGGATTTTGAGAGGAACGCCATGGCCCATTTCCTGTCTGTTGCCAATCGCAAGGGCGGTGTCGGCAAATCGACGACTGCGGTCATGCTGGCGCACGCCTTCGCGGCCTGGGGCGGATTGCGCGTGCTCGTCATGGACCTCGACAGCCAGTGTAACGCCTCACTGATCCTCATGGGCGGCGAAGCCTGGTCCGAAGCCCGCAAGAAGGGGCTCACCATTTCCGACTACTTCTTCGACCTCTTCGACGAGACCTACCCCGAACCGCGCGACTTCCTTGCCCACAACGTCGGCGACGTCCGTCAGGCCAACGGCCGCCCGCTGGCCATCTCACTCTTGCCCGGCTCCCTGATGCTCGAAGACGTCCAGGGCGAACTCTACGTCAAGGAAGCCCGCCAGTCGAAAGATCCCGAGGTCGTCGGCCAGCGCGTGCGCGGCCGGCTGGAGCGCCTGCTGCGCCGCTTCGAGCAGAGCTACGATCTCGTCATCCTTGATTGCCCGCCGGGCCTCTCCTTCGCCGCACTCGCCGCCTTGAAGATCGCCGACCGCGTAATCGTCCCCTTCCGGCCCGACTATGTCTCCCAGCTCGCCGTCGACCGAATCGCGCTCCTCATCGAGGAAAAGCGCAATGAAGCCGACCTCGCCGAAATCCCCTTGGCCGAGCGCCGCTATGCCTGCCTCGCCAACGGCGTCCGCCAGACCGGCAAGGATCGCCTGCTGATCGAGGAAATCGGACTCATGCATCCCCTGCTGACGGCACAAATTCCCCATTCCGACGCCATCGCCAACGCTTTCGATTGGGAAGCCCAGGGCAAGACCATCGAAGAGAAGTACGGTGCAGGTGCCACGGCACTGCGCGCCCTCTACAATGAAATTGCCGAAGGCCTTCGAATGCAGGATGCGGCGTGAGGATCACCCATGGGTAAGGCCACCCGCTCGCTCTCCGGAGCCAGTCAGAAAAAATACGTCCGCGATCTCGTCGGCTCCATCGACGGCATCACGCCTGAGGCAGCCGCCGCGATAACCAGCGCCTGCGAACGCGAAATCGCACAAATCCGCGTCCGCTTGCCGATCCCCGAGCGCGGGAAGTCGGCGAAGTCCGCCAAAAAGAATGCGGGCACTGAGCCCGCGCGCGCCGACAGCGGCGCCGCCTCGACTGCCCCGGCCACCCCGGAATTCGATCCATTCGCTTTCAGCGTCGTGGTCGTCGTCACCAAGGAAGGCCGCGAAGGGCTCGCCAGAAAGCTGGCCACCATCGGCCCTGACGATTTGAAAGCGCTCGCCAAGGCCCAGCACGTCGCAATCCCCGAAGGCGATCTTTCAACCGAAGACCTGCGCGCAGCCATCGTCGAAGGCGCGCTCCAGCGCATCGCCAACCGCAAAGCTGCCGCCAGCTGATCCCCTTTTATGAGGGTGCTCCAGCTCGAAACCCTTCAGCGTCAGCGATGAACTGTGCGTGCGCTGCGTCGGACGCAAACGCGTCCGCCGGAATGGCGATCGCCGCGCCGGGCTCCACCCAAAACAGGACGAGCCCCCGCGCCTCCGTGATCGCTTCGATGGCCGGCCAGCGGTAGCGCACATCGCAAGCCTTCGACGCAATCTCGACGCCAGCAGGCGTCAGGCGCACGGTCTGCGGCGAAAGGATGGGCCCGTCCGGCCGCGCCAGTCCGCGCCGCTGATCCAGATAATGCGCCCACATCGTCGCCAGCATGGTCGAAAAGCCCACGAAGAGTCCTAAAAGAAATTCGGTCATCTCCATCGGGCGATCGAGATAGCGCTCAATGGCCTGCATGCCGACCAGCGTCACGGCAAACGTCAGAAATGTCAGGAGGAGCCACAGCACGATGGGTTGCTCCAGAATGCCCTGCCGTTGCCGCTTCTGCAGCCGGTCGCGCACCGCAAACTGATACGCGGTCAAGCCTGCCTGTGTGAGCTGATAGGCAACCTCGGTCATCATCCCCCCTGCCTCAAACGAGGCCCTTCTCCGTGCCGCGCATCGCCGCCTGCCACACGCGCACGGCCTGCACCGTCTCGGCCACATCATGCACGCGCACGATCTGCACGCCTTGTGCAACCGACGACAGCGCCGCCGCAATCGATCCCGGCACACGCATTTTGGGATCATCCACGTTGCACAATTGCCCGATCAGCTTCTTCCGCGAAGCCCCCAGCAGGATCGGCACGCCCAGCCCGTGATAGAGACTCATCGCCTGCAGCACGGCCACGTTGTGATGCAGATGCTTGCCAAACCCGATGCCTGGATCGGCGACGATTTTCTCGCGCGCAATCCCCGCCGCCTCGCAGGCCGCGACGCGCGCGCTGAGGAAATCGAACACATCCAGCACCACATCGCGATACTGCGGATTGTCGTTCATGGTTTTGGGATCGCCTTGCGCATGCATGAGCATGATCGGCAGCCCGCTTTCCGCCGCCGCGCCGAGCGACTCGGGGTCATGCGTCAGCGCTGAAACGTCGTTGAGAATGTCCGCACCGCCTGCAGCCGCCCGCCGCATCACCTCTGCCTTGCGCGTATCGACGGAAATTTTCGCCGTGGTCCGCGACCGCAAGCCTTCCAGAACAGGCAGCACGCGCCGCAATTCCTCGTCAAGCGCCACCGTATCCGACCCCGGCCGCGTGCTCTCCCCGCCGATGTCGAGGATATCCGCCCCCTCCTCCACCAGCCGCAGACCGTGATCGATAGCCGCCTGCACGTTGGAGAAACTGCCGCCGTCCGAGAAACTGTCGGGCGTCACGTTGACGATCCCCATGATCCGCGGCCGGTCCATCGACAGCCCGGCGTAATCCGCTCGCGCTTCGACGAGATGGTCGAAGGTCTGCCACATCTCCTCGCCGTTGAACGGCGGGTGATACCAGTCTTCGTTGGCAAAACCGTAGGTGCCGTCGGCCGGGATTAAGCACACGCGGTGCTCGGGCGCCGCCTCCGCATCGATGAGTTCAAGATCGGCAAATCCCAGATCGCTGCGCCCGCACAGCTTTTCTTGCGCACCCGGCCTGTCGCGATCGAAACGGCCGCGATCGTAGGCCACCGAAACAATCGGACGGAGATAGAAGCGGCGCGTCACGGCATACCTCGAAACTGAAACGGCCCCCGGGGGTGTCCGGAGGCCGCTTCTGTGTCTTCGCTTTTCATTCCAGGATCAAGTACCCCCGGGGTGTCAGTGTTTTAGGTCCCAGGCTGCGGCGCCATTCCACCCGCATCCGGCTCCTCGCGCGGCTTGGAGCGTCCCGCCGTCGGCACCGCCGATCCCGCCGAACCCTTCGACCCGTCATTGTCGTCGCGGCGCACGATCGTCTCGCCGCGCATCAGCGCCTTCACTTCCTCGCCTGACAGCGTCTCGAACTCCAACAGGCCCTTGGCGACGCGATGCAGCGAGTCGATGTTATCCTGGAGGATCTGGCGCGCCTTCTGTTCGCCCGCCGTGATCAGTCCGCGGATTTCCTGGTCGATCAGCTTCGCCGTGTCATCGGAAAGGTTCTTCGACTGCGTCACTGAGTGACCGAGGAAGACCTCCTGCTCGTTGCCATTGTAGCGCACGCGGCCAAGCGTGTCGGACATGCCCCATTCCATGATCATGGCGCGCGCAAGCTGCGTCGCCATCTGGATGTCGCCCGTCGCGCCGTTGGTCACATTGTCCGGTCCGCCGAGAATGATCTCGGCTTCACGGCCACCGAACAACACGGCCAAGCGGGCTTCGCACCACGCCTTCGTCCGGCTGTAACGGTCGCCTTCCGGCAGGTTCATCGTCACGCCGAGCGCACGGCCGCGCGGGATGATTGTCACTTTGTGCAATGGGTCGTAGGGCACCACGAGCCCGACGATGGCGTGACCCGCCTCGTGATAGGCCGTGTTGCGCTTCTCTTCATCGCTCATGACCATGGAGCGGCGTTCCGCGCCCATCATCACCTTGTCCTTGGCGTCCTCGAACTCCTGCTGCGTCACGAGCCGCTTGTTGCGGCGCGCGGCAAGCAGGGCCGCTTCGTTGACGAGGTTAGCGAGGTCTGCACCCGAGAACCCCGGGCAACCGCGCGCAATCGTCTTGGCGTCGACATCCGGCGCCAACGGCACCTTCTTCATGTGCACGCGCAGGATTTTCTCGCGCCCCATCACGTCCGGATTCGGAACCGTGATCTGACGGTCAAAACGGCCCGGTCGCAAAAGCGCCGGATCGAGCACGTCGGGACGGTTCGTCGCCGCAATGACGATGATGCCCTCGTTAGCTTCGAAGCCGTCCATCTCGACGAGCAGCTGGTTCAGCGTCTGCTCGCGCTCGTCGTTACCGCCGCCCAGGCCCGCGCCACGATGCCGGCCTACTGCGTCTATTTCGTCGATAAAGATGATGCACGGTGCATTCTTCTTCGCCTGCTCGAACATGTCGCGCACACGGCTGGCGCCGACGCCCACGAACATTTCCACGAAGTCCGAACCCGAGATCGTGAAGAATGGCACGTTGGCTTCGCCGGCCACCGCCCGCGCGATGAGCGTCTTACCAGTGCCCGGAGGGCCAACGAGCAGCGCGCCGCGCGGAATACGTCCGCCCAACCGCTGAAACTTTTGCGGATCGCGCAGGAATTCCACGATCTCTTCCAGATCGGACTTCGCTTCGTCCACGCCTGCAACGTCGTCAAACGTCACGCGGCCCTGCCGCTCGGTCAGAAGCTTCGCCCGGCTCTTGCCAAAGCCCATGGCCCGGCCCGATCCCGACTGCATCTGCCGCATGAAGAAGATCCAGACACCGATCAGCAGCAGCATCGGGAACCACGTCACGAGCACGCTCATGAACGAGGGCACGTCTTCCTCGGACGGACGCGCCTTGAACTTCACGCCCTTTTTCTCAAGCCGTTCCACGAGCATGCGATCATCCGGCGCATACGTCGTGAACTGCTGTCCACCCTCCGTCAGCGCGCCATAGATGCGGCTGCCCGCAATGGTCACTTCCGTAACGCGGCCGCTATCGACCGCCGCGATGAATTCAGAGTAGGTGATCTCGTTCCCGCGCCGGTTTTGTGCCGGGCTATTGAAGAGATTGAACAGCGCCGCGAGCAGCACGAGGACGGCCACCCAGATCGCAAGCTTCTGAAAGTTGGGGTTCATCGAGTATCCTATCGGGCCGCGGCTCAAAACCGCCGGCCGTTGGGTGAGGGTCCCGTAGCCATGTCGGCCCCCCACGACGAGTGGTTAAGATAGGGGGAGGGGGCACATTTGCCAAGGCTCGCAAGCATGATGCCGAAATCCTTACGCGTCTCTTAGTTTACGGTCTAACGCGCAATCCGATCCTTGCTTTGATGAATATGCTTACGGACGCGCATCTGCCGGTAGGAAGATAAAACGTGTTTCAATTCGCGCGTCCTCTCCTCCGGGCACGGCAGGCATGAACGCCGCGGACAAACCTCCCACCGAGATCAACCTGTCACCCGACCACGCTGCTGGCAGTGTTGCAGCTGCACGAGCCGGAAGCAAGAGACGCGAGCGCGCATGCCTGCGCAGTCCGGCATAAGATATCGGATCAAGTGCCCGGATGCTGACCGGACGCCGCGACTCCAGCACGCGAATGATGAAACGATCGTCCCAGGTCACTTCATCGCCCGCTGCCAGGTCGACCGGCGGTAGCTGTGCCCGGCCCCGCTCCCGATAGATTCGGATTTCGGCACGGCAGGCCCGCACTTCGCAGCCTCCCAGTGTCGTACGCACCGCACCGTCACGCGACAAGTGTTCCGTCAGATGTTCCACTTGCGCGAGGTCCGCTGCCGGCGACCGCCCGCCGAACATCGCCAGCACCCGCGCCAGCAGCCGCACCCGGATCTCCATCGGCTCGGCATGAAGCGATGCGACGTCGATCTGCGCGAACATCCCGCCGTTGAGCTTGAGCGCCCGCGTCGCCAATAGAGCCGTCGCCGCCTCCAGCGCATCAACGCCGCGCCGTTGCCGCCGCGCCGCTAGCGCCAGCATGGGCGGCGTCAATCCGAGGTTTTCCAGAACACCTGATGCCGCCCGCAGCCGCACGCGCTCAAATCGTTGATCCACATTGCTCGAGTCCTCG
>VYKW01000618.1_pt1 | contig 10672 bp, 11 predicted proteins | sample 5114451 | NCBI WGS metagenome assembly VYKW01 (sample SAMN12291784, study PRJNA351875) | freshwater metagenome | isolation source: freshwater lake | place: USA: Michigan, Gull Lake | collected 2013-08-08
GGGTGCGGGATTTCGCATCCGTGGCCGGTGTCGAGATCATCGATGCAGGGATTGCGGATACGGCACTGCGCGCGCTGGAGGTCGATAGCGAGGGGCTCGATGCGCTCGATCACCGCTATCTGATGTGCATTGCCAAGAACTACGAGGGTGGGCCCGTCGGCGTCGAGACGCTGGCGGCGGCACTGTCGGAACCGCGCGATGCGATCGAGGAAATCGTGGAGCCGTATCTGCTGCAGCAAGGGTTTGTCGGGCGGACGCCGCGGGGGCGCGTGATGACGCTGAAGGCGTGGCGGCATCTGGGGATGTCGGGCCCGTCGCGCAACGCGGTGCCCGATCTTTTCACCGACGCGGACGGGGCCGACGACGCGTGATCACGCGGAGGACATTTCTGCGCGGAATCGGCGTGGTGGCCGGTACCGGCATCGGGCTGGCAGGATATGCATTTGGAATTGAACCGCGGTTCCGGCTATCGGTGACGCGGTATGCGCTGACGCCGGCGTCGTGGCCAAAAGGCTTCAAATTGAAGCTGGCGCTGGTGGCGGATGTCCACGCGTGCGATCCGGTGATGACGGTTGCGCGCATCGAAGACATCGTCGGCGTTACGAATTCCCTTGGCGCTGATGCCATACTGCTGCTCGGAGACTATGAAGCCAGTGCGCGTAGTATGGTCAGACCACTGCTGCCCGAGGCTTGGGCGCCAGTATTGGCGCAACTCAAAGCGCCGCTCGGCGTGCACGCCATTCTTGGCAATCATGACTTTTGGGACGATCCGGAGACGAAGCGGCGTCAGCTGAAGCGGCTGCCGCGCGCGCGGGTGGCGCTCGAGAAGCGTGGCGTTCCAGTCTACGAGAACGATGTGGTGCGGCTTGAAAAGGGCGGACAACCTTTCTGGCTCGCGGGCCTTGGCGATCAGATCGCATACATAACGGGCGTGATGAACGGGCGCATGACCTTTGAGGGTGTCGATGATCTTCCCGGCACGCTGGCAAAGATTACGGATGACGCGCCGGTGATCCTGATGGCGCACGAGCCGGATATTTTTCCGAAGGTGCCGGACCGGGTGGCGCTGACGCTGTCGGGCCATACGCACGGCGGACAGGTGCGGCTGTTTGGATGGTCGCCGATCGTTCCGTCTGAGTTCGGCAACCGCTATGCGTATGGGCATGTGATCGAGGACGAGCGGCACCTCATCGTCTCGGGCGGACTGGGCTGCTCGATCCTGCCGGTGCGGTTCGGCGTGCCGCCGGAAATCGTCGTCGTCGAGCTTGGAGCGGTTGCGTGAGTGAGGATTTGTCTTGGCCCGATCTTGCGGGACGTCTCGTCGAGGACGAGACCGGGCGGTGGCATGTGCTGCCGGTGCGGGTCTATTTCGAGGATACGGATGCGGGCGGGATTGCCTACCATGCGTCGTACATCCGCTGGTGCGAGCGGGGGCGGACGGATTTCCTGCGGTTATTGGGAACGGATTCCCGGCGGCTGATCGATGGGTCGGACAGCCATGAGCCAGCGGCCTTTGTCGTGAGGCGGATGAATTGTGAGTTTCTGCGGCCATCCCGCATGGACGACATTTTGGAAGTCGAAACCCGGGTGAAGGCGCTCGGCGGGGCCAGCGTGACGCTAATGCAAACGGTCAGACATGGCGCGCGGGCGGTGTTCGAGGCGGAGGTGACGGTTGTGCTCGTTGCGGTTTCAGGCAAGCCGCTCCGGCTTTCCAGCGCCATCCGGACGGGGTTCGGCGGCGGGGTGGCTGGACAATAGGGTGGAGGCGGCCGAAAATGCCAGCCTGTTCACCTGCGTACCGGGGTAGCCATGACCACGAAGACCGACGAAGACGGCATCGATCTCGATATCAAAGATGCCTTGGAGGGCTATGAGCGGTTTCGCCGGAAGTTCGATCAGGACAAAGCCTTCTATTCGCGGCTTGCCACGTCGGGGCAGAAGCCAAAACTGCTTTGGATCGGGTGTTGCGACAGCCGGGTGGTGCCATCGCAGATCACGTCGGCGGACCCGGGGGAACTGTTCGAGATCCGCAATATCGCGAACTGCGTGCCGCCGGCAGGTGCGAATGAGGATTCTGTGGGGGCGGCCATCGAGTATGCGCTCGGGCATTTGGGCATCGACGACATCGTGGTGTGCGGGCACACCGGGTGCGGGGGCATTCAGGCGCTCTTGGAGCCGATCCCGCCCGGCCAGGAAGCGCATTTGGGCCGTTGGGTCGATTACACCCGGCCGGCGCATGACCTTGTGCGGGCGGCGGGGATCGAACCGCATAACCAGCTGATGGCGACGATTGCCGCGCACATCCAGTTCCAACTCGACAACTTGATGACTTACGAGATCGTCCGCCGTGGTGTCGAAGAGGGGCGTGTCGGGCTGCACGGGTGGCTCTACGATATGGAGAGCGGGGAGGTCGTCGTTTACGACCGGGGCATCGGCGAATGGCGCGAATTGCTTGCAGAGGCAGCCGAATAAGGGCTGACGGGGCTTCGGCCGTTCTTTCAAATCCATGATACACAAGTGCGAATCGGCTTACCCCGGTTTGGGCACAAGCCTCTGTTTTGTCATATTGCGCGGCAACATGCGTGTTGGCGGTATCGGGGGATACGGGGCTAGCTGTTGGTGTGCGTGACGAACCTGATCCCGGGGCCACGGCGACGTGGCCGGATCGCCCGTTTCGCTTTGTTTTCACGACACGTGCTGTCCCCCTCAACGGATTTACGGCGGAAGACCCATGAACCCTACGGACGTCGCCCAGGCGACCCTCCCGGCCGCAACGCCGGGCGTTTCGTTCTACGAACTTTTCATTCATGCCTCGCTCACCGTGCAGGTGGTGATGGTGGCCCTGTTCCTCGCCTCGATCTGGTCGTGGGCGATCATCATCGAAAAACTGTTCGCCTTCCGCAAAGCGCGGCTTGAGGCGGACCGGTTCGAGCAGACGTTCTGGTCGGGACAGTCGCTCGATGAACTGTACAATCAGCTGTCGCGGGCGCCGACCATCTCGATGGCGGCGTTGTTCGTGGCCGCCATGCGCGAGTGGAAGCGCTCGGTGGAAGGCAACATCCGCGCGATGGGCGGCATTCAGATGCGCGTGGAAAAGGTGATGGACGTTACCATCAGCCGCGAAATGGAACGGTTGGACCGGCGATTGTTGTTTCTCGCAACAGTTGGTTCAACGGCGCCGTTCGTGGGGCTCTTCGGCACGGTGTGGGGCATCATGGTGAGCTTCCAAGCCATTGCGGTCTCGAAGAACACTAACCTCGCGGTTGTCGCACCCGGCATCGCGGAAGCGCTGTTTGCCACCGCAATTGGCCTTGTTGCGGCCATTCCCGCGGTCGTTTTCTACAATAAGTTTTCCGCCGACAGTGCGGCGATCAGCCAGCGTCTCGAAGCTTTTGCCGATGAATTCTCGGCGATCGTCTCGCGCCAGATCGACGTCAGGAGCTAGGCCGTCATGGGCGCCAGTCTCAAGATGAACTCGGGCGGCGGCGGACGGCGCAAGCGCCGGAGCCGCAAGGCGCCGATGAGCGAAATCAACATCACGCCGATGGTGGACGTGATGCTTGTGCTTTTGATCATCTTCATGGTGGCGGCCCCTATGCTGACGGTGGGTGTTCCGATCGAATTGCCAGGTTCGCAGGGCAAGCAGCTGGAAAGCTCGAAGGAGCCGCTGACGATCTCTGTTGCGGCCAACGGCGATACGTTCATCGGCGAGACGAAGGTGCCGCTCGTGGAGATCGCCGAGAAACTGAAGGCGATCGCCAAGAACGGTGTGGACGAGCAGATCTACGTGCGCGGCGACAAGGGCATCGACTACGGCACCGTCATGAAGGTGATGGGCCGCATCAGCGCGGGCGGCTTCAAGAAGGTCTCGCTCGTGACGGAAGTCGAAGACGGAGGCTAGAGCAGGGTTGCGCGCCGGGCTCTTCATATCGTTTCTGATGCATGCGGCGTTGCTGGCGTGGTCGATCATCACGATCCAGCAGACGCCCGAATTGATGCGTCCGGAACCCGAGCCGATCGCGGTGGCGATGATTACGCCGTCGGAATTCCTGCGCATGAAACAGGGCAGCGAGACGGCGAAAGAGCTGGAAGCCAAAGCCAGCGATAAGCCGACCGAGGTGCAGTCTAAGCTCGAGGCAGAAAAGCCCAAACCCGTGCTAGCGCCCACACCGCCGGCCGAACCAGAACCACCCAAGCCCACTCCGACACCGGAGCCGCCGAAAGCTGCGGAGACGCCCCCGCCGCCACCGGAACCGCCGAAACCTGATCCCATTGCCGAGAAGCTGGCCGAGGCGCCGCCGCCTCCGCCCGGGCCGACGCCGGATGAGTTGAAGAAGGCGGAAGAAGAAAAGAAAGCCGCCGAAGAGGCCCAGAAGAAGGCTGCCGAAGAAAAGAAAAAGGCGGAAGAGAAAAAGAAGGCCGAGCAAAAGAAAAAGGCTGAAGAGGCCAAGAAGAAGGCGGCTGAAGCCAAGCGCAAGAAGGAAGAGGAAGAAAAGAAGAAGCAGGCGTCGGTCGCGGACCGGATGGCGGCGCTATTGGACAAGGATCCGACCAAGCGGGGTGCGCCGGCCTCGGCGTCGGAGCCGACCAAGCCGACCGACTATCAGGGTCCGACGGCTGGAACGGCAACGGGCAACGACACGGTGCTGTCGGTGCGCGAGCAGGATTTATTACGCGGAATGTTGCGGACCCAGATCGCGCGCTGCTGGCGATTGCCGGGTGCGGGCGGAGGGACGGAGACGCCCATCGTGACCCTGCGATGGAAGATGCGCCGCGACGGCACGCTGGAGGCCGATCCCAGGGTGGAGAAGCCGGCGTCGGGGCCCTTGGCGGCGCTAGCGACCGAATCGGCGTTGCGCGCGGTTAAGGGCTGCCAGCCCTATGATTTGCCTCCGGACCTGTTTGAGAGCGGCTGGCAGGAGATCATCTGGGAGTTCGATCCCAGCGAGATGCTGTAGTCGCGACGGAAAGTCTGATTTTCCGCCGTGCTTTGACCCTATTCGGCCGTCACATGCAATTGTATCGGTTGATTTCGAATAGCCGCCGCCGGCGGCTCGCGCATCAGATGACGGATTTCATGATCGCTCTTCACTCCTACGCCTTCCAGGCTCTGCGCCTTACCGTGGTGGCTGCGCTTGTGTTGGCCGCTTCCCCCTTTTCCGCATCGGCCCAGTTGACGGGGCGGCAATCGGAGGGGTCGCTGTCGCCCATTCCGATCGCCATTCCGGAGTTCGTGGGGGACAATCCGCAGCTGGCCATTGAGATTTCCAATGTGGTGGCGAACGATCTGGAGAGTTCCGGGCTCTTCAAGCCGCTGGACCGGGCGTCGTTTCTGGAGGCGGTGCGCGACATCAACCAGCCGCCACGCATGGTGGATTGGCGGACGATTGGCGCGGATGCGCTGTCGGTGGGGCGCATTACGCGGGATGCGAGCGGGCGTCTGTCGTCGGAGTTCCGGTTGTGGGACGTGGCGACGGGTAAGCAGCTCGCGGGGCAGCGGTTTGCGACGTCGGAGGCCAATTGGCGGCGCGTCGGGCACATCATCGCCGATCAGATCTACGAGCGCCTGACGGGCGAGAAAGGGTATTTCGATAGCCGCGTCGTTTTCGTCGACGAAACAGGTCCGAAGGATAAGCGCGTGAAGCGGCTGGCCATCATGGATCAGGACGGGGCAAACGTGCGCGTGTTGTCGAAGGGTTCGGAAATCGTGCTGACACCGCGGTTTTCGCCAACGCGCAACGAGATCACGTTCATGTCCTACACGCGCGATCAGCCGCGCGTGTTCCTGCTTAATCTGGAGACGATGCAACGCGAAGTCGTCGGCGATTTTCCCGGCATGACGTTCGCGCCGCGGTTCTCGCCGGATGGGCAGCGCGTGATCTTTTCCATGCAGTCGGAAGGATCGAGTTCGATCTTCGAACTCGACCTGAGGACGAAACAGACGCGGCGGGTGACGCAGACGGATGCGATCGACACGGGGCCGAGTTACTCACCCGATGGGAAACAGATTGCCTTCGAGAGCGACCGCGAAGGGACGCAGCAACTCTACCTGATGAACTCGGATGGCTCGGGTGTGCGGCGGCTCAGCTATGGCGACGGCCGGTATTCGACGCCGGTGTGGTCGCCGCGCGGGGACTACATCGCGTTTACCAAGCAGCTCGCCGGGCGATTCCTCATCGGTGTCATGCGGCCGGATGGGTCGGGCGAGCGTGTTCTGACCGAGGGCTTTCACAACGAGGGGCCGACCTGGTCGCCAAATGGGCGAGTCGTCATGTTCTTCCGGGAGGGGCAGGGGGCCAATGGCGGGGCGCGAATCTTCTCGGTCGATATCACCGGCTACAACGAGCGGGTGATTCCAACACCCTCGTTTGCGTCCGATCCGGCTTGGTCGCCGCTCCTGAACTGAGACGGCGGTTAGGGGAACCTTAAGACTTTCCGGCCAAACTCTTGAGCAGACCGGGGCTTCGCGGCGCCGGTTTTTTATTGTTATTATTCTGAGGGTTAGGTTGCGTCGCGCGAGCGAGGCGCCGGGCCTGAGGAGCGCAAAACACGGCGTTGCATTTTCGCATCTACCGGGGTGGAAAACGGTTCGTTGAACGCCTCAATCCTTGATCGAATACGTGCATGCCAGTACCCCAGTATGTGGTTGGGCGTTGAAAGCAACAGGAGATCGTTATGCAGGGTTCTAAGGGGCTGATCGTTCTCTCCGCTGCCATTGTAGCTGTTGCCCTCGGCGCTTGCCGTCGCGAAGAAGCGGCACCGATGAAGCTCGGTGCTGAAGTTCCGGCCGCCACGGAAGTGGCTCGCTAATCACTCCCGGATTCGTCTGGGACGCTACAGGAGAAAGACTATGAAGGGCGCTATCGTTCTCGCCGCTGCTATCGTGGCCGTTGCTCTCGGTGCTTGCCGCCGTGAAGAAGCTGCTCCCATGAAGCTCGGCGCCGACCTGCCGGTCGCTTCGGAAGCTCGCTAAGAGTTTTTGAGGTCCATCCGGCCTCCGGGCCGGACGATCGTGAGATTAAGACCGGATTGCCTGTGCTCACGCGCTTGCAGTCCGGTCTTTCTCTTTTTTGGCGCCGTGATTCGGTGTCCGGGCCACGTGCCAGCCGTGAGCGTTTTCCGGTCTTTTTTGGCCGATCGACGGGCCGGGATTTTGGGGCGTTGCTCTATATCCACGGCGGCGGGATTATCCCCAGCGTAGTCCGCACCTGTCCCCAGATGCGACATGGCAGACGGTGTGCGAAACCGGCGTGACAGGCTAAGCATTTTCAAACAAACGCGGTTCCGGCCAGAATGATTTGGCCGAGTGCACCCGTCTTGCCGCCACAATTCAGTGGCACCGAAGTGGCGAGGTCTGTTCGACGCGCCGGCCATGGGTTGCCGGTGCGGGGCCAACTCCCGGTGTCATAAGCGTTTTCGCCTAAAGGCGGGGCGCGTTTGATGCCGGATGAGCGCGAAGAGGTCGATGATGACGTTTCACTCCCTGGCCAGCGGCTTTGCCCGTTTTCTGATGTTGGCGTGCTGCGCGCTGGCGTTGGCGGGCTGCGCCAACAAGCAGGAGGGTCCGGACGCCACTGCGCTCGGTCCGGACGGCAAGGGGCCTGTGGTGCCTGGGACGCCGCGCGACTTCACGATTAATGCCGGCGACATCGTCTATTTTTCGTCGGACAGCTCTGATTTGACCCCGGAGGCCCAGACCACGCTCGCCAAGCAGGCGCAGTGGCTGAAGCAGTATCCGCAATTTACCATCACCGTTGAAGGCCACGCCGACGAACGCGGTACGCGCGAATACAACATCGCGCTGGGCGCCCGGCGTGCCACGGCGGTGCGCAACTATCTGGCCTCCGCCGGTATCCCGGCCAACCGGATGCGGACAATTTCGTACGGCAAGGAACGGCCGGTCGCGGTTTGCGACGACATTTCGTGCTGGGCGCAAAATCGCCGTGCACAGACGGTGCTCAATAGCCGAGTTGCGTCCTAGTCCGGGCGTTGCTGAGGCGGGTTGATGCGGACAGACAACGCTTCGCGCTAAATCGGCTGGAGCGCTCCGCCTTTCAACGTTCAGCCTCTGTCAGGCACAGTTTAGCCCTATTGCTCGGGCATTCGGTGACGTCTTCCCGGTGCTCGGGCTGACTGGGGTACGACATGTCAATTCGCATCAAGGTTGGATTGGATTGTGCAGCCGCGGCCGCGGAACGCGGGCGGCCGCGCGTATCGCGCGCCGTTGCGACTGTCTTTTGCTGTGTGATGCTGCTCGGCGCCGCGCCGCAGGTTTTCTCGCAGGACGACAGCGCGGCCGATACGACGGAAACGTTGCTCGGCATAATCGAAACCCCACCGGATCGACTCGTGCCGCAAACTGCGCCCGACGACCCGCGTTCGCCCGACGCGCTCTACGCGGCCGGCATGAGCGAATTGCAGGCGGCGCGGTTCGATGAGGCGCGGCGGTTATTCGAATTGTTCGTGGTGCGCGATCCGCAGCACCCTTCCGTGCCGGAGGCGCGCCGGCATCTGTCGGAACTTTATCAACTCGGCGCGCAAATGGGGCCCGGCGCTCAACCCGCCGAGACGGCGGCGATGCCGGAGCCCGCGGTTCCGGCCGTGCCGGCTGCGCGGATCGTTGCAGCGCCGCGGTCGGTTGGCGGGCGACTGGAAGACAGCTTCATGCTGGCGGCGGGCGACCGTGTTTTCTTTGCCGCACGCAGCGCGGAACTCGGGTCGCGGGCACGTACGGTTTTGGCGGCGCAGGCGCGCTGGCTAAAGCGTAACGGCACCTTGTCAGCAGTCATCGAGGGACATGCCGACGATCCGGCGCTGGATAGCGATGGACTGGACCGGCTGGGTACGGAACGGGCATTGGCGGTCTACCAACGGCTGATTGAAGAAGGTGTTGCGCCGGAACGCCTGGCGATCGCACCGCAAGGCAAGTCGCGGCCAGTGGCAAATTGCGATACACCGGACTGCGCGGCCCAGAATCGGAGGGCCGTGACCGTGCTGACGGGGCAACGGGTCAGTGAATTGCCGGTGGCCGATCCGCTGGTCGGGCCGCGGCGGCCATGAGCGGCGGGCTCGGCCCCGGATCGATGAAATTGAAGCTGTGCGGGCAGACATGATTGCAAAAAGACATTCGGGGCTGAAGATCGCGTTGGCTGTCTTCGCCATGGCGGCGACGGGCGCCATGGCGCAGGATGCGGCGGCGCCTACTACTGCTCCAGCCGCTCCGAAGGCAACAAAGTCGGGCGGCGATGGCGATCTGCGCCGGCGCGTGCAGCAACTCGAAGAACAGATCGTCGATATGCAAGTGGTTATCGGCACGCTCGAATCGCTGGCGCGGTCGGGTGGAGCAGCGCCGGCACCCCGCGTCGTGGCACCGGTGGGCGGCGGCGGAGCGGATGCTGCTCGCATCGATGCACTCGACATGCAGGTTCGCGCGTTGACGTCACAGATCGAGCAATTGCAGTCGGGCCGCGGTGGTGGTTTCACACCAGCGCCTGCGTATTCGGCTGCGCCGGCCCAGCCGCCGGCTCCCTCCTCATTCGGATCGACAACTTTGAACGCGGGTGAGGGTGACCCCATCGGCGGGCTGATTGCGCAAGATCAGCAGGCGCCCCCCCGTCAGTCGGCTGCTCCTCCGGTAGTGGCGGCGGCTCCGTCTGCGGCGGGCGATCCGAAAGAGGCCTATGAGCGCGCCTACGGGTTTCTGCTGCAGCAGGAATATGGGGCAGCGCAAGCTGGCTTCATCGATTTTCTGAAGGTATATCCGCGCGACTCGCTTGTGCCCAACGCTCTCTACTGGCTGGGTGAGACGCACTACGTGCAGCGCAACTACGCTGACGCTGCGGAAGCGTTCGATCTGGTGACGCAAGGCTACGGGAACAGCCCGAAGGCTGCCGACAGCATGCTGAAGCGCGGCATGGCACTGGCGGCCCTTGGGAAGAAGCAGGACGCTTGCGGCGTGCTAGGCCAAATGCCGGGCAAGTATCCGAGTGCGCCGGCGCATCTGAAGAGCAAGGCCGACAGCGAGCGGCAGCGCATCGGCTGCCCTTGACGCGCGCCGTCGGCAGGGATCGCCATGACAGAGCCCTGGAACCCGACCGATAGCGACTTGTCCCGGATCTTTGCCGATCTCAGCGCCTATCCGTGCGTTGTCTTGGCCGTGTCGGGCGGGTCGGACAGTATGGGGCTCATGCATCTGGCAGCGCGGTGGGCGGCGATGCTGGGAGCCACGGCGCCGCGGATCTGTGTCGCGACCGTCGATCATGGGTTGCGAGCGGAAGCGCGGCACGATGCGCGGCTGGTCGTCGAAGAGGCAGAGCGTGTTGGATTTACGGCCACGGTTCTGGAGTGGCTGGGTGACAAGCCATTGCAGGGCGTGCAGGCGCGTGCGCGGCAGGCGCGGTACGATCTTCTCGGACGGCATGCGCTGGCCTATGGGGCCATGCCCTGCGCGGTGGTGACCGCGCACACTGAAGATGATCAGGCGGAAACGCTTCTGATGCGGTTGGCGCGGGGCAGCGGACCGGACGGTCTGCAAGGCATGCGGCCGGTGCGGCCGCTGGCGCCTTTTGCCGGCGTCGATGTGGTGCGACCGCTACTCGGCGTGCCGCGCGTCGCGCTGCGCTCCTATCTAAGCGGGGCGGGCGGGCGTTGGGTCGAGGACTCGAGCAATGTG
>VYKW01000622.1_pt1 | contig 10608 bp, 8 predicted proteins | sample 5114451 | NCBI WGS metagenome assembly VYKW01 (sample SAMN12291784, study PRJNA351875) | freshwater metagenome | isolation source: freshwater lake | place: USA: Michigan, Gull Lake | collected 2013-08-08
CGTCGCGCACCGGCTCGCGCGCCTCGCCCATCAGCGCCGCGAGCATCGGCGCGATCGTTTCGTTCGTGTCGTCGTCGAGGAGCGCGGGATAACGCGAAGGCACCGAAGGATCCAGGGCGCGGCGAGGTCCGCCGCGGGATCCAGTCTCGACGTGCCGTCGCGTTACGGCTTGACCGTCGCGGCCACGCTGCTGCCCGCCCGGGCGGAGCCGACGTTCAGTTCCGCAGCCTGAAGCCGAGCGCGTTCGGCGCCCGGGGGTCGAGCGCCACCGACCCGCGAATGACCGCGCAGGCCTGGGCACATTGCCGCGGCCCTCTTCATTTCTTGGCCCAACCCAGGCGCCGACGCGTCGACTCGCCGGCGGTTCGCGCCACGTCAGTCAGGGGAGCCGCAGGCATGGTCGACAGGTGAGCCGTCCGCCCGAACTCGACCCATCCGGCGCTGCGCGCGCGGCCTCAGGCAACCGCGGCTAGTCGATCAGGCGCCCGTTCTCGCGGAACGGGAAAGGGCCGGCAAACTCGCCCACATAGGCCGTGTGCGTGACGAGGCTGCCGCCGGTCCACAGATGAAGCTGGTAGGCCGGCGGCTCCATCACGAAGTCGTCGGCTGCATCGTGGGCCAGGTCGAGGGCCACCTGGTGCGCGGGGCTCGGACAGGTGCTGGCGACCGTGCCCCCGAAGCGCACCAGGATCGGCCGATGCAAGTGCCCGGCGATCAGGCGTTCGACCTGCGGGTGCCGCGCGACGACATCGCGCAGGCCGTCGGCCCCCGCGAGGCCGTTCCGGTCCATATGGCCGATGCCGGTGGCAAACGGCGGATGGTGCAGGGCGACGATCGTCGGCCGCCGTGGCTGCTCCGACAGGCACCGGTCCAGCCAGTCGAGACGCTCGCGGCAGAGCGCGCCATCGCCGCGGCCAGGCACCACGGTGTCGAGCGCGACCAGGCGAACCGGGTGATCCTCGATCGCGTACTGCACGAACGGCTGCCATTGACGCAGGTATCCATGCTCGGGGAAGCTGGCGCGCAGTGCCGACCGCTCGTCGTGATTACCAGGCAGCAGGTACAGCGGCATCGGCAGGGGGGCCAGCAGCTCCCGCAGCAGCCCGTATTCCTCGGGCCGGCCCAGGTCCACGAGATCGCCGGTGGCGATGACTGCATCGGGCGGCTGCGCCAAGCCGAGGATCGTGCGCACACACTGCTCGAGCATCGCGGCGGTGTCGACAACGCCGTAGGCGAGGCGTCGCCCGGGCTTGATGTGCAGGTCGCTGATCTGGCAGAGGATCATGTCAGGCGGGGATGTTCAGGATTGCGTCCGGGTCGACCCGGCAGTGCACCGGGTCGCCGGTTCGCAGCCCGACACGTTGCTGGATGCGGGCGACGATGGGATCGGTCAGACCCGCGTCGATGACGATTCGGGTGTGATCGCCAAGGAAGAAACTGCTGATCACGCGGCCGCTGAACTGGGCCTGGTCGCGGTCCACCAGCCTGAGATCCTCGGGGCGAAACATGATTTCGCGCTCGTTGTTGGTGGTCGGAACATGGCCGGCCGCGAACACCAGACGCCCGTCTGCCGGCGACCCTGTCACGCGGTTCATGGTGCCGACAAAATCGGCCACGTAGGCGCTCGCCGGACGGAAGTAGATGTCCTGTGGCGTGCCGATCTGCGCGATGCGTCCATGATCCATGACCGCGATGCGGTCGCCCAGCGACATCGCCTCGGCCTGATCGTGGGTGACGTAGACGGCGGTGATGTTCAGCGAGCGAAGCAGGCGGTCGATCTCCAGCCGCAAATCTTCGCGAAGCTTGGCGTCGAGGGCCGTGAGGGGCTCGTCGAGCAGCAGGACCCGCGGCCGTGTGGCGATCGCGCGGGCCAGCGCGACGCGCTGCCGCTGGCCGCCGGAGAGCTGGTCGATACGCCGCTGAGCCAGCGGCTCGATGCGCATCATGGCGAGCATTTCCCGCAAGCGGGCGCTGCGCTCGGCAACCGGCAGCCGGCGTATCTTCAGGCCGTACTCGATGTTGCCGGCCACGGTGAGATTGGGAAACAGCGCGTAGCTCTGGAACACCATGCCTACGTTGCGCTTCTCGATCGGCACCGCGGTCAACTCTTCGGCGCCGAAGCGGACGCGGCCGCCGGGGTCGGGCGCTTCGAGTCCCGCGATGATGCGCAGCATCGTCGTCTTGCCGCAGCCCGACGGGCCGAGCAGGACGATGGTCTCGCCGGCGGCGATTTCGAGGTCGACGGGATGCAGGGCCCGCGTGCCGTCGTGAAACGTCTTGCCGCACTGCTGCAACTGGATCGGGATGCCGGTCATCGTGTCGGTTTGGCTGAAGTGCGTGCGATCGGCTGTGCGGCCCACTGCATGGCGATCAGCAACGGAATAATGATGACGAAGAAGATCAGGGTGTAGGCCGAGCCGACTTCCAAACGCAGCGAAGCATAGGCGTCGGCCAGCCCGACCGGCAGCGTGGGCGTCAGCGGCGTGTGCAGCAGGAGCGTCATGTTGAACTCGCCCAGGGACAGCGTGACCACCATCAGGGCGCCGGCGAGAATGCCGGCCCGCGCATTGGGCAGCACGATACCGAAGAAGCGCTGCGTGAAGCTGGCGCCTAGGCTGCGCGCGCCTTCCTCCAAGGTACGCAGGTCGATCGACGCCAGCACCGCGAGCACGCTGCGGACCATGAAGGGCAGCGTGAACAGGACGTGACCGACGAGGATGAACACCCAGCTGCGCCGGAACTCGCCCCAGCCGCCGTAGGTCACGATCAGCGCCAGCGCGGTCGCCAATCCGGGCACGGCGACGGGCATCACGAGCAGCTCCTCGATCGCGCGGGTGAAAGCGTTGCTCTTGCGCGCCAGCACATAGGCTGCCGGAACGCCGAGCACCAGCGTGCAGGCGAGGCAGGCCAGCGCAATCTGAATCGAGCGGAACACCGTGTGCCGGTAATCGGTCCACACCTTGATCACCCACTCCAGGGTCAGGCCGCTTTGCACGCCGATGAAGTAGTTGCGCGTCACCCCGGCCAGCATCGACATGACCACCGGCACGACGAGGAACGCGCAGACGCTGAGCGTGAACGCCAGCAGCGGCCAGAAGTAGGGGGAGCGCGACTGCATCATCCGGCCGCCGCGACGGTGGAACCCGAAACGGTGCGTGCCACCGCCAGTACCGCCCAGGTGATGGCGCCGAGCACGAAGGACAGTGCTGCCGCCATGGCCACGTTGGCCTGCAGTGTGAACTCGGTGTAGATGACCATCGGCAGCACGTTGATCTTGGTCGCCAGCGTGAAGGCGGTACCGAAGGCGCCCATCGCGGTGGCGAAACAGATGGCACCGGCCGCCAGCAGGGCCGGCTGCAGACCGGGCAACAGAATGTCGCGCACCACGCGCACCGGGCTGGCGCCCAGCGAACGGGCCGCCTCTTCCAGGCGCGGGTCGAGCTTCTCGGCCGCGGCCATCACTGTGAGAATGGTGCGCGGGATCGAGAAGTACAGATAGCCGATGAACAGGCCGACCATGGAGTACGCAAACACCAGCCGCTCGCCGAACAGGCGATCGGTGACCTCGGGAACCAGTCCCTGCCGCCCGCCGAGCATGATCACCATGAATCCGATGACCACGCCCGGGAAGGCCAGCGGCAAGGTCAGCATCGCGGTCAACGGGGCTCGCCCGAAAAACCGGTTGCGGCTCAGGAACACCCCGGCGACGCCGGAGATGATCAGAGTGGCAACGGTGGTCGCGCCGGCCAGCAGGACCGTGGCGATCAGGCTGCGCAGGTAGCGCTCCTCGGTGAGTACCGCCAGGTAGGCGGCCCACCCGAGCTTGCCGCTGCCGCCGAGCAGCGCCAGGTTGGCCAGCGGCAGCAGGAAGAAGGCGACGAAGACCACGGCCGCCGGCAGGAGCAGTGCAGCCAGTGCCGTGCGATCCGTGGTCAACTCGCCTCCCCGAGTCCGCGCGCGCGGCGCGCGGCGATCCTCAACTCACTTCCTTCGCGTAGCGCTCGCCGATGACCTTGGCCGCGGCGGCCAGCTTGAACACGTCGAGCGGCCGCGCCCGAGCGTACTCGGCATCCGGCAGGAAGCGGGACTTCACCTCGGCGCTCATCGCCGCCGGAAACACCGGGCGCAGGTATGCATTGGCCCAGTGCCGCTGGCCCTCGTCGCTGAGCACGAAGTCGAGCATGCGGCGGCCCTGCTCGGGGTTGGGTCCGCGGGCCACCAGCGCCATCACGTAGGGCAGTTGCTGGGTGCCCTCCTGCGGGATCACGAACTCGACGGGCGCCTTGTCGGTGAACTTGCCCCGGTAGGCGTTGAAGTCGTAGTCCAGCAGGATCGGAATCTCGCCGGAGAGCACGCGCGCATAGGCGGTCTGCGTCGGCACGATCGGCTGATTGGCCTGCAACTGCTTGAAGAAGCCGATGCCGGCGTCCAGGTTCTCGTAGCTGCCGCCCAGCGCCAGGTTGGCGGTGATGACGCCGACCTGACCCACGGCGGCGCTGGCCGGGTTCAGGTAACCCACCAGGCCGCGATAGTCGGGCTTCAGCAGGTCCTTCCAGCCGCGCGGCACCGTTTTGCCACGCAGCGCAGCGGTGTTGACGAAGAAGCCCAGCGTGCCGGAGTGGATGGTGAACCAGAAGCCCTCGGGGTCCTTCAGGCCCGCCGGGATCTGGTCGAAGCGCTGCGGCCGGTGGGCCGTGATGACCCCCGCTTCGCGCGCCGCCGGGCCCACCTGGCCGCCGAGGTAGACGACGTCGGCCACCGGATTCGCCCGCTCGGCGATCAACGCGGCGAGCGACTGGCCCGAGTTCTTGTTGTCGGGCGGGACCGCGATGCCGAGCTTATGATTGATCAGACCCAGCATCCCTCCCCAGTCGGCCCACTCGGGCGGGCAGTTGTAACAGATGGCCCGCTGCGCCGACTGGGCCTGGGCGAGTGCGGGCAGTGCGGTGGCCGCGCCCAGAGCGGCGGCGCTTCGCATGACGTGGCGGCGTTGAACGTGCATGGGTTCCTCTCGTGCGCAAGTTGGAGCGATGGTCGGCCGGGGTACTACGGTCGCGGCGGCGCGGCCGTCGCGCCGGGACGTAACTCGTGGGACAGGACAGTGGGCTGCGCGATCCGGGTGCCGTCCAGCAGGGCAATCACCCGCTCGACCGCGGCCTGACCGAGCGCGATGGATGGCTGCACCACCGTGGTCAGCGGCGGCACCATCAGCGCAGACAGCGAGGTGCCGTCGAACCCGGCGACCGAGATGTCGGCGGGCACGGCGAGCCCGAGCGCTGCCAGATCGCGGATCGCCAGCAGCGCGAGCTGATCACTCGAGCAGAACAGCGCCGTCGGTGCATCGCTGCGGATGGCGTCGCCCAGATGCGCGGTTGCGTCGGGCGCCATGAATGCCAACTCGATCGGCGCCAGCGGAGTCAGGCCGGCCGCGCGCATCGCATCGCCGTAGCCTTGCACACGCTGCCGGCTGCGGTCCGACTGACGGACATTGCCCGCCAGCATGAGGATCCGGCGGTGGCCCAGGCCGATCAGGTGTTCGACCATCTGGCGCGCCGCCGCGCGATTGTCGACCGACACGGTGGATCGGCGTCGATGCCGCGGCCCCAACTGGTTGTAGACGAGCACGTACGGCACCGCCTCGGCGTCGAGCTTGTCGAGCACCCGGCTGTGCCGTGCGTCGGCGACGGTGAGCACCATGGCGTCGACGCGGCGCTGCAGCAGCATCTCGCTTGCCTGATGCTCCTGAGCCGGCTCGTAGCTGGTGGTGGCGATCGAGATCGAGTAGCCGCGTTCCCGCGCGCTGACCTCGATGCCGTGCAGGCACTCCGCGAACACCGGATGCGACAGGGTCGGCAGCACGACGCCGAGCGTGCGCGTGCGGGCGGCACGCAGGGTTCGCCCGGCCAGATTGGGCCTGAACTCGAGTTCGCGGACCGCCTCCCGCACGGCCGCCGCCTTGTCCGGTGCGACGCGCTCGGGCGTGTTCAGGACGCGCGACACCGTCGCCACGGAAACCTTTGCATGACGCGCCACGTCGACCATGGTGACGGTACGTTCGTTGCTGCGCGGCGAATCGCGGGTCATGTTCCGTGGTTGAAGTGCCTGGGCGAGAAACATAGCCGGAAACGCGCCGGATGAAAACGTTTTCACAAAGGCTAGGGCCAGTATGTGACCGCATGGTGACAACGGCCGCACCAACGGGCACTGCCGTACCGTGCGGCTCGCTCGAGCCGGTGCGGACGTGAAGCGGCCGCGCAGCGGACCCGGTGGCCCGCTGCGGCGGTGCGTGTGGAGAGCGGCGTCAGCCGTGATCCCGCTGCGGTGACGGCAACTCCGCAGCGGCGCACGACCATCGAGGACCCAGTGGCAGGCGTCAGTTCCAGATGTCGCTGGCCAGATGGTTGGCCTTGAGCTCTTTCGCCTTCAGCCACTCCCATTGCACCTTCGTCTTAGCCAGATCGTCCACCAGCATGAAGTCCAGGTCGAAGACGACGGCGTGCCCGATGTAGCGGCCGCCTTGGAGTAGGTTGTCGAAGGAGGGCCCGCCACAGGTTGGATTGAGCATGGTGCAAAGCGCCATTTCTTCCGGCGTCGCCGGTCGCTTCATGCCGGCATTCAAAGAGAAGTCGGTCCAGTAAGCGCCAATCCTCACACCCCTTGATTCGGCGTACTCGCGCAACTCGTACATGCGCAGCTGGGGAGGGGGTAGGGTTTCCTTGTTTCCAGGGAAATCCACCGTCGAAGCGTACTCGCTCGTCTCCTTAATGAACACCCGACCCAGGCCGTAACCGGCGTGTGCGGTGCGCTTTGGCGCATTGGACACCGTAGGTCCGCCGTACAGGCACGGCAGTGGCATGTCTCTGCCGCAGACCCCGTAGACGATCGAGCTGGCCGGCGGTGGCTTAACCCATTCGTGGGGTTCCGGGGGGATATCGTCCGTCCGCGGCCAAGCGTTGATTCGGCCCATGAAAGCCATTGCGGCATCCCAGGAAGACTTGCTGTAGATGTCCAAGTCGGGAGCAGAGCCGGCATTACCCCAAGACGACCAGCTTGTGATGAGCGACCAGTCAACTTGTTTTCGCCAGGTTTCGTGGTTCTTCTTTGCCGTCTCGTACAGGCTGTCGGACTTCTCGAACAGTGCGGTGATGTCGAACATCAGTGCCTTGTGGCCGCCCGCCGCCGCCTCGTCGATGGCGTTGACGAACTGGTCTGCGGATACCGGCCCACCAAGACCTGCCGGAAGTGCCGGCTTCTTCACCAGGACCGTGGCGCCGCCCTGGTTCTTTGCGCTGGTTACGGCTTGCTCATCGAGAGAGGTGAACCAGACTTTGCTCGACAGTCCCAATCCCCCTTGCTTGACGTAGTAGGCGGCCCAACCGCCCAGGATCTCCGCGTCCTTGTAGATGTAAGGCGCCGTCGGCAGCTTCAACTCCAGAAACAGGGATGCCACCCCGTTTCGCGTCTGCGCCTGGTAGAACTGGAAGATGTGCAGGACGTCTTCCATCGTTGCAATCGGTACGTGATACGGCCTCAAACCGAAATCGACGGAGCACGTGCTGCGGATGGCCTGGGGTGCTCCCACGAGGTCGATGCGATGGCAGTGGAAGCTCGACCCGTGTTCCGAGTAGTCGTAGATGGCGTCATGCACCCCGATGACCTCGCCATCCTCGGCAAGCATGAAGTCCATTTCCACCGGGACCTTGTATTGCGTCGCGTACAGCAGCGCCTCCATCGTGTTCTCGGGCGCTGCCGCTCGCTCGGCGCGGTGCCCCACCACATGGGTATTGGCGAGCCAGAAGCTGCCAGAGCAGAAGTTGGAGCTCGGCAAACCGTTTTGTGTGCAAAGCTTCCGATGTTGCTGCCAAGCCATGGCGCGCGGGGACACCCAAGAATGACTGTATGCGGTGTTCGCTCCCTGGACGATGTCGACACCCCCTGTCAGCGACGTACTGAGGGTGCACCAGGGAACAAGGCTTGCCGGCGCTACAACCTTGCCCTCATTGCAGTAGTCCTGCCGAGCCCCGGGCTCGGCAGCAGTCGGGTTCCCAGGAAGGAGCGGAGGCGAGGCAAAGCCGATGTCCGTCGGGGCCGCGAGCTTGAGCGAGGAAGTGGCGCTGAACCGCTCGGCGGCCGCCGCCGATCGCTTGGCTTCGCTCTCATGCGGAACAGTAGCCGGACGGGCCACGTACTCGTTCGCCACGGCCCCTCCGGCCGGCAGCAACAGCGCGGCGGCACAAGTCGACAGCGTGACGATGGCGGATGCCCACACAAGGCGAGCAGAACGGACAGAGAGCTGTTTCATCGACGACTCCATCATTTGCAGTTGCCGGTGGTCACCGTGGTGCCGAGTCTCGACCCTGACGGAACGGTGCCCACGAAATTCAGTTGAACCTCGCCATCGACCCGCAGGCTCGTCCCCGAAGCCGGGTAAGACAGTGCGAGCGACGCACCGCTGAAGGCGGTCGAATCCGGGGCCGTGTTGGCGGCCAGGCTCAAACCGCTGTGGTCATTGATGCGTACCACTCGCACCGCGACCGACGAAGGCGGAGTCGTCCCCGAGGCCTTCATGTAGATGCGTACCGCGTTGCCGACGCCGATCGGTCCGGCCTGCGCAGCCGCGTATTGGAGTGTCGTGCTGCCGTAGGTCAGCGTGGCGTTGCCTTGCGCGTCGATGGTCAACGAGAAAGGCAGCCATGCGCCGCTTTGCCAGGTGTGCTCAGCCTTGACGAAATTCGCGGCGCTCTGCGTGTCCGCGCCCAGCCCGAACTCCCATTCCGCCGCCCCGGGCTTGCCGCCGCGTATCTCCAACACGGGCTTGCCGAGACCAGCGAACGGGCCGGCACAAGTCTTGACGCCGGCCGGTGTGTCGTCGCGCGTGACATTGGTCACCGAGACCAGTTCGAGCACCGGCATGGCCGCGGAGGCACGTTCGACCTTGAGCGCGTTGAGGAACAGGCCGCGACGGTCGGCGGACGGGACGGCGGACAGTACGCGTCGCTGGTCCAGCAAGGGGGCCGAGAGGAGCTTGTATCCGGAGGGCCCCAGCGTGGTGTCGGGTTGGCCGGAGCTCAGGACCGCTGCCAGCAGCGGACGGCCCTGGCCGGCCTCGGTCGCATTGCCGACGAGCGCGACACTGCCGGTCGGCGGGATCACGGTCCCCAAGGCTTCCAGGACCACGGCCTGCGTTGTGATGACCGCATAGCCGTTGGTGCCGAATGAGGTATCGAGCGCCCCGGAGCTTCCGAGACGGGCGAAAAAGACCCGGCGGGTCGCGATCGTTCCGGCCGCGGCGGAGATGGCCGAGCCGGCCACGATCAGTCCGCCGTCGCTCCGCGCACCGAGGCCGAACGGCACCGAAGCGGCGTCGGTCAGGCGCAGCCGGGCGACGCCGCCCGTCCCAAAGCGTGCGTCCAGCGCTCCGCCCGGCAGGATCCGAAGGACGTCCGCCGTGGCACCCTCCGACCCGGAAACGGATGCGACTAATACGAGTAGCCGACCCGAGGCGTCGCGATCCATGTCGACGGCGCGTCCGGACGGATTCAGGCCCCCGAGCGACCAGGTCCCGTCAGAGCCAAAGGAGACGTCCTTCGATCCGTTGCTGGTGAACGCGGCCAGGAAAGGCGAGCGGGAAAAGCCGGGGGATACCGCGAGGCGATCGCCGAAGACCAGGATCTGACCGCTGTCGAGCACGCGTATCCGCGCGATGCGCGCTGCGCGAGCGCCTCCGGAGACCTCGGCCACGCCACCGCTACCAAAGCTGCCGTCGAGCTGGCCCGCGGCGGTCAGCCGCAGCAGCCGGACGACCGACATTCGCGACTCGTTGAGTGCGGTGACGGCAAGCAGGGTGCGGCCGCTCGAGTCGACCGCGAGCGCCGTACCCTCGGCCTTGATGAACCCCTGGGGAAGGTAGACGAAGCCCCCGCCCGCGAAGCCGCTGTCGACGGTGCCGCCCGCCGTCACGCGACCGACCCAGGCTGCGTAGGCGGGCTGCTGCTCGTCCGCTTCGGGCACCAGTCCCGTCGCCAAGGTGCCGGCGACCATCCAGCCACTCGCCAACGGTTCGGAGGCCTGCGGCGCCATCATGGAGCGCGAATTGGCGCTAGTGCTCTGCGCCGCGGAAAGCACAGGAGCGACGGACTTCGGAGACTGCGCGGGGCGGACTGCACGCGACGAGATCGCAACCGGCCCGGTCGTCCGCAAGGACAGCTCGGAGCCCGACCCCGGCGTCGCTGCCGCGGCCTCGGCACGCGACGCTTGATCGGCCGAGGGAACCAACTCGTCGCCTCCGCCGCAACCGCCGACAAGCGCGGCGGCCAGGCCGACGATCAGCATCCGTTCAACTGTGTTCATGGGCACTCCACAGGCAGGCATGGGGAAGAGGCCGAGGTTCCCTGAAAACGTTTACAAGATGATTACGCTTCGATGACGGCGCGGTCCTGAGCAGGTTTGCGCGACGCCCGCCGTTTGCGCCGTTTCGGGAAGACCGCTGTATGCGGCGCGCAAAGGCCCTTGCGGTCCGGCGCGCTGCCCGTGGCACAGGCTGGCCATCGCAGCGGTTGCGCCGGCTGGCTGACGGCGCAGTGCGCAGCGGCGTCGTGGCGCGGCGCC
>VYKW01000684.1_pt1 | contig 10522 bp, 6 predicted proteins | sample 5114451 | NCBI WGS metagenome assembly VYKW01 (sample SAMN12291784, study PRJNA351875) | freshwater metagenome | isolation source: freshwater lake | place: USA: Michigan, Gull Lake | collected 2013-08-08
CCGTTTAATCTGTTGTTCTGAATAATAAACTAATGTCTTTTGACTACACCATAAATCAAATTCTCCTGCTTTAAAACCATCAGTAAATCTGATTTTACGTCTATCATCAGATAGTTTATATCCCGTTAGTTTATACTCAACGGAACGACTATGCTTTTTGAACCGAGGAAAACCCTTTTTTCCCGGTATCTTAGCCTGACAATTCTGATAAAACCTATTAATTGATTGCCAGGCTCTATCAGCAGCCGATTGACGAGCTTGTGAGTTTAATTTATCAACCCAAGGTGTCTCTTTATTGTTAGCTAGTACCGCACAAAGCTTTTGGAGGTCATTGCGGGTTGTTCCTTTATTTTCTATCCAATAACGAACACAAGAATTACGCACAAACTGAGAAGTTCTGATAGCTTCATCGAGCCGGTGATATTGCTCTGGTGTTCCGTTTTTTAGCTTTGCTTCTACGACTAGCATCTAACAATCCACGACCATTGGCTAAATTAGGTATAACACAGTTTACCCACAGATGGTGGAATTAAATCGATGCTCCGCGGTTGATATTCTGGTCGGATTTCATCCCCCGCTAATTTTGTTGAGTATCTTGTCGAAAAATGTAGCGGGGGCATTCATCCGACATTTTAGGTAAGATAGTTTTAACGATTGCCTGTATGTAAAGGGGTATATTAATTTCATGACAGCTACTAGCACAATTCCCGATTTTTGTCAAGGGATAAAATATTTTGGGGCTTCCTTACCCGAATTTGATAAATATGCAGGAAAAGCCGCTATCGCTGAGGGAAAGACCGCTATTATTGCCGCTAATGACCCGAATGCTATCTATCAAACCCTCCTAGCCGCCGATGCTTTGCGTTACCTCACCCTACAAATCACCGCTACCAAAGAATCGGGACACCCCGGCGGTTTTGCCAGCGCTGCCGACGTGATTGCCTCTTTGATGATGTTAGGCCAGAAAAATATTTTCACCGAAGTGGGCCATCATGCCCCCGGTTTTTATAGTAACGTCTTTCTCGATCGCTCTCTCGAAGCCATGGGCATCGGCAACGTCAGGGAATTGGGAGAACGTTTTCGGGAAAAACACGGACTTTTAGGGCATCTTTCTGGACAAATCCCCGGACTGCTCGGGCCGGCCGGTCCTTTGGGCCAAGGACAACATTTCGCCATGGCGGCGGCCAAATTACACCCTAATACCCTTTTCCCTGTGACTATCGGGGATGGTGGTTTAGGAGAACCGTACATTATGAGTAGTTTTGGTCATTTTCACACTGCTTACCCTGAAATTACCAATTTTCTGCCGATTTTAGTTTGGAATGGCTATTCCCAAGAACACCATAGTATGGTGTCCCTGAAAACTAACGCCGAAATGGAAGCCTATTGGCGCGGTAATGGTTTTGAGGAAGTGATTTTAATTAATGCCAAAGACTTCGATGATGCTAATCAAAATGGGGAATATGTAGATAGCACCAAATTCTCTTTTAACCAGCGTCTGGAGTTCATGAAAGCGGTGTTAATGGCCACGGATAAAGCCGCCCAATTAGCTTTAGGAGGCCAACTAACGGTGATCATTATTAAACAACTTAAAGGGGCGGGAGTTCACAAACGGGGAGCGGCTTCCCATAATCTTTATCCAGGAGATTCTTTAGAAAAAGATTATATCGTTAGTGCCTTACAAGAACGCGCTTTACCCCCTGAAGCTTGGGCAATTGTTCGTACTAATTTCGAGCGCTCTGGAGGCGGTCCGGCAGTGGAAACAGTGGTAACGGAAAAAGTCTTCCCGCTGCCGGATTTAGGAACCTTACCGATGACCGAATATACTGTGGGTGGTGATAAAAAAGTAGCCACCACTGCCATGGGGGAATTAGTGGTAGCTGTGGGTAAAGCTGACCCCAATTTTGTCGTCACTAATGCTGATGGTAATGCCGCTTCGGGAATTAATAATATTAACGTCGGTTTAAAGATTATTCACCCCACCAGCGATGATACCTATTTCCAAGCACCTAACGGTCAAGTTTATGAGCCTTTAAGCGAGGATGCCTGTGCTGGATTAGCCGTCGGTTTATCTCTCTTGGGAGCGCGGACTTTATGGTGTTCCTACGAGTCTTTTGCTATCAATGGTTTACCGATTTGGCAGACTGTAACCCAAGCGATGGCCGAGTTACGTCGTCCCACCCCTTCTACTATTACTTTATTCACCGCCGGAGCCTTAGAGCAAGGGCGTAATGGTTGGACACACCAACGCCCAGAGATTGAAAATTATTTCGCCGCTATGATGCGAAATGGCAATATTTTTCCTCTCTTTCCCTGCGATGCTAACAGTATTCAAGTCTGTTATGAATGGGCGTTAGGAACTATCAATAAAGGCATTACAATCACCGCTAGTAAATCGCCTTTACCGGTGCGAACCACTTTTGAGCAAACCCGTCAAGCTTTAGAAAAAGGCGGCGTAATTCTACACGAATCGGAAGGCAGTAAAAAAGTTGTTTTTGCCGTCATTGGTGATATGACTTTATTACCCGTCTTTGAGTCTGCACAACAGTTAGAAGCAGCGGGAATCGGTGTAAAAATCGTCTCGGTAATTAATCCTCGTCGTCTCTACCGTCCTAGCGATGTGATGAGTGAAACTAGCTCGGCAGCTGATAATAATTTCCTCGATGATGCTGGTTTTGACAGTCTCTTTGCCGGTGATGCTTTAATCGGAGTAACCGGTGGTACAAGCGCCATGTTAGAACCGATTATGTTACGCAGTAATGCGCGTCGGGATGTCTTCGCTTGGAAACGGGGAGAAACCACCGCCAGTGCCGGGGAAATTATGGCCTATAATGGCTTAACTGCCAATGCTTTAACTGCGCGTGCTACCCAGTTATTAGGTTAAGTTCCCAGTTAGTTTTTTTTGATTATTCCCTACTCTCTCTGATTGGAAAGTAGGGATTTTTTCCTCAGGTCACTTTCGCCAACGGGATAAACTTTTAATCATTTTCCATAGGCGAGGATATTGGAGGGATAGATAGCGTTTAATATGGGATTTAAAACTAACTAAATCCTGAGATTCTTTCAGTTCTCTATCTTGATAAAAACGAATTAAATCATCCCGTCTTTTCAGTAAAATTTTAATTTGTTGGTAATCTTCTGAGCTTAAAACTTGATGGGGTTGAATATTTTCTGGCAGCGGGCGCGGGACGTAAAAAGTTGTATGAGATGGTGATAATTCTTGGTCCGGACGTTCTTTAGTATAGAGATAGATAGAAAGAGATTTACGCGATAAATGCCGTTGATTTTCTGGTAAATTAATCTGAGAAAATCCATGCCATGAATATTCATTGGTTTCAAAAATAACACAACGATTAAAGATAGGTAGAAAAGATTTAATCTTATTTTCTTCCGGTTGACGAGGATTGGAATGTAACTCTAGATTCCCTCCCCAATCTGCTTGCCATTGGGGATTTAAATAGATTAATAAATTCAAGCGGCGATGATACCAATGACGCTCATCGAAGTTAAAATCAATGTGAGGGTCTAATTCTTGACCGTGTAAATTTTCGTGGGTTCCACCCCCATAAAAACTAGGGTCTGGAATTAAATTATCGACACCGGTTAATTCGGAAATTAACTCTAACAACTCTTTAGCTTGAACGTAGCGGCCAAACTGTTGATAAACACCCCCTAAACCGATTAAATCCTCATTAACCGCCTTGCCGCCAACTTTTCCTAACTCACTAATGGCTTTTTGCGGATTAAAACTCGGAAAATTTTCCAGCAAAATTTGCGCTTGCTCCCCAACTAAAAAATTATCGATGACCAAATGCTTAAACGGTTGCGCTGTCTCAAAATCTTGACGATAGACAGAAGATTTCTCATAAACAAGGGGATTAATAAACATTAGACAGCTTTTTTGTTGGTATGATAAATTATAGCAATCAAACTAGCAAAATAAAGATTAACTCTCCTATTGACCTAATCGCCTATGGACTGGTGGCACAAACTCAAAGATAATCCTCTCGCCCGTTGGGGAGCAGTTTTACTGTTAATCTTCTATTTAAGCGTAATTGCGGCGGATTTTGTCGCTCCCTACTCTCCCTACTCCTCCCAACCCGGTCAGTCTCTCCTACCCCCCACTCAAATCTTTTGGCGCTCGCAGTCGGGAAGTAACAAGGGTGAGTGGATTGGCCCCCACGTCTATCCCACCACTCAAAGTGCTATTAATATAGAAACTGGTGAGCGGAAGCTAATGAGAGATTTTAACAAACCCTTGCCGCTGCGTCTCTTGGTTAAGGGTGAAACCTATAATTTAGGTCAAATTCGCCTACCTTTGCCGCCAAAATGGGAGGAAGTAACTTTATTCCCCGGTATCCCTTTTGATCTCCATCTGTTCGGAGTCATCGGCGATGGTAGAATCAATATATTGGGAACTGACGAATCGGGACGCGATAGTTTTAGTCGCTTGATTTTCGGGGGCAGAATTAGTTTATTTATCGGTTTGGTCGGGATTTTAATTTCTTTCCCTATCGGTTTATTTGTCGGTGGCGTTTCTGGCTATTTTGGCGGTTGGTTAGATGCGATTTTAATGCGTTTTGTGGAAGTTTTAATGACTATCCCCGGCATATATTTACTCGTGGCCCTAGCGGCAGTTTTACCCGCAGGATTAACCAGCACCCAGCGCTTTTTATTAATCGTCCTGATTACTTCTTTTATCAGTTGGTCGGGATTAGCGCGGGTAATTCGCGGTCAAGTTTTATCCCTGAAAGAACAGGAATTTATCCAGGCCGCTAAAGCTATGGGAGCAAAACCCCTTTATATTATTCTGCGTCATGTGCTGCCCCAAACTGCCAGTTATATCATTATTTCTGCTACGTTAGCTGTGCCGGGGTTTATCGTGGCCGAATCGGTTTTAAGTTTAATTGGTTTGGGAATTCAACAACCAGATCCTAGTTGGGGAAATATGCTTTCTCTGGCTACCAATGCCTCAATTATTGTTCTACAACCCTGGTTAATTTGGCCAGCTGCTTTGTTAATTATTCTCACCGTTTTAGCTTTTAATTTACTCGGTGATGGTTTACGCGATGCCCTAGATCCTCGCAATTTAGAGAGATAATTTAGTTATTTTAGCCATTATCAGTGAACAGTCTCCCCACTTCCCCACTTCCCATTATGAATAAAATCAGTAAAACTTTTAATAATTTCGCCGATAGTTTGGTGATTTATAGTCAAAGATACGGGAAAATAAGCTGGTTAATATTTTTAATTATCTTTGCTTTTATCATGACGATAACCTTTAATTTTCCCGCACAATCGACCAATAAACCCCAAGAAAAAACCGAAATTCGTGGAGTTTGGTTAACTAATATCGATAGTGAAGTGTTATTGAAACCGGAAACCCTAAAAGATGCCCTTAATAGGTTGGCTGATTTAAACTTTAACACTATTTATCCCACGGTCTGGAATTGGGGTTATACACTCTATCCTTCTAAGGTAGCAGAAAAAGTTACGGGACGAGCGATCGATCCCCATGAATCTTTAAAAAATCGCGACTTTTTAGAGGAAATAATTAGCCAAGGTCATCGGAAAAAATTAAGAATTATTCCCTGGTTTGAATTTGGTTTTATGGCTCCTGCGGATTCAGAATTAGCAAAACGACATCCCGATTGGTTAACCCAAAGACAGGATAAAAGTGTGATTTGGTGGGAAGGAAAAGTGCATCAACGGGTGTGGTTAAATCCCTTACATCCGCAAGTAAAAAACTTTATTACGGATTTAGTCAGCGAGATTATTACTAACTACGATATAGAAGGAATTCAGTTTGATGATCATTTTGGTTATCCCGCCGATTTTGGCTATGATGAAACCACGATTAAACTCTATCAAAGGGAACATTCGGGACAATTACCACCGCAAGATTACCAAGATAAAGCATGGATTCAATGGCGGGCCGATAAAATTACTGACTATATGAATAGTTTAGCCCAGACGATTAAAAAGCGCCAACCTACAGCGATTATTTCCCTATCTCCTAATCCCTACACTTTCTCCCTAGAATCCTATCTTTTAGATTGGCAAAAATGGCAAGAAAAAAACTTGATTGATGAGTTAATAGTACAAGTGTATCGAACTGATATGAACGCCTTTGACTGGGAATTATCGCAACCAGAATTACAGCAAGCTAGAGAATCTATCCCCGTGGCTATTGGGATTTTATCTGGTTTAAAAGGTCGTCCGATTCCGATGGTTAATATTACTCAACAAGTGGAAAAATCGAGACACCAAAATTTTGGTGTTTCTTTCTTTTTCTACGAAACTTTATGGAATATCAGCAATGAATCTCCTTCCTATCGACGCAGGATTTTTCGGGAAATACTCCAGTCTGCTAATCCTAGCTAAAATTGCTGACTTTAAGCGAAATTATCGCCCTAACCCCGCTATAGTTTCTTAAGTTTATCTTTAAACTAAGAAAAAGCAGCAGGGAGAAACTAAAATCGCTAGAATGAAAGAAGACTCTCTTTTATCACTTTATCCATGCTGATCAGATCTAACCGAAGCTCGATCGCTAAACCTATTTTACTGTTTCTTGGCTGCCTTGTGATCGGGCAGTTGGGGATATTAGTGGTAGCCAATAGCCTCTGGTTTACCGAGATGGGTTATTTAAACACTTTCCTGAAGCAATTATCTTGGCAACTGGGATTAGGTTGGGGAAGTGCGATTCTTTCTCTACTCTTTATTTTTACTAATTTACGTTTAGCCCAGCGTTTTCGTTGGCAAAAACCCCGGGAAGATAGTTATCCTCTTAGTTCTCAATCTCCTAGTATTAATTTACTCGGTCTTTTGATTATCGCAACGGGAATTGGAGCTTGGATCGGGTCAATGTTATTGTATTACAGTAAACTAGCCCTCAGTCTCTGGACACCAGATTTTAATCTCCCTAACCTTAGTTCTTCCCTAAGTTCTCCTCTGGAAATAGTTTGGATTAGGCAAGTATTAACCGATATTTCCAGTAATCTTTGGCAAGGGGTAATTATCGCTTTTTTAGTCTTGGGATTATTAATTAAAACCGAGTATTTTTTGCGAATAATATCTATAGTATTCACTGTAACGCTATCTTTTATTATTGCTGGGCAGTGGGCGAATTTTTTAAAATATTTTTATGGTGTTCCTTTCAATATTAACGATCCTCAATACGGGAATGATTTAGGTTTTTACATCTTTCAATTACCCCTGTGGCAGTTACTAGAATTATGGCTCGGTGGTGTGGGAATATATACTCTTTTTGCTGTTAGTTTAACCTATCTTTTTTCGGCCGATAGTCTTTCTCTGGGAACATTTCCGGGGTTTTCCCGTCCGCAACTGCGTCATTTATACGCCCTGTGGAGTGGGTTAATGGGGCTGCTAGTATTACACCATATTATTCAGCGTTACCTGCTACTTTATTCTCCGGAAGGGGTAGTTTATGGTGCGGGTTATATCGATATTCATGTTGGCCAATTTATTGAAATTATTCTGGGAATTATTGCAGGAATAACCTCTATATGGTTAGGAGAAAAAGCATTATTTGGTAAAATAAACCGTCGCAAATTACACAAAACTACCAGGAAAAAGTTGGTATTTTCCCCCTACTTAGTTCCTGTATTTCTCTATTTAATTGTTTGGACAAGTGGCACAATTATCAGTGGAGCATTACAAAAAATAATCGTACAACCGAATGAATTAGTGAGAGAAAGACCCTATATTGAAAGAAGTATTCAATCCACAAGAGCAGCTTTTTCCTTAGATAGAATTGATGCCCAAGTTTTCGATCCACAGGCCGAATTAAATGCCGAAGTTTTAGAGAGAAATCATCTAACTATCGATAATATTCGTCTTTGGGACACCAAACCACTGCTAGAAACTAACCGACAATTACAGCAAATTCGCTTATATTATAAATTCCCCGATGCTGATATTGATCGCTATAGGGTACGAGTAGGACTGCCTGAAAAAATCGAGGAACGTCAAATATCTGAAAAACAACAGACCATTATTGCCGCTAGAGAATTAGATTATAGTGCGGTTCCCACTTCTGCTAATACTTGGGTGAATAAACATCTCGTTTATACCCACGGTTATGGGTTCACTCTTTCCCCGGTTAATTTAGTGGCTGCCGGTGGGTTACCCTACTATTTTGTCAAAGATATCGGCACAAATAAAGACGAAGGGGCCCTACAAACCTCTAGCGAATTAATTGATTATAGTATTCCCATTGGTAAACCCCGCATTTACTACGGGGAATTAACTAATAATTATGTGATGACTCCCACCACCGTAGAAGAATTGGATTTTCCTAGCGGGGATGGAAATGTCTATAACACCTACGATGGTAAGGGAGGAATCCTAGTGGGGACGGGGTGGAGACGTTGGCTATTTGCCCTTTATCTGCGGGATTGGCAAATGTTATTTAGCCAAGATTTTACTCCCGAAACTCGCTTATTAATGCGTCGTGATATCCAAAATCGCGTGCAAACTATCGCCCCTTTTTTAAATTATGATCGCAACCCCTATTTAGTAGCGGCAGATGTGGGGGATAGTAGTAGTAAATTACATTGGATTATTGATGCTTATACTATCAGCAATCGCTATCCCTATTCTGACCCGGGGAAAGATAAATTTAACTATATTCGCAATTCGGTCAAAGTGGTAGTGGATGCCTATCATGGAACGGTGAATTTCTATGTTGCCGATGAAAATGATCCAATCATTCAGACCTGGAGTAAAATCTTTCCTCATCTCTTTAAATCTTTAGCAGAAATGCCAAAAACTATCCGCAGTCATATCCGTTATCCCGAAGATTTATTTAGTACCCAAGCGGAAAGATTATTAACCTATCACATGACCGATCCGCAAGTATTTTATAATCGGGAGGATCAATGGGAAATTCCCCTAGAAATTTACGGCACGGAACCCCAGGCTGTATCACCCTATTATTTAATCATGAAACTGCCCGATTCCGACAAAGAAGAATTTATTCTCCTCCATCCCTATACTCCCTCTAGTCGGCAAAATTTAATCGCTTGGTTAGCAGCGCGTTCAGATGATAGAGAGTATGGTAAGTTATTACTCTATCAATTTCCTAAACAAAGGTTAGTGTATGGACCGAATCAAATTGAGGCTTTAATTAACCAAGATCCAGATATTTCTCAACAGATTTCCCTTTGGAATCGGGACGGTTCTAAAGTTTTGCAAGGACACCTATTAATTATTCCCATTGAACAATCTCTGCTTTATGTAGAACCTTTGTATCTAGTGGCAGACCAAAATAGTGTCCCGACAATCGCTAGAGTAACAGTTGCTTATCAAAATAAAATTGTCATGGAACCAACCTTGAAGGAAGCTTTAGAAAAGCTATTCTCAGGTCATCAGAGCTAAATTGCCGCTAATTGGCCACAAATTAGCAAAAAAAGCTGATGCTGGTTCCAGAACAATCCTCCATATCCCCGAATTTGCCTGGAAAATTGCCTGGCAAATTCTCGTAGATTGAGAAAGATAATAATAGGTTGCTGGTTAATCAGCCAATTTCAAAATCCAGTATCATCAAAGGATTGAGTTATTCTTTTAATTAGAAAAGTGGGCAATTAATTCCGTGCGAGATGAATTAATTATTAAAGGGGTAAATGATTAGGGACAAATCTGGGTCTAAATTACCAAAACGAGCTTTCAATAAATTTTCTACCACCAGACGTTCTCCCTGTTGAAGACCCTGTTGAAGACCCTGTTGAAGACCCTGTTGAAGACCCTGTTGAAGACCCTGTTGAAGACCCTGTTGAAGACCTTGTTGAAGACCTTGTTGACGGCCAGCATCCAGTTCTTCCTGAAGACGGGAAGTGTATAAAGGTGATAATCTCATAATTAACTCTCTGTCCTCCTGTTCAAGCTCTTGATCGTTAGTTAAAGAAGTTCTCAAGTTTAATAATAGTTCTAGAGCATTTACCCGAAAAGGATGGTCCTCTGGTAACGATTCTAACTCATCGATCGCCCTTGCTTGTACTTTTCCCCGGCCTAAAATTCTTAACCAGAGAGTTGCTTCTGTTGGGGGTAATTGATGGATAACAGTGATTGCCGTGCGTAAAGAGGGAGCCAAAAAATAGATACCTTCCCCCCAATTCTCCTCATCTAATTTAGCTCCGAATCCTCCTAACAGTTGCGAGGAAGCACTGGGAGTCAAAATCCAGAGACGGGGGATTTCCCCATCGTTAACATTCGTTTTCTGACGATTTGCTTGACGATTAATTTCCCCTTCCACTTACAATAGTTTTAACAGACAAGTTCTAATTTCTGTAGCGGTGACAGGATTACGAAAGGGTTCAAATAAACAGGGATTAATCGCCATTTTTCCCAGTAATCCCAGCAGCTCTCTAGGATTATTATCGAGAATATTGGGTGAAAACCAGACATCGATTTCTCGTACTTCTCCTCGTACAACCCGTGCAGATTTTACCTCTCCTAGGGAAGATAATAATTCTTCGAGATAATCTTTGGCAAACTGGTCATG
>VYKW01000626.1_pt1 | contig 10504 bp, 9 predicted proteins | sample 5114451 | NCBI WGS metagenome assembly VYKW01 (sample SAMN12291784, study PRJNA351875) | freshwater metagenome | isolation source: freshwater lake | place: USA: Michigan, Gull Lake | collected 2013-08-08
AGTTATTTTGTTTCTTCTGTAGGAGGTGCGCCATTGGAAGTTCTTAGGTGCTATATTAAAGATCAAGAAAAGCCGTCGTAAAACGACGGGGTTTTAACCCAAATTTTCGATAACGATAATTTTCTTTCTTGCCTTTAATTCTCGTGTTCTAAACTGGTAAAAAATCAAAATCTATAATTTCTGCAAAGGTGTAAGGACAAACTTGCGGAAACGTATCCAAAGATAAACCAGTTTTTTTGCTCACCGATCGCTTGGCTTTATTATAAATTATATCTAGCCTAGAAGCCCCATAATTGTAGAGGGTTTTTGACTGGAATAAAATTTCTAGTTCTAGACGAAAATTATCGATTTCATCGGCCCATTCCTGGCCACAATTACCTTTTTCAGTCAGCCAATACTGATACATTAATAAATGTTTAACGGTTTGAATTAGATAGCTTTCCACTTTGTTTCTTTGTTCTCTCCCCAAATCTTCTATCTCCGTTAAAAGATGTTCCCAATCTAAATTTTTCATCTCCCCGCGTCGAATTTGTTCGGTGGTTCGCTCAATCCACAAAACAAAGTCCTGATCATAAAGTTGTTTTAATTCTTCCACCTGCATAGATTTTTGAGATTGAGCCGCGCTTTTATTATCAATCATAAACAAAACCCCCCACCAATGGGCGGGGGGTTTTTTAGTCACCTAATTCAAGGTTTAGCCGAACTTGCCAGCAGTGGAAGCGATCAAGAAGGCGGCGTAGGTGAAGATATAGCCAACGGTGAAGTGAGCTAAACCAACCAAACGAGCCTGAACGATCGAGAGAGCCACAGGTTTGTCTTTCCAACGAACGAGGTTCGCCAGAGGAGTGCGTTCGTGGGCCCAAACGATAGTTTCGATCAACTCTTGCCAGTAACCGCGCCAAGAGATCAGGAACATGAAACCGGTTGCCCAAACGAGGTGTCCAAAGAGGAACATCCAGGCCCAGACAGAAAGGTTATTAACACCGTAGGGGTTGTAACCGTTGATTAATTGAGCCGAGTTAGCCCAGAGGTAATCGCGGAACCAGCCCATCAGGTAGGTGGAGTTTTCGTTAAACTGAGCCACGTTACCCGACCAGACACCGAGGTGTTTCCAGTGCCAGTAGAAGGTTAACCAACCCAAGGTGTTCAACATCCAGAACATGGCTAGATAGAAGGAATCCCAAGCAGAGATGTCGCAAGTACCGCCACGACCGGGACCGTCGCAAGGGAAGGAATACCCGAAGTCTTTTTTATCGGGCATTAATTTGGAACCACGAGCGTCTAAAGCACCTTTAACCAGGATTAGAACGGTGGTGTGTAAACCAAGAGCGATCGCATGGTGAACTAGGAAGTCGCCAGGACCGATGGTTAAGAAGAGGGAGTTAGTGCCGCTATTGATTGCGTCTAACCAACCGGGTAACCAAACATCACCGTAGTTGGGATAGGCGGTGTAAGCGATGCTATCGGGGTTAGACAACAGTACGTTCATGCCGTACAGGGTTTTACCCGAAGCTGCTTGCACGAATTGAGCGAACACAGGTTCGATCAGGATTTGTTTTTCGGGAGTACCGAAAGCGACGACTACATCGTTATGAACGTAGAGGCCGAGGGTGTGGAAACCTAAGAAAAGGGAAACCCAGCTTAGGTGAGAGATGATCGCTTCTTTATGCTCCAGCATCCGCGCCAGCACGTTATCTTTGTTCGCTTCGGGATCATAGTCACGCACGAAGAAGATAGCACCGTGGGCGAAAGCACCCACCGCTAGGAAACCAGCGATGTATTGGTGGTGGGTATAGAGAGCCGCTTGGGTAGTGTAGTCCTTAGCGATAAAGGCATAAGGGGGTAGCGCGTACATATGCTGCGCCACCAGAGAGGTGATCACGCCTAAAGAAGCGAGAGCCAAACCGAGTTGGAAGTGGAGAGAGTTGTTAACCGTGTCATAAAGATTTTTGTGACCGGCTCCTAACTTACCACTGGGGGGTCTGTGTGCATTGAGGATGTCCTTGATGCTGTGACCGATGCCCCAGTTGGTGCGGTACATATGACCAGCCACGATGAAGATCACAGCGATCGCCAAGTGGTGGTGAGCCATATCGGTTAACCAGAGGGACTCGGTTTGGGGATGGAAACCACCTAAGAAGGTGAGAATCGCAGTTCCCGCGCCTTGGGCAGTACCGAAAATGTGGTTAGCAGTATCGGGGTTTTCCGCATACACACCCCAGTCACCGGTGAAGAAGGGTAGTAAACCCGCCGGGTGGGGGGGAGTGGAGAGGAAGTTGTCCCAACCAACGTGCTGACCGCGGGATTCGGGGATAGCAACGTGAACGAGGTGTCCGGTCCAAGCTAAGGAGCTAACACCGAACAGAGCGGCGAGGTGGTGGTTCAGGCGAGATTCAGCGTTTTTGAACCAAGCGAGGCTAGGACGGAACTTAGGTTGTAAGTGTAACCAGCCAGCAAAGAGGAAAATCGCCGAGAGAATCAGCAGGAACACCGCACCTTGGTATAGGTCTTGGTTGGAGGTCATACCGATGGTGTAGAACCAGTGGTAAACCCCGGAATAGGCGATGTTAACCGGGTTAGAAGCGCCAGCTTGGGTGAAGGCATCTACAGCGCCTTTACCGAACTGGGGATCCCAAATCGCGTGGGCGATGGGACGGATGTTTAAGGGATCTTTGATCCACTGCTCGAAGTTACCTTGCCAAGCGACGTGGAATATCGTACCGGAAGTCCACAGGAAAATGATTGCAATGTGGCCGAAGTGGGACGCGAAAATCTTTTGGTAGAGATTCTCTTCCGTCATGCCATCATGACTTTCAAAATCGTGGGCTGTGGCGATCCCGTACCAAATCCGACGGGTAGTCGGATCTTGGGCTAGATCTTGGCTAAATTTAGGGAATTTAGTTGCCATAGCTGTTTAGGAAATTCTCCTCTCTAAATAACTGAGGCTCTTACACGAGTGCTGGTTATTTCCTTTTTTCAATTCACCTACTGTAATAGGAAACGCTTACAGAGGTATCGGTCAATCGACGCTGGTTCAGCCTAGTCTTGCCAATCCCCGGGGGACTGGCAAGCCCTTATAGGCAAGTTTAGCCAATCGAGAGACTTCTGGCCAAGAAGAATGCCCAAGTGGTGACAATACCGCCTAAGAGGTAGTGAGCCACACCAACGGCACGACCTTGAATGATGCTCAGGGCGCGAGGTTGGATAGCGGGGGCAACTCTTAACTTGTTGTGCGCCCAAACGATCGACTCGATTAATTCTTGCCAGTAGCCGCGACCACTGAACAGGAACATCAAGCTAAACGCGAAGACGAAGTGACCGGCTAGGAACATGATTCCGTAGGCGGACAGGGCAGAGCCATAGGAGTTAATGACTTGAGCCGATTGCGCCCAGAGGAAATCCCGTAACCAGCCGTTGATGGTGATGGCACTTTGAGCGAAGTTACCGAGGGTAACGTGGGTGACAGTGCCATCGGGGGCGACGGTTCCCCAGACATCGGACTGCATTTTCCAGCTAAAGTGGAAGATTACGACCGAGAGGGAGTTGTACATCCAGAACAGGCCGAGGAAGACGTGATCCCAACCCGAAACTTGGCAGGTACCGCCGCGACCGGGACCATCGCAGGGGAAACGGAAACCGAGATTCGCTTTATCGGGAATCAGACGGGAACCGCGAGCGTAGAGAACCCCTTTGAGGAGAATCAACACGGTTACATGGATGGTGAAGGCGTGGATGTGATGCACGAGGAAATCGGCAGTACCGAGAGTGATCGGCATCATGGCCACTTTGCCACCCACGGCTACCACGTCGCCACCGAAAGCATAACTAGCGGTAGTTAGAGCGTTAGGAGCGGTGTTGCCGGGGGCTAGGGTGTGGAGACTTTGTACCCATTGGGCAAAGATGGGTTGTAGTTGAATTCCCGTATCCGAGAACATATCTTGGGGACGACCAAAAGCCCGCATGGTGTCGTTGTGAATGTATAAACCGAAGCTATGGAAGCCGAGGAAAATACATACCCAGTTCAGGTGGGAGATAATTGCGTCGCGATGACGGATCATCCGATCGAGCAGGTTATCGACGTTTTTGGCCGGATCGTAGTCCCGTACCATGAAGATCGCTCCGTGCGCTCCCGCACCGACGATTAAGAAGCCACCGATCCAAGTGTGGTGAGTGAACAAGGATAGTTGGGTGGCGTAGTCAGTCGCCTGATAGGGATAGGGCGGCATGGCGTACATATGGTGGGCCACGATGATGGTTAGCGAACCTAAGAGAGCAAGGTTAATCGCTAACTGAGCGTGCCAAGAGGTGGTCAGGATTTCGTACAGTCCTTTGTGACCTTGACCGGTGAAGGGACCTTTGTGGTTTTCGAGGATTTCCTTCATGCTGTGACCGATACCCCAGTTGGTACGGTACATATGACCGGCAATGATGAATAATACAGCGATCGCCAAGTGATGGTGAGCGGTATCGGAAAGCCAGAGACCACCAGTCACGGGGTTCAAGCCACCTTTGAAGGTGAGGAAATCCGAGTAAGCACCCCAGTTAAGGGTAAAGAAAGGGGTCAAACCCTGGGCGAAACTGGGATATAAATCCGCCATCTTGCTCGGTTCGAGAATGAACTCGTGGGGCAAGGGGATGTCTTGGGGAGCTACTCCAGCATCGAGGAGTTTGTTCACCGGTAAAGAAACGTGAATCTGATGACCGGCCCAACCTAGGGAACCTAAGCCGAGTAAACCCGCCAAGTGGTGGTTCATCATCGATTCCACGTTTTGGAACCATTCCAGTTTCGGTGCGCTTTTGTGGTAGTGGAACCAACCGGCAAACAGCATCAGGCCCGCCATAACTAAACCACCGATAGCGGTGCAGTATAGCTGATAGCTGTTGGTGAACCCGGAGGCCCGCCAGAGGTAGAACAGACCAGAGGTGATCTGAATACCGTGGAAGCCACCGCCCACATCGCCGTTGAGGATGCCTTGACCGACGATCGGCCAGACCACTTGGGCGCTGGGTTTGATGGCGAGCGGGTTGGTTAACCAAGCTTCATAGTTAGAAAATTTCGCGCCGTGGAAGTACATTCCACTCAGCCAAACGAAGACAACGGCGAGATGTCCGAAGTGGGCGCTGAAGATTTTCCGAGAAATATCTTCGAGATCGCTGGTTTGACTATCAAAATCGTGGACGTTGGCGTGTAGGTTCCAAATCCAGGTGGTGGTTTTGGGTCCTTTGGCTAAAGTGCGATCAAAATGCCCCGGTTGACCCCACTTCTCAAAGGAAGTAGGTACTGGGTCTTTATCTACAATCACTTTAGCTACCGCTTTGGGGGGGAGTGCCATGAGGATTCTCCTCTCTCGACAATAGACTTAGCGTTTTATTTGAGGATAGATTTTTTAACCTAAAAAAGGCAAGTTGAAATCTGACCCACCTTTTGTTAATGTCGCTTGACTTTCCTCTTGGGTGAGATTCCAGTCGAAAGCATCAATAGTAGATGATAAGTCTTTGTTCTCTTGTCTGTTCGTTATGCTTAACAATAATTAAAATTGTCTTGATCCTTGATAAGCTAAACGGCTTTTACTTCGGATCACCGATATAGACTCCAAAAGGGTTATAGCTATTGGATCATGCAGGTTAAGCGCCGTTTAGCTTAGGAGAGACATTTTCTGCTATGGACGGTCTCAGTCAGGGTCAGACCAGTGATTTTTCTTGACAAAAGTTTATTAATTGTCGCCCCAGAAGCCGATTTCCCCCTTTTCTCCCCCACCAGACCATATAGAAAATTCAATAGATAGATTCTCAAAAAACAATCAAACAATTCTGTAAAATTGAGGCCATAACCTGATCTTCTCGCGCTTTTGCTGACACCAGAGCATTCAATGACTCTAGCAAAAATCAAGGGTTTGTATAGATTTTGGCCTTGGCTCTAGGAGGAACGTGCTATCCCTACTACATAAATTAATCCCAGTCAAAACCCTTCATATATGTCTTGTGATCGGTTTACTGACCACCCTGTTAACCGCCTGTGGCGATCGCCTGACGGCTACCAATCTCCCCACTTCCGAAACCTCTAATCTTCCCGTCGTTCGAGGCCGCATTTCTGAGGTTGCCCCCCCGGCCCTAATTCAGCAACTGCGCCCCAGTTTAGATCGTTACGCTCCCCAAGTAACGATTCTCAGTCCTCTGGCCGAACAAGTTTTCGATGACCCTCAGGTGACAGTTAAACTACAAGTGTCGGATCTGCCAATTTTCCAAGACGACACCCTGAAATTAGGACCCCACTTGAGCCTAATTGTCGATAATGAACCAGCAGCGGCTATCTACGACCTCAAGCAACCGATTATCTTAGAAAATCTCGCCCCCGGTACTCACACCCTCCGCGTCTTGGCCCTGCGGCCTTGGCAGGAAAGTTTTAAAAATGATGGGGCCTTCGCTGAAACAACCTTTCATATTCTGACAAAAACAGGCAAAAATGCCCCTGATAACAACTTACCCCTATTAACCTACAGTATTCCGCAAGGAATCTACGGTGCAGAACCGATCCTGCTCGATTTTTATCTGAGTAATGCTCCTCTACGTCTGCCCAATACTGCCAACGAGGATAATAGTCTTCAAAATTGGCGCATTCGTGTCACTGTCAACGGTGAAAGTTTTCTGCTTGATACTTGGGAACCGATCTATCTCAAGGGTTTTGACAAGGGCAATAACTGGGTACAATTAGAATTCATCGATGGTAAGGGAAATAAAATCGAAAACGAGTTTAATACCAGCGTGCGCGTGATTAGCTTTGAGCCCTCTTACCAAGACGGCCTTAGTCAATTAGTCCGCGGCGATTTATCCCCTATAATTGCCCGTAGCATTGTTGATCCCAACTATAAAACCATTCCCAGTCTAGAGGAAAAAACTCCCATAGTTGAGGAAGAAACCCCCGTTATTGAGCCAGAAACCCCTATAGTTGAGGAAACCCCCGTTATTGAGGAGGAAAATCCTGTTATTGAGCCAGAAAGCCCAATAGTGGAAGAAAATCCTGTTATTGAGCCAGAAAGCCCAATAGTGGAAGAAAATCCTGTTATTGAGCCAGAAAGCCCAATAGTGGAAGAAAAACCAGTAGAGACAGAAACAATCGAAAAGGTGGAGGAAACCCCTGAAGCGATCGAATCTCCCTTAACCACCATACCAGAGACAAAGGAGATTAACGAACCGGCCTCTAGTATTTAGCCTCCGGTAGAAGTGGAACCTATTCCCGAACCCCAGAACAATAGCGAGCAAAAAATCACCATTTTCGATCGCATTCAACAAACCTTAAATCGTTTCCAGTTACCCTCTCCCCCAGCAGAAACAGATAGCGAACTACCCATCCTCGATCCTGAATTATTTACCAATGGGGATAGGGGTTAGGGAATAGGGGTTAGGGAATGGGGAAATGGGGATTTTTCAGTGAGCAGTGAACAGTAAACAGTAATCAGTGAAAAGAAAGTTCCCAAGTTTGCTTCTATTGGAGTTAAAGTGATAAGCTTATCTTATCGAAAAAAGGGCATAAGCCTTATGTCCCTACCATTAATATCGTGCCGGCTGTAGGGGCGCAAGGTTTGCGCCCATTATGTAACACTGTGAACATTTTTCACCTGATGTCCAGAAGACCCCGAAGTTTTCACCTAACACTGTCCACTTAAAACTGCAATCTGATAACTGATAACTGATAACTGAAATCCCCAACACCTCGATCGAGAAATTATTAAACAAATATTTCGCAATATAGACAAAATTGGGAACTAAGTTATAATCTAGAACGTCTCTAGGTAATTTACTAACTTTTTGCTTGAGGTAATTGTGTTTAACAAAATTTCCCTTGTCGCTGGTTTTGCCGGTTTAGTTGCCCTAACCACCGTTGGCGCTGTACCCGCACAAGCAGGACCGGAAAATAACGAAATCCTGATCAGTCAACTGCGCGGCCATAACACCTACAGAGGTGAACCGCAACTCAACCCCGGTGACTATGTACTAGGTCGCGTCCGGGGAACCGTGGGAGGGATTATGTCCATCCAATTGATCAGACCTGTAACAGTGGATGGCAAAGAAATTTTCAGTGGCGACTTTGCTGACGGAACCACCGCTCGTATTGTTGGGGATGCCACTGGTGGCGACGATGTACTATTGCAAGTGGTAGATGGCAAGTTAATTTATGTGGGTAAAGCTCGTCCCTATTGGGTTTCCCGCTTGAAACTAAAATCGGAAATCGCCACCAGCAGCAATCGCTCACAACTTTTAAGAGAACTTAACGAAAAACAACCCGCTTGGGGACTTCCCGCTTTACCCCCGGAAACCAGAACCTTTACTGAAGTTGCTCCTCAACCCGCTACCGAGCCTAGTGTATCTCCTATCCGCGGACTTTGGTAGTGGGAAGACATCAGGAGAAAATCTCTTGTCTTTAGACTGAGAAGCTGAAAAATCTTCTCAAAATCTCATACAAATATACTAAGACACCCCTTTTTTCGATCGAAGGAGGGGTCTTTTTTCGTCAAAAATTGAGAAATAATTGTATTTCAGCCCAGATTCTCGTCAAAACATCGGTAAGGGCATGATCGCTATCTAATTCGACTAATTTTACCCAAGGGCGATTTATGCAATAATGGCGACTATTTTCTAGGGGAATCACCTCATCGGCACGACCATGAACAATCAGGGTGGGGAGCTGCCTGATTAACTTTTCTTGGGGATAATTAGCTAAATCCTCGATGAATTTGTAATAAATTGGCAGAGAACGACGATAACCGTAGTGATAAACCGATAAACTCCCAGATTTTTGCCAATTGGCTAGGGTTTCTGCTCCCAATTGTCCTAACCAAATCGGCCCGAAATTAAAAGCCGGAGCTAATAAAACGAGCCTTTGCACCTGAGAATAAGTTTCTGCCAGCCAAGCTGCCGTTAAACCGCCAAAACTGGAACCAATCAGAGTAACGGGAAGCTGAGATTGTTCAATCAATTGGCCGACTTGAACAATCTGACGAGTGAGAGTTAAGCTAGAAAAGTTATCACCGTTAAGATCGGTAATTTCCATTGCTAAACCCTTATTTTGCCAACAATGTCTCAAAAATTGCGCTTTTGTTGATTGGGGGCCAGAAGCAAAACCGTGTAGATAAATATGTCTGTTATCAAGGACTGCCATTCTAGAACCAATTAGATTTCTTCATCTTGCTCTTTGGTGGCACTGGGAGAAGAATTATAAATGGCATCTAACTGCTGACGAGCATCTTCGACAGTGAGAGAACGAATCACTAACAAAGGTTCATTGATTAGTTGTCCGGACTCGTCCAAAAGTTCGGGATGGGAAGTCATGGGATAACCGTAGGGATTATAGGAATTACCCGATTTAGCAGGACGTTTCTGGGAATCCATGCTGACAGTAATCAGACTACGAATTAAATTATTAATGGTCAAAAAAGCGATAACCGTGAAGGCGAGGATATAGAGCAGATGTAGCATTGACTAAGTCTCCCATGAATTATGTGTGAATATTCCTAATTGCCAAAACTTTATGCTAAAAATTCGCTCAACTCTCTAGCTTACCAAAAAGTTTCAGATTAAGCGTCAGTTTGAGGAGATTGATATTCTCCCCAACCCTGTAATCGACGACGACGACTGCTGACACCCCAACACTCTGCCACCAACTGATGCCAAGGCAACAACATCTTGGCCTCAATACCCACCTGACCACCTGTGGTTTTAAAGAGTAAATGAGCCGTAGCCACCTCCTGTTGGGCGTTTTTGACTCTGGCCAATAAATCGTTTTGTTCCTCGAGGCTGAGAAAGGATAATCTCTCGGATTCGAGGAGGAGACGGGAACGGGAAAACCAATGGGTGAAATCCTCCAGTAGAGGTTCCAAGATAGTTTTCAGGAGTTCGTTTTCGGTGGGTTGCGAAGGGAACATTATTCTTATAATGACGATTTTGCTTACCTTAATCTTAGCGTTATTTATATTTCTTAACATTGTGACGGGAAAATTTTAAGATTTGCCCCGGCTGTAGGCGGCACTAAAGAACTCCTGTTCACAACTAAGGGCATAACGATAGGATAAAGAGATATTTTCCGTCATCAGAGCGTATTTATCCGCCAATTCCTCTAACTGGCTTGCTAAAGCTGCGAATTCATCCCCACTATAACTATCAATCCAAGCTTGATAGGGATTCTCAGAAATCGGTTCTAAGGCTAATTGTTGGCCCAGATAAGCATAAAGACGCATACAGGGACTCATCGCCACGGCAATCGCACCGATATCACCCATCCAAGCGGTAGCGAGAAGAAAATCCCGATAGCGACGGGTGTCGTTAGCGGGCTGAACCTTTCTCAGGTCAACCCCCCACTGTAAAGCGTAATTTTCGTGTAATTCTAATTCCTGTAATAGTTAGTAAAAGTATAGTCAAATATAGACAGACTGAATTCCATTTCAGAAATTCCCTTCACTTTTGCTTCGAGAGATTAATTCTCCTTGGGTGAACTACGCACCTCTCTATC
>VYKW01000629.1_pt1 | contig 10467 bp, 11 predicted proteins | sample 5114451 | NCBI WGS metagenome assembly VYKW01 (sample SAMN12291784, study PRJNA351875) | freshwater metagenome | isolation source: freshwater lake | place: USA: Michigan, Gull Lake | collected 2013-08-08
CGCGGCATCGAGCTCGCCGACGCCCACGCGCGCGGCCCAGGCCTTGGCATCGGCCAGCGCCGCCGCGTAGCTCGCCTGCGGCCGCTCCAGCATGCGCGCGGTCTTGCCGCGCTCGACCTGGTGGCCGGCTAGCGTCCAGCCGATGGTGCCGTTGCGCAGCGCATAGATCTTGTTCGGCAGCCCAGCATTGATCAGCGACTGCGTGCCGATGATCGAGCGCGTGCGGCCGGCGCAATTGACGATGATGGTGGTGTCGGGCGAGGGCGCGATCTCGCGCGCCCGGAATGCGAGCTCGCCGCCGGGCACGCTGACGCCGCGCGGAATGCTCATGGTGCGATATTCCTCGAACCGCCTTGCGTCGAGGACGACGAGATTGGACTCGCGCTCGATCAGCGCCTTGGCGTCGTCAGCGGACAGTGACGGGGTGTGCCGGATCGCCTCGACCAGCTCGCCGAACGCCTTGCTCGGCACGTTGACGTCGCGGAACACTTCGCCGACCCGGGCATAGCCCGCGAGTCCGCCGTCGAGGATCGACACGTCGCGATACCCCAGTGCATGGATGCGCGGCACCGCGCGCGCCGCATAGCCTTCGCCGTCATCATAGACCACGACCGGCGCGCTCAGCCGCGGGATCAGGTCGAGAATGCGCAGTTCGATCTGCGACAGCGGCAGCGACACCGCGAAGAACGGATGCGATAGCGAGTAGGGGCCTTCCTCGCGGACGTCGAGCAGCGCCACTTCTTCCTGGGCCCGCCAGCGCCGCCGCAGCTCCGTCGGGGTGATGAAGCAGACCTGGTCAGGCGGTGTTGCGGTCGGGCCAGAGGTTGGGGACGGTGTCATTCGAATATCCGGAGATGAAGTCCTTGGCGGCGCCGGTCTCCGCGTCGAACACCGCGCGGCGGATGCGGCCGATATTGCCGCCATAGACGTGGATGCTGATCGAGGAGCGGTCCGCCAGACCGTTGGAGATGGCGTGGATGTCGCCAATCTGTGGCGATACCGCGGCGGTTTGTCCAGCCCGCAACCGTTCCGGCTGGCCGGCGCGCAACGTCCCGTCCGGCCGCCGTTCATAGCTCACCGAGAGCTCCTCGCCCCTGAGCACGCCGACCAGGCCCCAGACGCGATGATCGTGCACCGGCGTGCCCTGGCCCGGACCCCAGACGAAGCTGACGATCGAGAACCGCTCCAGCGGATCAGCGTAGAGCAGATATTGGCGGTACTTCTCCCCACCCGCCACGGCATAGGCCTCGGGCAGCCAGTCGTCATGTCCGACCAGTTCAGCAAGCTTGGGCGCGAGGGCGGTGAGCAGCGTTGTCTCGTCTGTGGTGCCCGCAATCAGGCGTGCGGTAGCGGCGACGAAGTCGCGGAAGCGCGCGATATCAGTCATGGTCGACTCGTGGGATTGGACGGAGCGTCGAAGCCGAGGCTGGTCCGCTCACACGTGAGGGCCGAGCATCGCGAGGTAAAACAGATCTTCGTTTGACAGCTCCGCCGCAGGAGGCCGGATGAAGGGGCCGCCAGCACCGGCACGGCGGTCAGGCTGCCATTCCGTGAGCAGATGACCGAACAAGCCTCCGAGCCAGCCTTCAAGCCATGAGACGTAGCGCACGATCGCCTCCGCTTCGTTTGATCACGCGTTTGATATCACGCCTCGATCGGGATCGAACAGAGCCGGTTGTGGCCCAGCATCAATTTGGCAGATCATGCCTGCTGAAACGCATCGTCGGCAAATTCTTTTTCCGTGTCATGCGACTCGCGCGCGTCTACTTCTCCCAATCCTGAGTCGGCATCAGCATTCCGGCCCATCAGGCTCTCATGCCAACGCGTCCGGAACGCCATCCACGAGGCATGATCTTGAAACGCGACCTCGGCGAACCATTCCACCGTCACGGCGCCGCTCGGCCAATAGCGTTCCTGATCGTGCCAGCACACCACCGGCCAGCGCGGATTGCGGTAGGAGCGCCCGCTCTCGTCATGCAGCGACGGCCGGCCGAGATGATCGATCAGCCATGACATGACCTCCGGAAGAAAGGTCGCGGCGAACGACACGCCGTGGCGGCCGAGCCGTTGCGGCATCCGCATGACCCGCTGATCGATGATCGCAAAGGCCGGCGGCACGGCGCCGACATTGAACTGCCGGATCATCAGCAGGCGGAAGCCGCATTCGCAAAGCTCGGCCGGGACGGCATGGATCGCCGTCGGCTGCAGGGGAGCCGTCATGTTCATACCAGTGCTCCTTTCGCCTGTTCGAGCATCTCGTCGGGTGCAAGCTCTTTGCCGTCGCGCAGCACCAGCGCGCCGAACGTCGCGGCGAGCGCAGCACAGATCGCGAGCGCTGCCGCCTCTTCGCGCGGATCGCCGCCCCATGTGAGCGTCATCGCGACATCGCGTTCGTCCTGACGCGGCGCGACCGCGCTGAAGCGCAAGCCGAAGCCAGCGTCCTCGCCATCCAGCGTGCAGGGCAGGTAGCTCGTGCTCTCCAGCGGCCTATACGTCTCGTCGAGTGTCAGCGTGAAGGGGAGGCGATCGATCGCCTGCTGCAATGATGCGCGCTCAGGCACCTCAGCGCGCTTCAGATAGGCGGTAACAACGCGGGCCATCCCATCTCTCCCGTCGGCATGCGCACGATGCTGGTCGCACAGCCGTTCCCCCCGGGCGCGGAGACAGGCTTCTGGCCCGAATCCGACGCGACGACATCAACAATCTCCGACATTGCTGCCGGTCAGTGTCGTCAGATCAAGTTTCGTGCCAGTTGGCCGAGGATCAATGCAGGCGATGGCTGTCCGGGTCGTCGTGCGCAGACGTGAGTTGCGCGATCGCCCCCGATTGATGGTGCACCATCCGCCAGACGCCGCCGATGCGCGCGAAGTGATTGGCGGCGGCGAGCGCTGCCCCATCCACCAACTCGATGCACAGAACGTGGCCGTGGTCGCCGTCGACGATCGCGTACGGATCGGCGCAGACGATCTGGGGCCGTCCCGGATTGTTGATGATGTCGCGCCAGGTTCCGATCACCGCGCCGCGGCCAATGATCGGCGACCATCCCGGATGGATGCAGGAGATGCCGTCGCGATCGGCCCAGAGCGCCGCAAGTGCGGCAAAATCACCGGCCGCGAAGGCTGCATAGAAGGCCGCGTTGGCCGCCAGGAGGTCGCTCTCGTCACTCATCATGATGAGGTGGGCCAAGCCGCTGGCAAAATCAAGCGATGTTTGGAAACTCACATCGTTGGCCGGCAAAAACTTGCAAGCTTCTTGCAAGACCCGCTTGCAACGTCCTTGCAACGCATCAGCCGAGGTCCTGCCATGCTCGAAACGGCCATTGTCGGGGGTGGATTGTGCGGAATCGCACTTGCACGCAGCTTGCGGCAACGCGGCGGCAGCTTCGCCTTGTTCGAAGCCCGACATCGCCTGGGAGGACGTGTCCTGTCTGCGCGCAGCAGGACGGGTCTGGCGCTGGATCTCGGCCCGACCTGGTTCTGGCCCGACACCCAGCCGCTGCTGACCGGGCTGATTGCAGAGCTTGGCCTGTCTGATTTCGCCCAGCACGATGACGGCACGGTTCTGCACCTGAAGGAGGCGGACAAGAGCCCGGAGCCAATCAGCGGGCCGCCACTTCACCAGGGCGCGCGCCGGCTCTCGGGCGGCATGACCAGGCTGATCGAGGCGCTCGTCCGTGATCTCCCGCCGTCCAGCATCCATACCGGCCATGAGCTGATGCGCGTCATCGATTGCGGCACCCATGTGCGACTGGTCTTCGCGACATCGACCGAATCGGTCGCCATCGAGGCCAAGCGTGCGGTGCTGGCGCTGCCGCCGCGGCTGCTGATCGATCACGTCGGTTTTCGCCCCGAGCTCGACGATGCGACCTTCGAGGCGATGCGCAGTACGGAGACCTGGATGGCGGCACAGGCCAAGGTCGTGATCGCCTATGACCAGGCGCGTTGGCGTGACAAGGGCCTGTCCGGCAATGCCTTCGCGAGCCACGAGCAGGCTGTCGTCGGCGAGATTTTCGATGCTTGCGACGAAGGAGGTGACCGAGCTGCGCTCGGCGGCTTTCTCGCCTTTGCGCCAGCTCTGCGCGAGACTTTCGCCGTCGGTCTTCCGATGTTGATGGACAGCCAGATGGTGCAGCTGTTCGGCGCGGAGCTGGATGGCGGCGAGCAGCATTATCAGGATTGGGCGACCGAGCGCTTCACCTGCAGCGCACTGGACCGCACCACGCCGCGCGGCGAACACAGCGAGATCGCCAGCCCGATGCTGCGGCGGCCGCTATGGGACGGGCGGCTACATCTCGGCGGCGCCGAGACTGCAAGCCATGCGGCCGGCTATCTCGAAGGCGCAATCAATGCGGCCCGGCGCATCGAGCGCGCGATCGCCCGCGCAGCCGACGCGCCGGTCGGCGCGCGCGCCGGCGTGGCCCTCGACGAGGGACTGACCGGCAATGAGGCCAGCCTCGCCTGGTTTGCCGCCTGGGTCGCCGCGCAGCGCGATGCGGCCTTCGACGACTACCGCCAGCGGCTCAACCGCAGCCTCGCGACGCAGCAGCGGGAGCAACTGACACAGCTCGCGGTTCTCGGCGCCATCGAGCAGGTGTTCGCAGCCGCGCTGCAGGTGCTCGATGCCCTGACCTTCGACATGCGCAACGTGGCGGTCGAGCGTGGGCGCTCGGCTTTGATGCCGGAGATCCAGAAGCCGTTCCGCGATGTCATGCAGTCGCTGCTCGACGATGCCATCGCCTTCAACCGCACCTCCTGTGCGCTGTCGAACTTTCCGTTCGAGCACAGGCCGCCGAAGGATTATGTGCAGACCATCCTGCGCGACATCGCCGCCGCCTGGCAGGAGTTCTCGCTCGCCGCCAATCACCTGTTGCTGGCCAAGGCTGACGCGGTGCGCCAGCCGAGCGGGGTGTCGTCGTGACACCGGAACCGTCGGGTGACGACCGATGAAGCTGCAGATCGAACGTCCGACCATCGAGGCCATGGCGGCGGCCTTTCCGCACCTCACCCCTCTCAAGGAGCAGCTGCGGTTCGGTGACAAGGTCGAGGTCAACGTCGCGCAACTCGCAGGCGCCGAGCTGGAGTTCTTGCGCGACGTCTATCAGAAGGCCGGTCCCGAATGGCACGCGCGCGCGGCGCATATCGCAACCCTGCAGCGGGCGTTCAACGATGCCGGCGCGCGCTTTGCCGAGAACGAGCTGGAGCAGGTTCTGCCCGCGATCGCGCGCTATCTGACCTCCGGTGCCATCCGCGGCTGGATGTTCACGGCCAACGTGGCCAGCCGGCCGCTGCCTTATGTCGTCACACGGCTCGACTACACGGCGCCGTCCAATGACGAGGCCGGCCGCGTCTTCATCGAGCTGAAGGCCAACGCCAAGGGATCGATCACCACGGCCACCTTGCGCATTTCGGCCGGTGACATCGTCGGCCGGACCGTCGCCGAGATCTTCGCCGCCAAGGGCGTCCTCAAGGAGACGCCGGAGTTGATAGCCGCCTATGACGAGACCTCCGAGCGCTATTTCGCCTGGCGCGGTCGCTATGGCGCGCAGTTCTCCGGCCGCGGGACCGGCTTTTTCGCCGATGATCCGAACGCCTCGCATCGGGACCTGGACTGGTCGCGAAAGGACGTGATCGTGCTGTCGTCCGGCGGCGGCAGCGCGCGGCTGGTCAATGACGAAGGGATTCTGACCGAGCGTGCGCTCACGCTCGAGGTCACCGGCGACATTCTCGGGCAGTATTTGCGCAAGGCCGCCAAGAGCAATCTCTACGATGCCGAGCAGGAGGTCGAGGACTCCAAGGCGGCGATCCCGAAGGGGATGTTCTGCAAGATTCCTGTTCATCCCTACATGCTGATGTTCCACCTCGATCTGCACCATTATCTCTGGGTGCATGCCGACGATATGACGCCCTATGCCTATCAGCCCGAGCTGAAGCAGAAGCTGGTGCTGCCGGAGGAGCAGACCGACCTGATCGACATCCTCACCGCCGAGATGGATCTGTTGATGGACGATATCGTCGCCGGCAAGTCGGGCGGGACCACGGTGTTGTGCGCGGGTCCCCCTGGCGTGGGCAAGACGCTGACGGCGGAGGTCTATGCCGAGATCATCGGCCGGCCGCTCTACCGGGTGCATTCCGGGCAGCTCGGGCTGAGCGTAGCAGCGATGGAGACCGCCCTGAAGGATGCGCTGACACGGGCGCAGCGCTGGGGTGCGGTGATGCTGATCGACGAGGCCGACGTCTACATCAAGCGGCGCGAGGACGACATGACCATGAATGCCGTCGTCGGCGTGTTCCTGCGCGTGCTCGAATATTTCAACGGCCTGCTGTTTCTCACCACCAACCGCATCGACGATATCGATGAAGCGATCGTATCGCGCTGATCAAATTCCAGGCGCCGGATGCCGCAGCGCGCCGGCGGATCTGGCAGGTGATGTGCGAGCAGTTCGGGCTGAAGGTCGAAGCCGGCTTGGTCGAGTTGCTGGTCGAGACGTTTCCGGGCGCCTCGGGGCGCGACATCAAGGGGTTGGCCAAGCTCGTCGCCAAATATTGCCACCACAAGAGCGTGCGCCCGACCATCGACGTGTTCCGCCGCTGCGCGATCTTCCGCGGCATCGATCTCGGTGATCATGCCGCCATGGCAGAGGCGGCGGAGTAGAACGCCGCTCTGCTCGCCTCCGGCTGGCGAGAGGTGAGACCCTGGCGTCGACGCCAACGGCCGAAATCCCGTTGGCACGTCATTGCGGAGCGGAGCGACGAAGCAATCCAGGGCCGCGCGCGTGGCTGTGGATTGCTTCGCTGCGCCGCTGCGCTCGCAATGACGCCGTCGCGTTGATGGAGCTCATAAGCTCCAGGGTTGGCAGCATGGCACCAGCACTGCCTGTGCGGCCGTGGTCGAGAAGGACCTATAGCTCCTGCACGAGCAGGAGCTACTCGGCACTCTTTCCCAGCGTCGCCGGATTATAGCCCTCCTCGCGCAGCACGCGCTGCACGACGGGGCGTGCCAGCATCCGCCGGTAGTGCGCCAGCAGATTGGCCGGCAGCGCGATCCCCGTCTTGTCGGCCCAGAACGCGACATAGAACAGGATCGGATCGGCAACGCTGAAATCGCCGCCGAGATAGGGCTGCTCGCCGAGTATCCGGCTCAGGATCGCAAAGCCCTTTACGACGATATTGCGGCCGAGTGCACGCACCGACTCCTGGTCGGCCTCGTTGCGGCTGAAGGTCGGTGTCGCGAAGATGCGCGCAAAGCCGTGGCCGTGCACGGTGCCGGAAATGTAGGTCATGGCCTCGAGCAGCCGGGTTTCGGTTTCGAGATCGCTCGGCCACAGCTTCGCCCGCGGCCTGGAGCGGCCGAGCCAGTAGGCGATCGCCGGGACCTCGGTCAGCACGCTGCCGTCGCTGCGCACCAGAGCAGGGATCGTGGATTTCGGATTGATGGCGACGTAGTCCGGCTTGAAATTGTCGCCCGCCGGGAGATTGACGATATGGGCTTCGAACACCTCCTCGAGCTCCTCGAGAATGATGTGAATGCCGGTCGAGCAGGAGCCCGGCGTCATGTAGAACTTCATCGCGGCCATCATTGTCTCCCACGCGACATCGCACGTGCTTTCGATGCACGCGGCACGCTTCATGCAAGGATCGGGACAATTTCGAGAGGGACGTGCCGTGGCTCGGCAAGCCGAGCTGCCGTCGTCAGCTTTGCGACAGGAGACGACATCACGGTCCCGCTGCTCCCGTCGCATCGATCAGGGAGTGCCGTGCATGACCGAACGTGAGCCCGAAGTCTTCGTCATCTGTCCCACCACGAGCCTTGCGAGGGGCGAGGCGAAGGCGTTCAGCCTGTCGCGGATTGGCGACAATGGCGAGGCGCGGCCGTTTCCGATCGTCATCGTCCACACCGCTTCGGGGGGCTTCGTCGGCTATGTCAATGCGTGCCCGCACGAGGGCAAATGGCTGAACATCGGCAGCGGCCAGTTCTTCAATGCCGACCGGACGCTGCTGCGCTGCGGCCGTCATGGCGCGACGTTCGAGATCGACACCGGCCTGTGCCACGCCGGCGCCTGCGAAGGCCAAGGCCTCGAGCCGATCGCGCTCGCCGTCATCGACGGCGACGTCTGCCTGTGCGGCGTCGCGCTGGTCGAGGATGTCAGTTTCCCTGATCCGTTCGACGATCTTGATGAGACCATGGAGATCATGATCCACCCCGATTGACAGATGCTGCCTGCCGTCATTGCGAGGAGCGAAGCGACGACGCAATCCAGAGTCTTGGTCCACCTCTGGGTTGCTTCGCGCGCAATGACGCTCATGGGGTCAACGGCGTTCGGCGCATCCTCTAAAACCCATCCGCCTTCTTGCCCCAGGGATGGCTGCCGGGCACCAGCTGAGCCTTGATTCCGGCCTTCTCGACATCGGCTTGCGACCTGAAGAATGTTGCCTCGTGCACCAGCGTGCCGTTCTTCGTCGTCACAGCGACATAGCGTGCCACCGTATCGATGTCGCAGAGATAGCCGCCGCCGGGATCGGCGGCGCTGCGCAGATTGCCATCCCAGTCCACGAAGAAGCCGTCACTCGCCATGTTGGTCTCCATTTGGTTCATGCGTCTCAGGGGCGGGCTGATCGGCGACCAGTTGCGCATAAGCGCGCGCGACGATGGTCCGGCATTGCAGCAGGCGCGCATGCTCGGCCTTGCCGATGCTCACCGTCTCGTCGTCGCCGTCGGTCGCGGCCATTGCCGCCTGCCATGCCTCGAACAGCGCCTTCTCGAGCTGATAGATCCGCTCGCTCGCCCGCTCCAGATAAGGGACCGGATTGGCGCGGACATTGGCCTCGTGCAGCGCGTCGAGGCTGAGCAGCGTTCGGAACCGGCGTTCGATTTGGCGCTGCTGCATCCCGAAATCGTGCTCGATGACGGTCATGGTCTCACCTCCGGCACCGGACGGGCCGTGGTCTTGGCCGCGTGACGCAACAGGCTGAGGCATTCGAGCGATGCGGCCATGTCGAGGGCCGTGAAGCCGTCGAGCGTCTCGGCGCTGATATCGGCGCCCTTGGCGAGGAGATGTGCGACCACGTCCGCTCTGCCGGAAGAGGACGCATACATCAGCGCCGTCGCGCCATTGTCGTTGCGGTTGTCGAGATCGATGCCGGCCTCGACCAGCGCATCGATGGCGTCCAGGTGCTGGCCGACGCAGGCGAGCCACAGCGCGTTGTTGCCGTCGGCGTTAATCGCAGCGACCGCCGCGCCGGCGGCGAGCAGCTCGCGGATGATGGCGACATTGCCGAGATAGGCCGCCTTCATCAGCGGCGTGGTGCGATTGGCGATGCGAGCGTCGACGTCATCGGCGGGAAATCCCTCCGCGGCGAGCCAAGCCGCCAATGTCGGGCCGACATTCGCCGAGCCGTTCTGCGCCGGGACGCGCTGCCGCCACGCTTCGTAGCCGCCATCGAGGCTATAGACCTCCGCGAAGCCGAAATCGGAGAAGGTCTGCGCATACTCCTGGCTGGCATGGCCGTGATAGCAGTAGATCAGGATCGGCGTGCGCCGGGTGGTGCCGGAGATCAGCGCCGAGAGATTGCCCTGGGTGAGATGCTGCGCGCCGGTGATGTGGGCGGCGTTGAACGAGGCGCGGTCGCGCACGTCGAAGCGCAGCACGTCGTCGCGCTGCAGCAGCTCGGCGGCCTGGCCGACATCGATGCTTTGGAACGGGATACGCGGTCTCATGGCAAGGCTCCCGACTCATTGCGCGTGCGGCCGGGATAGGCCGGCAGCGTGGTGATGCGGTCGTCGGCCAGGGGGCGGCCGACGGTGAAGTGGTAGAGCGTCTGATGATCGGTGCCGGCGACGCCGAGCATCTCGTGCACGGACTCGTCGAAGAAGCAGCCGATGCCGGTGCCGCGCAGGCCCGCCGCCTCGGCTTCGAGATACAGCACCTGGCCGATCAGGCCGGCCTCCCAATGAAGTTGGCGATAGCGCCAGGGAGTCTCGCGGATGAGTGGGGCGAACTCGGCGAGCATGGCCACCGCAAAGCAGCTGTCGCCGGCGATGGCCTGATGACAGCTCGCGGTCCGGATCACGCCGCGGCTGTCGGTCGGCAGCAGTTGAAACAGCGGCAGACGATCGGGCGCGCGCGCGACGCGTTGCCAGTCGAACTCGGCACGCAGCGCATGGCGCAGATCGCTTTCGGCCTCGCCGCTGCGGGGCAGCGCATAGAGGCCGGGCGTGAGACCCTCGACGCGATGCACGAACAGCAGCGGATGCAGCCGCGGCGTGAACGGCCAGGCCTCCCAGGGCGGTGCGGCGCGCGGCAGCAGCGCGTCGAGCAGCTGATGGAATGCGGCGAGCGCCATCGTGAATTTCGCATCGAAGCGCTGGGCGCTGCGGCGGCCGAGAATGAGTTCGGCTGCGCGCGCAGGGGATGGCGAGGCGCGCGGCGGGTGGGGTGGCGGCGCGGCGGCCGCATCACGTCCGCCGCCG
>VYKW01000630.1_pt1 | contig 10436 bp, 8 predicted proteins | sample 5114451 | NCBI WGS metagenome assembly VYKW01 (sample SAMN12291784, study PRJNA351875) | freshwater metagenome | isolation source: freshwater lake | place: USA: Michigan, Gull Lake | collected 2013-08-08
ACCCGTCGGAATCCCGGCGACGCGCGCGGGGCGGCCCTCGGTCGTGGTGGCACCGGCCCGTATAATCAAGGGCTTGGCGCACCCCCGAACCATGACCCAGCCCTACCGACCGCGACATGCCGCGCGCTCGACCTTCGTCGAGGCGCGCGGCCTGCGGCACCACGTCCGCAGCTGGGGCGATCCGGCGGCCCCGCCGCTTGTCATGGTGCACGGCTGGATGGACGTCTCGGCCTCCTTCCAGTTCGTCGTCGACTGCCTGGCGCGCGAGCGCCTGGTGCTCGCGCCCGACTGGCGTGGCTTCGGACTGACCGCGGGCCCGGCCGGAGCCGACTGCTACTGGTTCCCCGATTACCTCGGCGACCTCGACGCCGTGCTCGACGCGCTGCTGCCCGAATGCGCCGTCGACCTCGTCGGGCACAGCATGGGCGGCAACGTCTCGACGATCTACGCGGGCATTCGGCCCGGACGGGTGCGCCGGCTCGTGAACCTCGAGGGCTTCGGCATGCGCGCGACCGACGCGGCGCAGGCGCCCGACCGGCTGCGCGACTGGCTCGACGAGCTCAGGACCCCGGCGCGGATGCGCGACTACGACTCGCCCGAGGCGGTGGCCGCACGGCTCGTGCAGACCAATCCGCGGCTGCCGAAGGACAAGGCGCTGTGGCTCGCCGGGCACTGGTCCGCGCGCACCGATGCGGGCCGATACGCGCTGCTCGGCGACGCGGCACACAAGCTCGTCAATCCCTACCTGTACCGTGTCGACGAGATCGTCGCCACCTGGCGCCGGATCGAGGCGCCGGTGCTGCTGGTGGCCGCGAGCGATCGCAGCGAATGGCATCGCTTCGTCGAGACCGATGAGTACCGCGAGCGGCTGCGCGCGATCCCCGAGCTGCAACGCGAGACCGTCGAGCAGGCGGGCCACATGCTTCACCACGACCAGCCCGACCGGGTCGCGTCGCTGATCGAGGAGTTCATCGATGCTTGATCGGCTTGCCAGCCTCGCCCGCGGTCCGCACCGCATCAACGCGGACCTGCACTGCCACTCGGTCGTGTCCGACGGCACGTTGACGCCCGAGGCCATCGTCGAGCGCGCGCACCGCAACGGCGTCGAGATCCTCGCGCTCACCGATCATGACGAGATCGGCGGGCTCGCTGCTGCGCAGGACCGCGCCGCCCAGCTCGGGCTGCCGTTCGTGCCCGGCGTCGAGGTCTCGGTCACCTGGGGCGGCGAAACCATCCATGTCGTCGGCCTGCGCATCAACTTCCGCGACCCGGGCTTGCTCGCCGGCCTGCTGCGCACCCGAAGCGGGCGCGACGGCCGCGCGCAGGAGATCGCCGACCAGCTCGCCGCGGCCGGCATCCCCGACGCCTACGAGGGCGCGCTGCGCTACGCGGGCAACCCCGAACTGATCTCGCGCAGCCACTTCGCGCGCTACATCGTCGAGACCGGCACCTGCGAAGACGTCGGCGAGGTGTTCCGCCGCTTCCTGGTCGAGGGCAAGCCCGGCTACGTGCCGCACCGCTGGGCCTCGCTCGGCGAGGCCGTCGCCTGGATCCGCGCGGCCGGCGGCACCGCCGTTATGGCGCATCCGGGCCGCTACCGGCTCTCCGACCTGTGCATGGAGCAGATGCTCGGTGAGTTCCGCGAGGCCGGTGGCGCGGCGATCGAGGTGGTCAGCGGCAGCCACACCCCCGACCAGTACGCCGAATGGGCCGCGGTCGCGCAGCGCTACGGGCTCGCCGCCTCGCGCGGCTCCGACTTCCACGGTCCCGGCGAGAGCCGGCACGACCTCGGCTCGCTGCCGCCGCTCGACCGGCAGCTGCGGCCGGTCTGGCAGGACTGGCCCGAGGCGCAGGCGCTGGAACGTCGGTGACCCAGCGCTTCGAGCTCCATCCGACGCATCCGCAGCCCCGGCTGATCCGTCAGGCCGCGACGATCCTGGGCGAGGGGGGCCTCGTCGTGATGCCGACCGACGCCTGCTACGTGCTCGCCTGCCGCCTCGACGACAAGGAGGCGGTCGAGCGCCTGCGCGCGCTGCGCAACCTCGACGACAAGCACCTTCTGACGCTCGTCTGCAGCGACCTCAAGGAGGTCTCGACCTACGCGCAGCTCGACAACCGGCAGTACCGCTTCCTGCGCGACTGGACGCCAGGCGCCTACACCTTCGTGCTGCCGGCCACCAAGGAGGTGCCGCGGCGCCTGTGGCATCCGTCGCGCAAGACGGTGGGGCTGCGCGTGCCCGACCATCCTGTCGTGCTGCAGCTTCTCGCCGAGCACGGCGCGCCGGTGCTCGCCACCAGCCTGATCCTGCCCGGCGACGACGAGCCGATCACCGATCCGGACGACGCGATGAAGCGGCTCGCCAAGCGCGTGGAGGTCGTCCTCGACGCCGGCAGCCAGGGCTTCGAACCGACCACGGTCATCGACATGACCGGCGACGAGCCGGTGGTGGTGCGGGCCGGGCGCGGACCGATCGACCGCATGACCGGAACCTGAGCCGGGCGCGTGCGTCGGGCCCCGCGCCGGGACCGTCCGGGGGCCGCTGCTACAATCGCGCGCCATGGCAACCGACCGCGTCCTCTCCGGCATGCGCCCCACCGGCGCACTGCACCTCGGCCACTACCACGGCGCGCTCAAGAACTGGGTCAGGCTCCAGGAGGAGCACGACTGCTTCTTCTTCGTCGCCGACTGGCACGCGCTCACCACCCACTACGACTCGCCCGAGGTCATCGGCAACAACGTCTGGGAGATGGTGATCGACTGGCTCGCCGCCGGCATCGATCCGGCCAAGGCGGTGCTCTTCATCCAGTCGCGCCTGCCGCAGCACGCCGAGCTGCATCTCGCGCTGTCGATGTGTACCCCGCTCGGCTGGCTCGAGCGCGTGCCGACCTACAAGGATCAGCAGGAGAAGCTGACCGAGAAGGACCTCACGACCTACGGCTTCCTCGGCTACCCGCTGCTGCAGGCCGCCGACATCCTCATGTACCGCGCCCAGTGGGTGCCGGTCGGCGAGGACCAGGTGCCGCACGTCGAGCTCACCCGCGAGGTCGCCCGCCGCTTCAACCACCTGTTCGGCCGCGAGGCCGGCTTCGAGGACAAGGCCGCCGCGGCGCTGAAGAAGCTCGGCGGCAAGCGCGGCCAGGCCTACGAGGACTACCGGGTGCGCTACCAGCAGAACGGCGAGGCCGCCGCGCTGGAAGGCGCGCGCTCGCTCGTCGCCGGCACGCAGAGCCTGTCGGACGATGATCGCGCGCGGCTGCTCGGCTGGCTCGAGGGCGGCCGCCGACGGATCCTGGTCGAGCCGCAGGCGCTGCTGACCGAGACCTCGAAGGTGCCGGGCCTGGACGGCGCGAAGATGTCGAAGAGCTACGGCAATGCGGTGGCGATGCGCGAGGATCCGGCGTCGGTCACCAAGAAGCTGCGCCAGATGCCGACGGATCCGGCGCGGGTGCGCCGCACCGACCCTGGCAACCCGGACAACTGCCCGGTGTGGCAGCTGCACCAGGTCTACTCGAACGCCGAGGTCAAGGCCTGGGCGCGGCAGGGCTGCACCACCGCCGGCATTGGCTGCCTCGACTGCAAGCAACCGGTGATCGACGCGATCGTCGCCGAGCAGACAGTGTTCGTCGAGCGCGCCAAGCCCTACGTCGAGGAGCCGCGCCGCGTGCGCGACATCATGGACGCCGGCTGCGAGCGGGCCCGTGCCGTCGCCGCGGAGACGATGCGCGACGTCAAGGACGCAATGGGGCTCGGATACGTCTGAGCGCCGGACGCCGGCACCCGTCAGAGGGCGGCCGGGCCGACTGGGCCCCGCGCTCCAGTGTTGACCAGGTGCATCTGCCGCAGCTGCGGCAGCGAGTCGAGGAAGTCCCGCAGTTGTCCCAGCGGCAGGGGGTCGCAGATGAACGAGCCCTGCATGCGTTCGCAGTCGAAGGTGCGCAGCGCGCGCATCTCGGCCGCGGTCTCGACGCCTTCGGCCATCGCCTGCAGCCCGAGCTTGCCGGCGAGCGTCGTGATCGCCTGGATGATCGCCGCGTTGCCGCGGTCCTCGGGCAGGCCACGGATGAACGTGCGGTCGATCTTCAGACCGTCGACCGGCAGGTTCTTCAGGTACGACAGCGACGCGTAGCCGGTGCCGAAGTTGTCGATGATCACCTTCACGCCGAGCCGACGCAGCTCGGCCAGCAGCGCGACCGTCTTGTCGCTGTTGTCGATCAGCGCGTTCTCGGTGAGTTCGAGCCGCAGCAGGCTGGGCGGCACGTTGCGTTCGGTCAGCAGCGCGTTGAGCTGGGCGAGGAAGCCGTCCTCGGCGAGCTGTCGCGGCGAGATGTTCACCGAGATGGCCACCTCCTCGAACTTGTCGAGGCCGAGCTCGACCCGGTCGTCGAGCGCGCGCCGGATCGCCCACAGGCCGATCTCGCGCACGAGGTTGCTCTGCTCGGCGGCGGGCAGGAATTTCTCGGGCATCAGCAGCCCGCGCACCGGGTGCCGCCAGCGCATCAGGGCCTCGATGCCGACGATGCGACGCTCGCCGACCGCGAGCACCGGCTGGTAGTACAGGTCGACCTCGCCGCGCTGCAGCGCCAGCGGGAACTCGGCACCGAGCTGCAGCTGGTCGCTGCGCTCGTCGGAGAGGTCGCCGGCGAAAAAGCGGACGTCGTTGCGGCCCTCGGACTTCACGCGGTACATCGCGCTGTCGGCGCACTTGATCAGCAGGTGCGCGTCGCGGCCGTCGTCCGGCGCGACCGCGACGCCGATGGAGGCGGACAGGAAGTACGCACGGTTCATCAGCACGAAGGGCTTCTCGATCGCGGCGAGCACGCGGCGGGCGAGCCGCTCGATCTCGGCGCGGTCCTTCAGGTCGAGCAGCAGCAGGATGAACTCGTCGCCGCCGATCCGGCCGGCGACGTCGGTCGGGCGGATGGATTCGCGGAAGCGGCGCGCCACCTCGATCAGCACCTGGTCGCCGACCGAGTGGCCGAGCGTGTCGTTGATGATCTTGTAGCGGTCGAGGTCGACGTACAGCACCGCCGCAGCACGCTCGTGCTTGAGCGCTTCCTCGAGCTGGTGGGTCAGGTAGACGCGGTTGGGCAGGCCGGTGAGCGCATCGTGCAGCGACGCGTGCATCAGGCGTTTCTCGGCCGACTTGCGCTGCAGATAGAGCGACATCGTCCGCGACAGGATCTCGGCGAGCTGCTGCAGCAGCGCGTCGGCGCGGAACCCGACCGAGCCGAAGCAGAGCAGGGCCGACAGCACGTTGTGCTGCTCGTCCATGATCGGCGCGATGAACGCGGCGTTGTGCCCGAGCGCCGCGGTCTGGTAACGCTGGGCGAACTCGGGCTCGCTCGAGAGCTCGTGCAGCCAGACCGCCTCGCCGGTGGCCCAGGCGCGCCCCTCCACGCCGTCGGTGCTCATCGGCAGCTGCGCGGGCAGCTCGGAGAACATGCGGGTGAGCGTCGGCGAGCCCCAGCGCTCGCGTACCGTGAGCGCGCGCGTGCCGGGGATCTGGACGAGGTGGGCGCCGCCCGACCACCCCATCAGCCCGCAGAGCGTGATGATCAGGGCGGTGATCACGCGCTCGGGCTCGGTCTGCTCGCGCATGATCGAGGCCATCTCGCTCTCGAGCTGCAGCAGCAGCTGCTGCTGGCGCTCGCGGGTGACCTCGCGGCCCACGCCCCGGTAGCCGCGGAAGCGCCCGCCGTCGTCGAAGATCGGCCTGCCCGAGAGCGACACCAGGTGTACATGGCCCTGCGGGTCGAGCAGGCCGAACTCGAAGCCCTCGAACGGCCGGTTCGCCCCGAGGTCCGCGCGATGGTGCTCCCAGTCGGCCTTCGGGAAATCGGTGGTCCTGACTTCCCAGCGGCACTTGCCGATGCCGGACTTCACCCAGTCGCCGCCGAGGGCCGCCAACGCGCTGTCTGACACGAAGCTCAGCCGGTGCTCGAGGTCGGTCTCCCAGACCCAGTCGGCCGAGAGCTGCGTCAGGTCCCGGAACTTGGCTTCACTCGCAGCCAGCTGCTGGGCCATCGCGCGCATCGCGGTGATGTCCTGCACGATGCCGGCGAGCCGCACGGTGCGGCCGTTCTTGTCGGTCTCGGCCCGCGCCACGCTGCGGACCCAGACCTGCTCGCTGCCGTGCTTGATGTACCGGTACTCGATGCGCACCTCCCGGCCGTGCTTGATCGCGCGGCGATGGGCCGACTGCCAGCGGCCCTGGTCGTCCGGATGCACGCAGATGAAGAAGGCCTTTGGGCTCGGGGGCGACTGTGCCGGGTCGATGCCGAAGACCCGGAAGGTGCCGTCGCTCCAGTAGTAGCGCTCCTCGTCGATGTCGTAGACCCAGGAGCCGAGGACAGCGAGGCTTTCGGCCACGCCGTATTGACCCTGCAGCTCCGAGAGCCGGCGTACGATGCCGCGCTCCTCGCCGAGCTGCTCGACGACGTTGAGCAGCAGGAACGCGATGACGCCGAGGGAGAGCAGCGCGAGCGGCAGCGCGAAGATCGCCGCGCCGCCGAGGGTCTCCGGGACCATCTTCGCGGCGACGTGCAGGCAGATCGCGAGGGCGAGCGTGACCCCGACGACCAGCCAGCCTCGCCGGTGGGCGCGTGCCTGTACGTAGAATCTGCTCAGAGCTTCAGGGTTCACCGACCGCCGCCATGCCGCTGGCGTCCGCGCCTTTGCCACGTATCGCACACCACCCGATGACCATCGCCGCAGTCTCCGAGCCCCATCCAGAGCCCTCGTGCCATGCCGGTCCCGGCGTTCCCTCGCGCTGGATCGCGCGCTGGTTGCCGGCCGTGCGCCCGGGAGGCCGGGTGCTCGACTTCGCCAGCGGCACCGGCCGCCACGCGCGCCTGGCGCGTGAAGCGGGTCACGAGGTGCTCGCCGTCGACCGAGACACGACCGCTCTGGCTTCATTGGAGGGTACGGGCATCGAGACCCGATCGGAAGATCTGGAGCATGGACGGTGGTCCTTCGCGGCCGAGCGGTTCGACGCGATCGTGGTCGCGAACTACCTGTTCCGGCCCCGTCTGGACCTGCTCGCGACGCTGCTCGTCCCGGGCGGGATCTGGCTCTACGAGACCTTCGCCGACGGCAATGCCCGCTATGGTCGGCCGTCGAGCCCGGCCTTCCTGCTGCGCCAGGGCGAGCTATCCCGGGCTGCCGGGCGTGCCGGCCTGCACCTGCTCGCCTTCGAGGACGGCTTCCTCACCTCGCCGCGGCCGGCGCGCGTGCAGCGGGCGGTGGCGGTCCGGGGGCCATTCGACCCCGAGAGGGTGCCCCTCGTCTGACCGTCCGTCGGGCGTGCTGCGATAGAATCGAGGTTTTCCGTCACGCACCCCCACCATGATCACAGGCAGCATCGTCGCCATCGTCACGCCGATGCACGAGGACGGCAGCCTCGACCTGCCGCGCTATCGCGCGCTGATCGACTGGCATGTCGCGAGCGGCACCGCCGCCATCGTGGCGGTCGGCACCACCGGCGAGTCGCCCACGGTCGACGTGGAAGAGCATGCGACGCTGATCCGCGTGGCGGTCGAGCATGCCGCGGGCCGCGTGCCGGTCATCGCCGGCACCGGCGGCAACTCCACGCGCGAGGCGATCGAGCTGACCCGCCATGCGGCCGAGGTCGGCGCGCATGCCTCGCTGCAGGTCGTGCCGTACTACAACAAGCCTGGCCAGGAAGGCCTGTACCGGCACTTCCGTGCGGTCGCCGAAGCGGCCGATCTGCCGGTGATCCTCTACAACGTGCCCGGCCGCACGGTCGCCGATCTCTCGAACGACACCATCGTGCGCCTGGCCGAGGTGCCCGGCATCGTCGGCCTGAAGGACGCGACCGGCGACATGCCGCGCGTCTCGGATCTGCTGTCGCGCGTGCCGGCCTCGTTTGCGTTGTACAGCGGCAACGACGACTCGGCGCTCGCGCTGATGGCGCTCGGCGGTCACGGCGTCATCTCGGTGACTGCCAACGTCGCGCCGCGCGAGATGGCCCAGCTTTGCGCGGCGGCCCTCGGCGGCGACCTCAAGTCCGCCCGCGCGATCAACAACCGCCTGCTGCCGCTGCACTTCAAGCTCTTCGTCGAAGCCAACCCCATTCCACTCAAGTGGGCGATGCAGCGGATGGGCCGCATCGAGGGCGGCATCCGCCTGCCGATGACACCGCTCGAGCCGCGCAACCACGCGGTGGTCGAGGCGGCGCTGCGCCAGTCCGGAGTGCTCGCGTGAGCGCGCACCGCATGAGTCTGCCGCATGTCCCGGTCGCGCTCGCGCTGGTCGCGGCCCTGCTGGGCGGCTGCTCGATCTCCGACGGCTTCCGGGAGGTCACGAGCATCGAGTACAAGAGCGCCTCGAAGGGACCGCCGCTCGACATTCCGCCCGACCTGGTCAAGCCGCGCGGCGACGAGCGCTTCGCGATTCCCGACCGGCCGGCCACCGGCACCACGTTCTCCGACTTCTCGCGCGAGCGCGCGCTCGAGCGAGCCTCTCCGACGACGGGCGGCCCGGTCGTGCTGCCGCAGCCGCAGGGCGCGCGCATCGAGCGGCAGGGCTCCCAGCGCTGGCTCGTCGTCGATCAGCCGCCCGAGAAGGTCTGGCCGGTCGTGCGCGACTTCTGGTCCGAGTCGGGCTTCGTGCTGCGCACGGAGTCGCCCGAGACCGGGATCATGGAGACCGACTGGGCCGAGCGCCGCGCGGCAGTTCCGGACTCGTGGGTGCGCAGCCAGCTCTCGCGCGTGCTGAACAGCCTCTACACATCCGGCGAGCGCGACAAGTTCCGCACGCGGCTCGAGTCGAGCGGCAAGGGTACCGAGATCTTCGTCAGCCATCGCGGCATGACCGAGGAGCTGAGCGGCGCGCTGAAGGAGTCGACCGTCTGGGTCACCCGCCCGTCCGATCCCGAGCTCGAGGCGGAGTTCCTGCGCCGGCTGATGCTGCGCTTCGGGCCGGTCGGCGGCGCGCAGCAGCAGGCATCGCTCGGACCCGCGTCCGGGGGGGGCCCGGCGCCGGCGCCTGTGCCGGAACGTGCCCGGATCGTCGACGTGGACGGGCGGCAGGTCGTCGTGCTGACCGAGGGCTTCGACCGCTCCTGGCGGCAGGTCGGCCTCGCGCTCGACCGAAGCGGCTTCACCGTCGAGGACCGCGACCGTTCCAAGGGCGCGTTCTTCGTGCGCTACGTCGATCCCGAGCAGGAGGCCAAGGCGCGCGGCGTGGTCGACCGGGTCTTCGGCACCGGTCCGAAGAAGGACCTGACCGGCCGCCGCTATCGGATCGTCATCCAGGACCGCGCGACCGGGGGCGGCTCGCAGGTGTCGGTGTTCGACGAGGAGGGCAAGGTGCCCTCGGCCGACGCCGACAAGCGCAACGTGACCCGCATCGTCGCGATCCTGCACGAACAGCTCCGCTGAGACGGTGCGATTCGCCAGCCTGGGCAGCGGCAGCGAAGGCAACGGCCTGCTGGTGGAAACCGGGGGCGGCGCGGCCGGGGGCCGCGCCTGCCGCGTGCTGGTCGACTGCGGCTTCGGGCTGCGCGATGCCGAGCGGCGGCTCTCCCGCCTCGGCTGCGAGCCCGGCACCCTCGATGGCATCTTGGTCACCCACGAGCACGGTGATCACGTCGGCGGGGTCTTCCGCCTCGCGCGCCATCACGCGATCCCGGTCTACCTCACCTACGGCACGCTGCGCGCGAGCCCGCAGGCAGCGGGCTGCGAGGCGCTGGTCCGGGTGATCGACTCCCACCGGGCGTTCGAGCTCGGCGGCTTGCGCATCGAACCCTTCCCGGTCCCGCACGACGCCCGCGAGCCGGTGCAGTACGTGCTCGACGACGGCGACGCCCGGCTCGGCGTGCTGACGGACATCGGTCATCCGACCGCACACCTGCCGCTCGCGTTGTCGCGGCTGACCGCGCTGGTGCTGGAGACGAACCACGATGCCGGGCTGCTTGCCGGCAGCGACTATCCGCTGGCGCTGAAACGCCGGATCTCGGGACGCTACGGACACCTCGAGAACGCCGAGTCGGCGAAGATCCTCGACGGGCTCGACCGCAGCCGTCTGCGTCGAGTGGTGGCAGCGCACCTGAGCCGGCAGAACAACCGTCCCGATCTCGCGCAGGCCGCACTCGCGCCGGTCCTGGGATGGGCCGACGAGCAGGTGCTGGTGGCCGACCAGGACGACGGGCTCGCCTGGACCGCGGGCTAGCTGGTCAGCCGCCAGGCCGGGCACCGCAGGCCGGACGCGACCGGCCGGAAACGAACGGGCCGGCATGACGCCGGCCCTTTCTGCTTCACGCGGCACCCGCTTGCGCGGAGCCGCATCGGACGATCACCGCGAGGCGAGCGCCCGGTCGTGTCGTCACTTCTTCGCGGCGACGTCCTTCGCGGCCTCGACGGCCTTGGCGGCCGCGTCCTTGGCGGCGTCGGCGGCCGAGGTCGCGGCAGCGGCG
>VYKW01000634.1_pt1 | contig 10355 bp, 9 predicted proteins | sample 5114451 | NCBI WGS metagenome assembly VYKW01 (sample SAMN12291784, study PRJNA351875) | freshwater metagenome | isolation source: freshwater lake | place: USA: Michigan, Gull Lake | collected 2013-08-08
CGCTTCGACGGGCGAAACGGGCGCTGCTCCGGTGGGTGCCGGCGCGGGGCTAGGTGAGGGGTTGGGCGAGACCTTGAACTCCGGAGCGGGGGGGGCCGGGGCGTCAATCAGGTCGTCGAGGTCGGCATCAATGGCGGCTGCGCGCGAACGGGGCGGCGTCGGCAAAGGCGCGCTGGCAGCGGGCGCAGGCACGGCATCGGCGATCGAGCGGAAGGACGGCATGGCCGACGCGCCACGGGCGTCGCCCTGAGAAGGAAGGACAGAGTGCACGACCGGGGCCGGTAACGGGGCCGGCGGGTCGTCGTTGAACGTCTTGCGGATCGAAGCCAGGATCTCTTCGATCGATGCTTCCGAACCTTCCGCTCTCGTCATTCGCCGTGCCTCATCTTCATCGCAAGCCTGCGGGTACCGCTCCCAGACTTACATAGCCTTCGGTAGCCAAACATGGAAATGCGGCGATCGGACGGCTGTGGACAAGCTTAGCGGGGGCACTGCACCGGGGTGGTGCGCCGGGACATTCGGCGATCCGGCTAGGCTACTTCTTCGGGGCTTTGGTGGATTCGGCCACTTCTATGTGAAGAGCCTTTTCGACCATGCGCGGCATGTTCTCGGCCAGCCACTGGCGCAGCATCGGGCGCAGGAGGTCAGCGGTGGAATCTTCAATCGGGGCGGGTGCGACCTGGGCGGCTGGTTCCAGCGGTCCATGCGCGGGTGCGGTTACGTTGACTGGCACGGGCGGGGGAACATGCCCCACCGGAGCCGTCGCGACGGGGGCTTGGGGGATGAAGCCAGAGGCAGTCGCGGGATCAGGAGACAGAGAGGGGTAGGACGCGGCGATGGCGGCGGCGAGGCTCGCGGGCGCTTCGACAGCCAGGAAATCATCGGATGCGGCCTGTTGCTCGGTCATGAGAACCGGCAGAGCCATCGGTTCGGGTTCGGCGCTGATTGCGGGTTCGACCGGGACGTTAGACGATGCGGCCTGGAGAAGCGCGTCCGTGGCGGCGGCTTCGAAGGGAGAGACCGCCGGCTGCATGGGTGCGGTGGGCGCGGGCGATGAGCCCATACCGCGGAAGCGGGTATCTTTGAAGGCGGCCATCTGGCGGGGAACCTGCGGTGCAGGCTCGGCGGGCACCGGAACAGGATCAGTTGGGGTGCTGCTCGCATGCATCACGTTCGCCTCCGTACTTGGGGCAAGAACAGGTGCGGGTGTAGTCGTTTTGACGTCGCTTGTCACTGAAGCTGCGATTTCGTCGATGCGCGGCGCCGTGGCTTCGTGGAAGGTGGAGAGCAGGAAACTCGGCGCGTTCGCGGCGTCGGCCTGTTCGGAGCGAAGAAGATTTAGGGAACTTAAACCGTGTTCGGCGCGGTCGCCATTTTGGTGGGACGGCGTGTGGCCATTGGCATGGGCGTTCGGCGTCTGGCCGTTGGAGGAGGCGGCGCGAATGGCTTCGCTGAGGCGGCCGAACAAGGGAGCCGGCTTGTCACTGGAGGGAGCGGACGACGGCGTCTTGAACATAGACGGGAGGTCGAAGTCGCTGGGATCATCGAGAAGGCCATCTCCGCCGGGATATTGCGACGGCTTGCCAAGATCGATGACGGGGGTGGCCTGGCCCGGCTCCTCGGCGATGATGCGCCTGACGGAGGCTAGAATTTCCTCAATGCTCGCGTGACCATTTTTCTCCGTCAGTTCCATGTCTCGATCCTCGCTGACGCACGCTACAAGAGACCCCCGACCACCGGGGACTGCGAAGTGAGGAACGGTTTTGGAGACGGGTTATTCGCGAGATTGTTTTTTCCCCGCGCCCCTACCCCTCGAACGTCCCCGAAAGCGCCGCTCGCGACTTTGATGTTCATGGGCGGTCATCCGCCCTGCCCCCGATCCCGGCGCTTCGTGGATTTTTGTAGGGTTGGCGCGGGGCGAACATGTGGCAAAGAGGCCGCGCAGCAAGAAAAAAGACGGAGATGAAGGCGCGGCGGATCGGCCGCATGCCGCGAGGCAGAAGTGTCAACGCGTTCAAGCTTTGGCGAAATTCAGTGACAAGCCCTTCAGAACAACGGGCAAGCTCGCTGTTGACAGCGCATCCTGCTTCCGCGGGCCAATAGCGGCGAAATTGTGATTATTCCTGACAATCGCAGCGGCGATTACTTCATCACGCTGGTGTCGACGTCCATATGCTCGCGGCGGCCGTCTTCGTGCGTGATGGAGATGCCGAACCACTTGCGGTCGACGTCTTCATAGTGGGCGGCGGGGTCGTACACCGTGCCGGTGACGCCGAGGCTCAGGGCATCGAGACGGCCCAAGGCAGCCTGGAGGCCGTAAGCGGCGACGATGACGTTGCGGCGCGTGGTGACGAGGTTGACCTGGGAGTTCAGCAATTCCTGCTGGGCGTTCAAGACTTCGATCAGCGTGCGCTGGCCGACGCGCTCTTCTTCGCGGACGCCGGTGAGAGCCGTCTGATTGGCCTCGACGGCGGCTTTGGCGCTTTCGAGCTGAGCGCGGGCGCCGAGCAATTGAGACCAGGCCGCGATCACGTTCGCTTTCACCACGACGCGGGCCTGCTCGATATCCTGCAGGCGGGCGAGGTGCTCGTGTTTGGCTTGGCGGACCTGGGCGTGGACGATTCCGCCTTGCTGGTAGATCGGTACCGTCACGCGGCCGACGACCTGCGCGGTTTCCGTTTCGCGGATGCCTTGGGACTCGCCAAAGCGATCCGTGTAGTCGCCCTCGACCTGGATCTGCGGCAGCAGCGCACCGCGGATGCGATCGACGTTGAAGCGCGCGGCCTGCTCGTTATACAGCGCGCCTACGATGTTGGGATTTTCCTGGGTGCCAATGCTGACCGCCTCATTTTGCGAGGCGGGCAGCATCGACATTTTCAGCGACGGCTCGACAAGACCGGTGGCCGGCAAACCTACGGTGCGCTCGAAGGCGGCGCGGCTCGTCTGAAGGTTGGCGCGGGCCTGATCGAGCTGGGCCACGGCATCGGCGCGTCGGGCCTCGGACTGTGCAACGTCGGTGCGCGTGACTTCGCCGACGGCGAAGCGATCTTGCGTGGCCTTCAACTCTTCGGAGAGAACTTTGAGGTTGTTCTCGTTCAAGCGGATGATTGCCTGATCGCGGACGACATCCATGAAGGCCGTGACGGCTTCCAGCAGGATTTCCTGCTCAACGACACGCAGCGTTTCGCGGCCGGCGCGCACGAGCGACTCGGCCTGACTGACGGCGTTAGTGACCTGGAAGCCGCGGAAGATCGGCTGCGTGATGCTGACACCGTAGCCGCGAGGCTTACGTTCGGTCGTCGGGCCCGGGCTCACGTCCGTTGCGCGGTAGCCTATGTCTGCGGACGCGCCAATGTCGGGGCGGTAGCCAGACTTGGCGATCGGCACTTCCTCATCGGTGGCGCGCAGACGAGCGCGTTCTGCATCGATGCGGGGGCTATATTCGTACGCGGAGGCCAGGGCCTGATCGAGCGTGAGTGCTGACGCCGAAGATGGAGCGAAAGAAGCAAATACCGCAAGCGCCGCCAAAACGGCGGCGACGGGAGATCGCAACGCAAAATGGCGCGCGCACTGCCGCGGCAATATCCTGCTCAAGAAATGCTCCCCCTCGTCCCGGCACGAAAACCGATGACGCGTTTCGATACCAGCCTGCACAATTCGCGCGGTCCGAGATGGCCCTGCAGAGCAACCGAATCGCACACTTGAGAGAACGGTAGCAGCATTTACCCATTTTTTACTGATGACGTCAGCGGAGCAATCGAATCAATGGGGATGCGTGGCAGACAGCCCACAGTGGCGGCCGGATTCCCTAACCACGATCATGCCTTAACGTCCGACCAAAGATCGTCACCGGCGACCTCAAAAGGTAAAGCGTTGGACCGGTTCGAAGCCTGGAAGAAATGGGGCGGAGGCATCGAAGCCGTCGCTTTCGGAGATGGCAGAGCCCGTCCGCTGCCAGACCTGCGCGCGGCTTGTGCGCCCATCAGACAGAATTGCAACAAGCCGGCCGCCGTCCTTGAGTTGTCCCAGCAACGCCTCAGGAACAGAGGCGACAGCGCCTTCGACGATGATTGCGTCGAACGGGCCTTCAGACGGATATCCAGCGGCCAGATCCCCTTGCACAACTGCGACGGTGTCGACGCCCATGGCCTGCAGGACTCGGGTGGCCTCTTGAACGAGCGCCGTGTCGCGCTCGAGCGCAACGACAGTCTGTGCGAGGCGGGCCAGAATGGCCGAGGAATAGCCCGTGCCACAGCCGATATCGAGGACAATGGCGTTGGGCTCGATCGACGCGAGTTGCAGCAGCTTGGCGAATGTCCGGGGGGCGAGAAGCACACGGCCTGTGTTGCCCTGGCCCGGTACGTCCAGCGGCAGATCGATATCGAGATAGGCGAGGCTGCGGCGAGCGGCCGAGACAAACGCTTCGCGCGGAACTGCCTTCATGGCGCGAGGTATACGCCTATCGGTCACGTCGCTCGGGCGAACCTGGGATTCGACCATGTTGAGGCGCTGCAGCGAAAGATCGGACATATCGAGGTTCCATAGCCGTGGGCGGGGGGACATTAGGCGCGCCCTGCGCCCCTGCCACATACCGCAAATTGCCCTATCCGACCAAGGTTGACCGCAGCCTGGCCAACTCTTTTTGCAATCGCCGCCGCCTCCCTTGTGTGGCGTTCGCGTCCCGTGCTAGTCACCCCCACCCGAGTGAGGTGCTGCTCACGTGTGCGCGTATCGACGTTTATCGCGCAGCTGCCGATCACGGGACCAGAGGCCACGTGGCGGAGTGGTGACGCAGCGGACTGCAAATCCGCGTACCCCGGTTCAATTCCGGGCGTGGCCTCCAAAATCCTTGCAAAAAGCCAAGCCGTTACCGGGATTTCCGGGTGATTGACCGCTGCCGAGATGTTTGCGGATCGCGACCGAAAAGCACTTCTCACCCCCGGACGGTTCTGCTAATCACCCCCGGCGCGCTTCTTTCGCGCCTGTTCCGCGGTAGCTCAGTGGTAGAGCATCCGACTGTTAATCGGACGGTCGTAGGTTCGAGCCCTACCCGCGGAGCCATACTCCTCACTCAATCCGCACAAAACAAAATCGCCAATCCGCGTGCCGGACTGGCGATTTGTATCCGTTGGTTTGCGGAGACCCTACTCAGGGAGCCAGACCGCCTGAGGGCGGGGGCGGTGCGTCGGGATCGACGACCTGGGCGGCTGCGGCGAAGGGCTGCCCGTCGCGATTGTAGATATCGGTGCGGAACTGAACCTTTCCGTCCTGTTCGGCCCAACTCGTAATGTAGGCGAAGTAGACAGGTACCGGCCGTGTCAGTTGAAGGTCGAGCGGCAAACCCGCTTCGATGACGGCATCGACTTGACCCCGATTTTCCCAGCCGGGCTCAAAAGAGGCGATCCAGGCGACCAGCTTGAAGACATCCTGAACGCGGACGCAGCCGGCACTGAAGGCTCGGGCGCGCTGCTCGAACAGCGTCTTCAACGGCGTGTCGTGCATGTAGACGCCGTGCTCGTTTTGCATATCGATGCGCACGAGGCCCAGCGCGTTCTGCGGGCCGGGATCCTGGCGCAACTTAATCTTGGACGAATCCGCCGTGTTCCAATCTATGGCGGTGGCATCGATTTCAGGGCCGTTGAAGTCGTTCATGACGACGCGGATCTTCTCCTTCTCGAGGTATTCCGGCTCCTTGACGAGGCGGGGGAACACATCGAGCTGAGCGACGCTGTCGGGAACGCGCCAGTGCGGGAAGAAGTTCAGCGCCTTGATGGTCGCGCGCAGTTCGGGCGTTTCGCGCTGCTGGCGGCCGACAACGACGCGGTGGCGTTGGGTGACCTCGTAGCGATCGACGGCCTCGAGCTGAAATGCGGGCGAATTCACGAGAACGTAGCGCTCTTCAATCGGCTGCTGAAGGAGGGCGAGAATTCGCTGGCGATTAAGTTCCAACTGTTGCAAGCGCTCGTCGGCAGAGACGTTCAGGGCAGCGAGGGTCGGTTGATCGACGCGGCCGCTGACGCGCAGGCCGTGGCGTTCCTGAAAGCGGCGGACGGCGTCTTCGGTCGTGCTGTCGAAATTGTAGTCCTCAAAGCCCGATCCGGAGCCTTTGAGTTCGCCCGTGACACGCAAGCGGCGGCGCAGAATGGGAAGGCGCTCATCGTCGTCGCCGGGACGCATCATGCGGTTGCCCGGGATCTCAGGCCAGCCGCCCTTATTCACGATGGCCTGATACTGGACGATCGCCTTGTCGATGAAGGAGACCATCTCCTCGCTGCGGAACGGCACGGAGCCGGGCCGCAAATCATTGACGACGTCGGGCTTGATCGGCGTGCGCTCGGTTGTGCGCTTGCCGGTGTAGTCGGGCGTGCCGAAGCTCTGGATGCCGTCCCACCAAGTATCAGCCAGGCTGCGGGTCGAGAGCGATCCCAGCGCTGCGAGCGCCAGCAGCAGGAGGGCTGCGCACCAGCGGAGGCGGGCTAATGGCACGCGTGCTCTGCCTGTCGAGGCCGTGCGCGGCGTGGACGTCACGTCTTGCATTTCCAAACGGTCTTTCCCTCGGCCGGCACTACGGGCCTGTCCTTCACAGAACCACGCGATGCCGATTCTGACTGCGTTGCAGCAATCCCCCATGGATGTGGCCAAAGGAAGGACGATGCGCAAGCCATCCCCGGCCACACGAGAGCAGCGAAAGTGGCTTTGTGACAGGCGGATAGGGGTGCTGCGGCGTTGCGACCACAGTCTGTGCGTTCGTCAGAAGTGGTCCCATCCTTTGGGTTGCATGGGACGTTCGCCAGCAGGTGTCGACAGGCGCAGGCCGCGCTGCTCGCTCATGGTGCCGATCCGGGTCACCCTCAGCCCGCAGGCCAACGCGGCGGCTGCGATCGCGCTGTCGCTGTCCGGGGCCGCGGTGAAGAGCACTTCATAATCGTCGCCGCCGGAAAGGGCGAGATCCAGAATGGCGGGCCCGGCGGCGGCTAAGCGCGTTACGAACTCAGATAAGGGCAGGCGTGCCGCGTCCACGACGGCGCCGGTGCGGGCGGCCGCGGCAAGGCGGCCTAAGTCCTTCGCCAGGCCGTCGGAGAGGTCCATCGCTGCCGTGGCATGTGCACGGATGATGCTGGCGGCGGCAAGGCGTGGCTCAGGCCGCAGATAACGGGCGACCAAGCTCGCCTTCTCGGCGGCAGAGAGTTGCCAGTCGCGGGCGTCGGCGTCATCGCGGCGGAGTTTCAAGCCACAGGCGGCGTCGCCCAAGGTGCCGGTGATAAAGATCGCATCGCCGGGCCGGGCGCGGTCGCGTGTCAGTCGCATCCCGGTTGGGATTTCACCGACGGCGGTGATGGTGATCGTCATGGGGCCGGGGCGCTGGTCGGTGTCGCCGCCGGACAGAGCGATGGCAAACGCGGACTGGGCTTCAGCGAGGCCAGCTGCGAACCGCTGCATGAAGTCATGCGTGGGGGCTTCGGGAAATGAGAGCGCCATCTGATAGATGCGCGGCGTGGCGGCCTTGGCCGCAAGATCCGAGACGTTTACAGCGAGCGCCTTCCAAGCGATGTCTTCGGGCGCGTCATCGGGGAAAAAGTGAACGCCGGCGGCGATGGCATCCGTTGTGATAGCGAGTTCCGTGCCTGGAGCGGGGGTGAAGATCGCGCAGTCGTCGGTCAGGTCGGACGCGCCGGCAAACGAGCGGGCGAGCGGCGCCAGATAGGTGCGGATCAGGTCCTCTTCGCTGGCGATTGTCCGCGGCACGGTTTCCTCCGCTTAGCCTTGCCGGACGCTCGTGTTCCGGCTCCGACATTTGCTTCCCGTTTCGGCACGGGCGATAGCAAAATCGGAGCCACAAGGCACACGAGCGAGTTCAAGTTTCTATTGCAGCTTTTGCATCTGACATTTGATTTCGATAGAGCCGCGAGCGGGTACCAAACGCCAGATGCGCTGCACTAGGCCTCGCCAGGTGCGGGGCGTTTGCGGTCGAATTCGTCGGCGCGCAGTTTGCGTCCGAGCTTGTCGAGCACGCCGTTGACAACGCGGGGTTCGTCCTCGTCGAAGAAGGCATGCGCGACGTTGATGTATTCGTTGATAACGACACGGCCCGGCACGTCGCGGCGCTCAAGAAGCTCGAAAGAGCCGGCTCGGAGAATGGCGCGCAGGATGGCATCGACGCGTACGAGGCGCCAGCCGGCGGCCAGTTGTTCGTGAATCATGGGGTCGACGTCGCGCTGGCGGCGAACGACCCCGTGGACGATTTCGGAGAAGAAAATGGCGTCGGCCTCTTCAAGATCGGCGGCGGCGTCGTCCTCTTCCATCGGGGCGGGATCGACGGGCTTGTTGAAGCGCAGACGCTCGAATTCGTCGACGACTTCGGAGACGTCGGCGCCGGCTAGCTCCATCTGATAGAGCGCCTGAACGGCTGCCATGCGCGCTTTGGAGCGCGGGGTGGCACCTTTGCCGGCGGATTTCTTGGGAACAGCGGTCATGCCGAGGTCTCTGCGAAATGCTGCTTTAATGCGATCATGCCGAGGCAGGCGCGCGCGGCATCACCGCCCTTACCGGATGGCGCGCCGCCGGCCGCGCGGGCCAGCGCCTGTTCGCGCGTATCGACGGTGAGGATGGCGTTGCCTAAGGGGATTGAATAACGGATGGCGGTCTCCATGAGCCAGTGATTGGCGTTGTTGCAGACAATATCATAGTGCGCCGTCTCCCCCCGGATGACGCAGCCGAGTGCGATGGCGCCGTCATACAGCGTGCCCTCGGCGCCGATGGTGCCGGCGGCGACGGCGGCGGCGAGCGCCTGGGGAATTTCCAGCGCACCAGCCACCGCGACGCGCTCGGCGCGGCAGCCATTTTCGGCGAGGACGGCTTGAGCACTTTCGAGAAGTTGAGCGTTGATATCGGCGTAATAGGGCGACTCGATGATGAGCACGCGCGCGCCGCGTGCCAGCTTCACAAAGCCGGATGCCATTCGTTCGGTGTCTGAGCGATCCACCATGGCGCTACTCGATCGCCCGGGTTTCGACGATGCGCAGCCCGAAGGCTTCGACGCCAATATAGACCTGTTCGGGCGAATTGGTGAGAAGCACCATGTCGCTGATGCCCAGATCGCGCAGAATTTGCGACCCGATGCCGGTTTCGACTTGACGGCGGTTGGCGGGTGCCGCGCCGTTGCCGCCTTTATAGCGGCCGATCCAGTCGGAGACGCTCTTGGCGCCCAGATCGCGGATGAGGACGACGACGCCGCGGCCTTCGCGTTCGATGGCGCGCAGCGACTTGGCGATCAGGCTTTCGCCGTCCTTTGCTTCCCCGACGCCGAGGAGGTCGGCCGGCACGTTGACCGCATGCACACGCACCAGCACGGGATCGGGGCCCCCGACGTTGCCCTTCACGATGGCCAGATGCTCGGTGTGATCGACGGTGGTAGCGTAAACCTTTAGATCAAAGGGTCCGCCGAAGGCGCTTTCAAAGCGGGTTTCTGCGACGCGTTCGACGAGGCGGTCGTTCTTGAGGCGATAGGCGATCAGATCTTCGATCGTACCAATCTTCAATTTGTGGTGCTTGGCAAATGCGACGAGGTCGGGCATGCGCGCCATGGTGCCGTCGTCGTTCATAATCTCGCAGATGACGGCGCTCGGAGCGAGGCCGGCGAGTTTGGCGAGATCGACAGATGCTTCGGTGTGACCGGCACGGATCAGGACGCCGCCGTCGCGGGCAATCAGCGGAAAGACGTGGCCGGGCGAGACGATGTCGTCGGCACCCTTCGTCGGATCAATTGCGGTGGAAATCGTGCGCGCGCGGTCGTGGGCGGAGATGCCGGTAGAGATGCCTTCGCGGGCTTCGATCGATTGCGTGAAGGCGGTGCGGTTGCGCGACGCATTGTTGCGCACCATCATTTCCAGGCCAAGCGTTTCGGCGCGTGCGGGCGTTAGAGCAAGGCAGATAAGGCCGCGGCCGTACTTGGCCATGAAGTTGATTGCGTCGGGTGTTGCCATCTGAGCGGCGATGACGAGGTCCCCTTCGTTCTCGCAGTCCTCCGCATCGACGAGCACGACCATGCGCCCGTTCTGCAATTCCTCGACGATCTCATGGGTCGGGGATACGGCAGAGGCGGGTTTCGGCGTCGCGGCGGTCGCTTCCTTGGCGCTTGACTTCGTTGCGCTCACGGGCGGAACTCCAAAAGCCGCGCGACGTAGCGCGCGAACATATCGACCTCAAGGTTCACGAGGTCGCCCGGCTTTTTGCGCCCCCAGGTGGTCTTGGTCAAGGTGTGAGGGATCAGATTGATTCCGAAGCGATTTTGATTGACTTCGTTGACCGTCAGGGAGGTGCCGTCGAGGGCTACGGAGCCTTTGGGGGCGATGAAG
>VYKW01000635.1_pt1 | contig 10351 bp, 7 predicted proteins | sample 5114451 | NCBI WGS metagenome assembly VYKW01 (sample SAMN12291784, study PRJNA351875) | freshwater metagenome | isolation source: freshwater lake | place: USA: Michigan, Gull Lake | collected 2013-08-08
CGACCGCCAGCGCCAGGCGCTCGGCGTGCTCGAGCCCGTGCTCGTGCAGCGACCCGCGGGCGCCGATCCCCTTGACACCTGGATCGACCCGCGGCTCGCAGCGCGGCTGACCGCCTTCGGGATCCGCACGCCCGCGGAGCTCGTCGCCGCGATCAACCGAGGCGGTCTCACCTGGTACCGGCGCATTCCCGGGGTAGGGCGCATCGCCGCCGATAAGCTAATCAAGTGGCTGCAGGCGAACGAGCCCTCGATCGGTGCCCGAATCGAGCCCGCGGCGCTCATCCCGCGCGCGCAGCTGATCGAGGCCGTGCGCACCGCACGCCCCGTGCTCGCCATCGTGCCGATGGAGAAGCTGGCGCTGCCTGCAACCCTCGACGGTCACGACGGCTCGAACCGCGCCCCCGACGCCTGCCAGATCGGCGCGGTGAACGATCTCGCCGCCATCCAGGCGTGGCTCGCGGCACGCGCCGCAGGCAGCCCCCACACCGAACGTGCCTACCGACGCGAGGCCGAGCGGCTGCTGCTGTGGGCGGTGTTCGCGCGGGGCAGGGCGCTGTCGTCGCTCAATGTCGACGACGCGATCGCCTACCGGGCATTCCTCTCGGACCCGACGCCGCGATCGACCTGGGTGGGACCGTCGAGCGCGCCGCGTTTCTCCGCGCAGTGGCGCCCCTTCACCGGGCCGCTCGCCAACCGCAGCGTCGCCCAGGCCCTGACGGTCGTGCGCTCGATGACCGACTGGCTGGTGGCGATGCGCTACCTCGCCTTCAACCCGTTCGTGGCGGTACCTGCAGTGCGCACCACCGATGCAACGGCTGCTGACGCCAGGCTGCGCCTGGATTCGGACCGTTACCTGAGCAGCGGGCAGTGGCGGCTGCTGCGCGAGCACCTCGACGACCTGGCGGTCGACGAGGCGGGGATCCGGGCGCGCTTTGCTGTCACGCTCGCCTACACGACGGGGCTGCGGGCATCGGAGCTCGTGGCGGCGACGATCGGTCGGCTGCGGGTGCGGGCATCCGCCGAAGCCAATACGGCCGACGACGGATACGGATCACGGCGCGAGGTCGCGCTCCGCGTGATGGGCAAGGGCGCCAAGGTGCGCGACGTCCCCGTGGCGCCCGAGCTCGAGACGCTGCTCGACGAATACCTCGTTGCCCGCGGCCTGCCGAGCTGGTACGAGTGCGCACCCGACACGCCGCTCCTGTCGGCGCTCGGCGCTCCGGCACCCGGCCGCGCGATCGCCACCAGCTCGCTCTACCGCATGCTGCGCGCGCGTTTCGATGCGCTCGCACAGACCCTGAACGCCCGGCAGCGGCGAGAGGACTGCGAGGCGTTCGAACGGGCCTCGACGCACTGGCTGCGCCACACCTTCGGGCGGCATGCGCTCGCTGACGGCGCCAGCCTCAATGTCGTGCAGGCCGTGCTCGGCCACGCGTCTATCCAGACGACGACGTTCTACGCCTCCGGGCCTGCCGACCAGGCACAGCGCGAGCTCGGGGCGTTCGTGCAGAAGCGACTCGCCACCCGTCGCACCTAAAGCAACCACCGAACGCCCGGTCTCAGCGTCGGATCTCCCAAGCCCGGCGCGGAGGAAGAGGGTGAGCGGCCGTGCGAAGCGATGGAGAGCGCTTGCCAAGGGCTCGTGAGGAGCAATTCGTGGCGGACCACGCCAACGATTCCGTCCTGCATAACGAGAGAGCTGCTCTCGTGGCGCTGTAGTTCCGGAAGGAAGTCGAGCGTGCGCCAAAGCAGCTGGCGCTGGCGAGTACTTTCCGACTGATCCTAGATGAATCTCAACATCCATCTTCGCGATGGACAAATTGCCGCTGATAACTCAACTGCACATCGTCTAATCCACCCTCGCGGTGGCTTACTGCAGAGCTAAGCGTTGGAGACCGAACCCAAGGTCGTAGATCCAGCGCCTCTCTGCGGCCTTGGGGCTGCTGCTCGGGTACTCGGTTAGCGAGACCCTCATTCCTTCCTCGGGACCAATGCCCGTCTGCTCACAGAGGTCGTTCATAAATGAAGGGGGGGCGCTCAGCCACGCATTGGCTTCAGCTTCGAGTTGGCCCACCGAAGCCCCGACCCAAACTTCTCGAAGCCGCCCGAAGCTCTCAACTCTTTCTTGTCGTTGAAACTCCAGTTGGGGTTCGTTCCCCAGGACACGAACTACGAGGTCATGCCCGTGGGCGCTGCGAAGCGCGCTTTGGGCATATGGTCCGGCTCGGCCGTCGGTCAAAATCCAAGCGTGAGTAGGCTGCTTGACGAAAACGCCGCGGCTGCCAAAGAATGTTTCGAGCCTTCTCGAGATCGAATGATCGTCCGCGGCAGCCAACCGGCACCGAATCGAATCAAACCGCAGCCTCGCATCGATAACCAGTTGGCCGCAGTCATCCCAAGGAAGAAGCATGCCCAACGAGTGCGATCCGTATCGGCCCGGATGTCGCGACGCGTTCAATGGCGTCGCCTCTTCGTAGCCTGGCCAGACAAAGGCAGGGCTCTTCGCATCGCCAGCGTTGTCGCAATGCCGGCGATTGAACTCGGGTATATGGATGTTCGGCACGCCCGCGCACTCGGTCAGCCGATGCCGATTCACGCGTCCGGCGGTCTGGACGATTGACTGTGCGCTCGACGCGTCGATGACCGCCCAATCGAAGTCATGGTCACGCCCAATCTCTTCGACCGGCGTGGCAACCACGATGAAGACAATACTGTCTGAGGAGCTACTTGCTGCAAGGTTCAGGATCTCGGCGTCGACTTCGACCGGGTCCTTTGCGCCGCCTCGAGACAGAAGCCCGTCTAATCGGCGCTCGATGTGGAATCGAGCAATCAAGAAGTGGGCGGAGTGATAGCACGCTACGTATGAATGGCCCAGTGCACGTGAAATGTGCCGGGCTGTGTCGATCGCTGGGCCGATATTCGCCACCCTGACCAGTCCGACAGACACCCTCTTCTCCGTGGTTGAACCATCCGGGAGGGGTACCTTCATTAGTCGACCATGGCTGCTGTGCAGGCTTGTGATGGACTCGACTACCGCATCTCGCCAAGCCGTAGTGGACGGTGTCCCCCGAATCGGCTGCAATCTGGCGAGTCGATACGCTGGGCGGGACTCCAAGTGGAGTGCGATCTCAGCGAGCCGTAGTGAGTATGCTTTCTCGAAAGCGTCGTCAAGTGCGACAGCGTCCTGCCTCAAGACCCGAGGAGGCAGTTGGTCATCGATCAGTGCGATCACCGACAGCGCCGTTTGATGGTCCGCGTCCAACCGATGGCTCAGCAGAGCCTCGCGCATCGAGATGCCGCTCCGCCATGCATGTTCAACGGCGCGGGCGACGGGGAGTGCAAGCGTGGCCGAAGAGCAGATGACATTTCGCCCAGCGAATGCCGCGAGTTGTACGAGTCGCAAGACAGCAGCCAAGGGCTCTGGCTCGTAGCTGTCGATCTCGTCGAGAACGAGGTCTGACGAGATCAAGCGCAGCAGCGCGCGCACATGGTGTCCCTGATTTCCCGGGTTGCCAGCAGCAATCAGGAAGTCAATTGTCGACACGAGGATCGGCGAGCCCAGCAGGGCGGTTTGTCGTCCAGGCTCGATGATCTCGCACAGCCACTCAGGCAACGCGAACGCTTCACCAGCGACCGTAAACAATTCATCGGGCGGGTTCTCGTCGTCATTTAAAGCGGCAACGCCACGTCGCGTTTCGTCGAACAGCTTCTGAACTACGGCTTCGCCAATCACCACTGCCAGTTCAGCTGCATCTAGGCCAAACGCTTCGCGCATTGCCGAGCCTGTTTGGAGCGTTAAACTCCGTAAGTTAAGTGCAACGGAAACCCGAGCGGAATCCGTTCTACTCAAGAGGGTTGCGGCCCTGAGGTTCATTCGGGTCTTCCCCGCGCCGGTGCCCGCCATGTTGAGAACGAGTACCGGTGTCCCCGGGTTTGCTTCACGGGTTGCTTCAAGCGCGTCGGCTGCTCGGTTCTGCCATGCGAAGCGTCCGTCGGGGTCGGCAGGCGCAGCGATCCGCTCGAGCGTACTGGGCGAGAGACCAGGGAGTTGTTCTCCGTCGAGGCTCGCGTCGTCCATCAAGGCTGCGATCTTGGGTGTGACGGCGCCAGCCAGCTCGCCGACCTTTCGCAGGTGCCAGTCGAGCGTCTGGTTCACGCATCGGGTGCCCTGACGTTCAGACGTGTTGGCGAACAGCGCGGATTCAGTCTGAGACTCGAAAACGCGTCGTCGGGACACGCTGTGGTCAGCGAAGATAAGCGCTGCGCGCGCAAGGATCGACACTGAGCGCCAGTAATGCGTCTGATGGTCGGGATCGATAGCGGCAGCGCGTAAGCGTGCCTCAAGCTTCCAGTAGCCATCGAAGATCTCGTCGCCGATGTCGCCTGCCGGTCGCATTTGGGAAGGCTCCGGTGGCCACTTCCGGACATGTCGTTCGGCCGGCGTAGGTAGGACCGGCCGGCCACTGGGGTCTTTCGACCCCTGCGCCTGCAGCAGCCCATGGTGCGAAACGACAAGGAAGTCGATGGCCTCGATCGCTGTCGATACTGCTTCGGTGCGCGACGCATCGATTAGCCGGTCACCGAGTCGGACGAAATGGTCCTCTCGGATAGCAATAGCAGCCCAGGCTGCGTTCCAGTCCCGACTGTTGGCACGCATCTGCTGCAGTACCCGCATCGAGATCCATTCGTGTCGTACGTCGTCGGCCTCGCGTAACTGCGGCGTCCGAAGCTTCTGCTGAAAGCGCTCGCTCGCTTTGCCGATGTCGTGCACCAGCCCAGCGGCTCGCGCCAGCATTGCCGCGATTCGAATCCAGTCCGCCATCGGCGTTGCCTCATCACGTGCGGGGCTCAAGGCGCCACGTCGGGTTGTGCCCGCACGGAAATGTCCGCCCGGTCCGAACGCGGTCTTCGATCCCACGATCCACAGCAATCGCATTCCCCTGCGACCGTCGTTCAGGTAGCACGCCACTGCGGTCTGCCGGGTTGCGATGCGGTTCAGTGCGACCAGTACCTGAGACAACGCCTGCTGCGTGATCGGGCTCGACCAACTCGACTCGCCAATGCGAACCGCATATGAATCGAGCACGGCGCGCGTGCGTTTGAGCGCGCGCCCGGTGCAATCGCTGACAAACGCGACGTGCATACGATTGACCCCTGGGGCTCAAGCCATGAGCCTCGGCCCTGCGAAGGTTTCGGGGCGGTCGCTTGAAGGCTGGCTGAAACTGCCGTATCGTGATCATAACTCAACTTCACATGGCATAGCCTATATGGGTGAGTCCACGGAAGCTGGCGCCGATAGCGCTGAAGAGGGAGGGGTTGACGCCAAGCTCATGTGGGAGTCGTTCGACGCGACGGTCTACGAGTCAACCGCCCAAGGCTTGGTCCACCATAGTTTCAAGTCCGTGAACTCCAACGCTTCGGGGGGCGGGGTGCGACTGTCATCGGACAGTGCCCTGCGTCTTCCGTATGTAAGTGCTCGTACGCTGATGGCCTGCGGCGTTGCTCTAGACCTCGACTACACAGCCAACACCGGCAAGGTGGCACGGGTAGTGAAGCAGATGCGTGCGGTTGCTCGAAATACGCCGCTGGGAAGTCTTGCTCCGGAGTCTGAGCGCGCAGTTATCAACCGCGTGCTCGGCAACCTCGGAGCGTCGCAGTTCGAGACCGGCACCGATCACGTCGACCTTCGAATGCGGCAACTCCTCTTGCCGCGAGATGGAGGTGGCTACGTGAGCTTCACCCCGGTTTCGGCCAGCGGATTGTCTTCGCTGCTGTTCGACATCGACGCGGGACTCGTGACAATGCACAACCAGCGTGCTGCTGAAGAGGCGAAGCAGTCGAGCCGCGATCGGGAAAAAGATCGAGAGCGTCCGCGCCTGCGCCGCATCCGTCGAGCGCAGCTTGGCATCGGCGGCTCCAATCCTCAGAACGTCGGCGCTCTAGTTCGAACGATGCAGCGTCCTTTGTTCGTTCCTGGCCCGAGCGGTGCCCACTCGCTGCGTGCGGCATTCGCCATCTACTACCGTGGAATTGAACTCCCCTTTGCCAGGGATCTCGTCGATCAATACAACACGCAGCGCGCGTCGCTTCATGACGGTAGCCAGCGAGGTACGCGGGCCGAGGCGAGGGAGGCGGAGGAGATGTGGATTCGAAGGGTGGCTGCGTACTACCACGCCGTTGGCGCAGAAGCACTCGAGGTTCTTCTGGCATTTGAGAGCGCCTTGCCCAAGGAGCACCTGCTCGCCGGGACGTTGCAAGGGGCTCATGAATTGGTCTCCAGAGCGGTGAGCCCCTCAATCCGAGGGCTGATTGATCCGCGACTAAGAGGCGAGGTTTGGTACAGCCATGCCGCACGAGACGTGATTGAACGCCTAACCCAGGAGCGGAGAACGGTGGAGGGTGAATCTGTCGCGATCCTCGTATTGGACGGCGCTGCGCGGGTCAAACTCGCGACGTTGCTTGAGGGGGCGCTCCGGTGAGTTTCATCGTTATCCCGGGTATGCGCGTGCAGGGAGCGAACATCCTCAACTCGCAAATCGTCATGGGTGGACCGCCCGTTATGGCGGCGGTGCTCTTCGGCCATGCGCTGACCGTTCGCGCAGGTCTTGGCGTGAAGGCACTAGGAGCCGCGATGATCCATCATTCGATCACGCCCCTCGGCGACTGGACTTACGGTGTATTCCAGCCGCAGCAAAGGCGGGCCGCAGCCTTTACGTTCACCAACAAGGCGGACAAAGACTACTCGTCGAAGAACAAGCAGGCGCTCTCGTTGCAGCCGACAGCTTCCGCGCACATGCGACTGTCGTTACTGATCGAGACAGACGACCATACGCCGGTTCCCGATGAGATTCCGCGCTTCCTTGCCACTTCGAGGTTCGCAGGTGGCCGTGTGGCAGGCCACGGCGCTGTCGTTCAATGTGACGAGATTGAAGAAGCAATCGAGGTGATCCGAACCGGCTACGCGGTGCTGGACCGTCGCGACCTGCTTGCAGACAACCAAAGTGTCAGCCCAGCACACGCGATGGTCAATGCGCTCGGCACGGTGCCAGAAGAGGGCGGCGATTCGTGGTTGTCAGCCACGTGCGTGGGCTACGCGGCCATCACCGACGTGCGCGCTCGACCAGGCGGGCGCGATCTCGATCTCGGGTACGAGCACGCCTTCGCGGAACCACTCGTCGGTATGACGCAGTTCCGCTCAATTCGAATGCTTGACGGTCCAGCCGACCGCCTTGTGTGGCGTCCACACTGGCCCCGCGAGGACGTGTTCGTCGTACAGCAATCAATCGACCAGTAGCGTCACTGATCCAGGGTCCGGCATATGCCGGATTCAAAACAAGGAAACCCTATGGCAAGCGTCCTCAAGAAACTGCCCGGTGTGCTCTCGTTCCAGCGAGGAACGATCGTTACGGATGGACTGTTCTACAACATCTTCGATGATGGTCACGTCAGTCCTGTTCCGGTCATCAGGCACGGAATCCGAGGGACTCAGAACATAAACCGCACTGAGACGACCGCGGGCTCCGCAAGCGCTACGGCAAAGCGAGAGAACGTCTCGAACATCCAAACGACCGACAGTGCGAAGCTCGATCCGGCAGCAGTGGCGTTGCGTGTTCGCTTCGAGCTTCGCTTCATCGATCTCGCGCAGCTGCTTTTCGCATGTGCACCGGGTAAGACTGACAAGCCAGAAGACATCGCGCTGATGCGCTCGAGCTACGTGGACTTTGTCAACCGTGCGAAGGCAAGCCCTGGGTTGATGGAAGTCGCCTGTCGCTATGCGCGGAACCTGGCCAATGGACGATTCCTGTGGCGAAACCGCGCAATCGCACGAAACATTCGCATCGATGTTGCAAGCGACGGCGCCGCTCTTGCGTCGTTCTCAGCCTTGGACATTCCGTTGAACACGTTCGGTGATTACTCGACTGATGAGAAGAAGGTCGCAGAGGTGATCGCAGCAGGGATGCGTGGAGACCGCTCAGCACACTTGGCTGCCAGCGCAACCGTCGATCTCGGTGTCCAGGGTGCGGTAGAGGTATTCCCTAGTCAGAACTATCTTGAAAACAAGGACAAGGGCTTTGCGCGCCCGCTCTACTGCGTCGGTGAAGTCCCCGCAAACCAAGACCGGCATGGCATTCGGGAGCTCGGGCAGGCTGCATTCCGAGAGCAGAAGATCGCTAACGCGCTGCGGACATTCGATACGTGGTACTCCGCGTACGGAGAGCGCGGCGTCCCGATTCCCATCGAACCGAACGGTGCGAGCCTTGACGCGCAAGAGTTCTTCCGCAACGGCAAGGCGGAGTCGGGCTTTCGGCTGATGTCGCAACTCAGCGCGATCGATCCAGCCTCCGCTGAAGGCATGTTCATGATCGCTTGCCTGATCCGTGGGGGCGTATTTTCAGGTTCGGACAACTGATGAAGCCGTTCGTTTACGTTGACATCGATCTTCCATTCGCCGATTCCAACGGTGGGGTGAGCCCGCTTGTGCTCCGTGGGGAAGCGTTTATTCACCTGCACCGTGCATTCGCTTCCGCGCCGGGCTTGTTTGCGCTTGCTATCCCGAAGGGTCGAATCGATAAGCTAAGAGTCTTCGCTTCTGCCCGCGAGGAGCTCGACACCCTTGCTGCGATGCTAGCCGGCAATCGCTGGTTTCGGGACTACGCACGCCTGAACTATCCCTCGGCGGTCGATCCAAGTTCCATTGTCCGGCGTGTCGCATTCGCGAGGTGGCGCATCCCGACAGTTAAGTCCGACCGGCACGCATCGAATGGTGTCAGCGAGCTGCGCGATCGGCGGCTCCGGATGGCCCGAGAACGACAACTCGATCACTTCCGTGTGCGTAGTGCTTCTACTGGCGCTGGCTTCAGCCTGACCGTCGAGCGCATTGAGTCGGACGGTCTGCCGTGGGGCGGCACGCCGAACGGCTATGGGCTTTGCACTCGCCACACGCCGTTGGGGCTCCCGGATTTACCCTGAGCGGGGACGCATCTATGAAAGCGCGCCCGGCAGCATTTCGGCCGCAACCGGTGATGCTTTCGAAGCGGGCCAATGTCTTTTACCTGGAACACGCGCGGGTAGTGCTGCTCGACGATCGTATCGTCTATCTGCAGAACGATTCCTCCGGGAAGAAGGATAGCCGACCCTACTTCAATATCCCGGAGCGCAACACTGCCTTCTTGTTGCTCGGAAAGGGTACGTCGATCACCGACTCGGCCGCCCGGCGCTTAGCGGAGTCGAATGTCGTAGTTGGGTTCTGTGGCTCGGGAGGGTCGCCTCTCTTTAGCTCGATCGACCTCGCTTTCTTGACCCCTCAGAGCGAGTACCGACCTACGCAGTACATGCAGCAGTGGATGACGCTTTGGCTCGATGAGGCGCTCCGACTTCGCTGCGCCCGCCGACTGCTACTTCGGCGGCTCGAAATCACACAAGCAGCTTGGAGCTGCGACCCTGACCTCGGACGAGCGAATATCGGCATCACATTGAAGATGGCCGATGATTTCCGGAAAGCTGTGGAATTGGCGAACTCAACAGAGGAGCTGCTGCTCATCGAGGCGCGCTGGGCGAAGAACCTTTACGGGCAACTGTCCCGGGGGTTCCGCATCGACTTCCAGCGCAATGAAGGTGCCCGTGCGTCAGCCACCCGGGGCGATGTCGTCAACAGCTTGCTTGACCATGGCAACTACATCGCCTACGGATACTCCGCCGTCGCGCTCTGCGGATTGGGAATCAGCTTTGCGCTACCTCTGCTCCATGGCAAGACTCGCCGCGGGGCTCTCGTCTTTGACATCGCCGATTTGATCAAAGACGCGTATGTCATGCCCCTTGCTTTCGCTTCGGCGAAATCGGGCGAGCGAACCAGAGAGTTCCGCGCCTCATTGATCGAACGATGCCAAGACACTGAGGTCCTCGACGAACTCTTCGGCTTCGTTTCGAGACTCTGCGAAAGTTGTGTTTAGGATCAACAGGTTAGACGATCGGGTGTTGGACGATCGGAAGTAGTCGTTTTTCGCGTCAACTCATTGATCGAGTTGGAGTTTTGTTCGTCTACGCCTAGTTCGCCATCGCGTAGATGGCTGAGAAGATCGACTCCGGGCGCGACGCGCACCTGCTGTCGTTCGCCATCGCGTAGATGGCTGAGAAGCGACGAGGTTGGCCCCGGCGAGGTTGGCCCCGGTTCGCCATCGCGTAGATGGCTGAGAAGTTGCGGAGTGCCCGAACCCGCTTACCCATGTCGTTCGCCATCGGTAAGCGCGCAGCAATCACACCTTGCCGCAATGCTGCGGACGTGATCAGTGTTCTGCGGTAGCCGACGTCCAGCGATGCGGCAGCAGTTCTTCGATCCGGCTGTTCGGATGCG
>VYKW01000638.1_pt1 | contig 10322 bp, 14 predicted proteins | sample 5114451 | NCBI WGS metagenome assembly VYKW01 (sample SAMN12291784, study PRJNA351875) | freshwater metagenome | isolation source: freshwater lake | place: USA: Michigan, Gull Lake | collected 2013-08-08
TAGCCTGTTAAATTCCCTTGTTTCCACCACCTCCAAGCCGTTCGATAACTTATTCCTGTTTTTTTTGCCTAGTCTGATAGTTTCCTGTCTATATATTACCATGTCTGGCTATATCTGACTATATTTGTATTGAAACTTTACAATACCTAGTTCTGCTCAATAAGGCGGCGAAAGGTCAAAGGAGCTTATCAATTTGGCAGTTTAGCGAGCGGGACGGTAGTTTTTAGGGAGAAGCGGCAAAATTATCAAATAACCACGAAAGCAAGGAAACAATCAAACCGCCAGAAAAGGAAATTATCGCCACGATCGCCTCGCTACCAAGATAACGCGATAAAAAACTGCCTTGAATTTGGGCGATCGGTAGTCGCGGATTTAACCCCACTTGGATGCTGTTGGTATTGCCGGAAACGCTCACTTCTAAACCTTGTGATGCTTCGGTAATCTGCAAGTTTTCCCCCGTGGTTTTTAGTTTGATGTTTTGGTTGGTATCCTTTGGGATAATTTTTATCTGATTTAATATCTCTACTCCCGGTTTCTCGACGATCAGGAATTGGTTTTCTTCTAGCTTAAGATCCTGTTGAGCCATCCGGATATTACCGGAAATAATTGTCGATTCCACTAAGTCATCTCTCACATTATTACCGGTGATAATCGGTCTCTCAAATCTAACATTATTAACTTTAATATTGCGCCAAAAAATAGGCTGTTCTTGATCTTGAGCAAGTTGTAAATTAACATCGATCGCTTGTTGTATTTCTAATTTAAATTCGGTGGTACTGAGATTAAATTCGAGGGGAATATCCTCTTTTTTTAGGGGTAAATTAGCAATTTTATAACCAGAAAGAGTTATTTTAATCGGGTTGCCGCTAGGATTAAATGATAAATTTACTGGTTGAGAATTTGGCTGCAAACTAAAAGCCAAAAGATTATTAAAAGGAGCGTATTTGAGATTTTTTACTCTAGTTTCTTTTTGTAAACGGAGTTCTTGCAGGATAAAATCCGCCGTCGGAGTAATTGTTAAAGTGCTATTTTCTCGGATTGATTCAATTTCTAGTCGCTCTCGTTTATTGAGTTCGGGATCGGCAAGACTGCTAAAGGTGCCGGCGAGGGTAAATTTTTTCAGTCCCGATAGATATATTTCGGAAAGATTATCGACATCTTTGAGCAATAAACTTTCGTTTTCTTGACAGGTAAAACTAAAACTTTTTACCAATAAATTGCCCTCAAAGTTTTGTTTAACTGGGATAATTCCCCCAAAAATCGACAGGAAAACTAGGGACAGCGTAGCTAGGAAAACTATCGTAAACTTTTGATTTTTCTTGAGCCATCGGCAGAAACTTTTTAAGAGATGCTTGGACTTCATTTTAGCCACTGGGGATTATGTTCAAAAGTTATATTAATCGGGGCATTTCTGGGAGGAGCATCATCTTGTTCTAATAAAGCTTTGACTCGCAATTCGTACAATCCCGCCTTAGCCAGTTTACCATCAGAAGTACGCCCATCCCAAGTAAAGAAAATTTCTCCTTTTGGTTGCCAGTTAGGGCGAGAAGTCTCATAGATAACCTTGTTGTTCTGGAGAATTTGTAATTCTTTGATCTGGCTACGCACATTAGCATAAAGGACGATATCGTAGGTTGTTGCCTGATTAAAAATAACTGGCAAATAGATCAATTTACCGTCACTGATAGAGGCCGTGGCCCGCAGACTTTCAAGGGCGATATCTTCGCGATCAATAACATAGTTAGACCATTTAAATTGATAGCGAGAACCTTGGGGACGCAAGGTGAAGGGATCGAGTTGATAATTTTTTGGCACAGAACGCACTATCACTTTCGGCGCTCGGTTATTACGACTAGGCACTTCCAACTTTAGGGAGTCAGTCATCTCCCGAATCCGGCCGATAGAAAGGGAAATAAGACTAAAACTGCCGGCAATATCGATCGGAGCTATTCCCTCACAGCGCTTATCATTATCTCTCTGGATATAGTTGCTAGATCTAGTATTTCCTGTCCCACAGTTTTGAGCTTGAATAGGAGGGAAGAGCGAGACTAAAATAAGACTAAGAATTGTTAAGTTGAGGACAATAAATGATTTTTTCATGGTACAATTACCTGCCATTGAGCTAATTTTTGGAGAACTCGATCGATTGGGTAAGCCAAACCGATACCAGTAGAATCGATTTGGGACTCGCTAATCGTCCTAAACATCAATCCGATCACCCGCATTTCCCGATCGAATACTGGACTACCAGAAGCGCCAACTGCCGGACTCACATCGATTAATAAATTGCCGCTACTAGACTGAATGCCGATGGTAATCGCCTCGTAGCTCGACCAATCTTTTGATTCAGGATGTCCGATGATAGAAATCCGTGTTTTTGCGGCAATTTCGCCTTGATGAAAGGTTAAAGGACTGATATCGTCTGGTAAACCCGTGACTTCCAGCAAAGCTAAATCCAAGTTTTCTTGGGGTTGGGTGATGTGAATTATTTTAGCCACTACACGATCGCGCGGCAGGTTGGGTAGATTTTCGCCGTAATAGGGTTCCACTTCCAGATTATCGCCCCTCTGTTCCGTGTCGCGATCGACCACCACATGACGATTAGTGATAATCCACACCGTTGTTCCCCGGCGTTTGACCACATAACCCGTACCGTAGGCAGTCCCCTTGGCGTTACCGGTAAAGACCACACTGATTTTAACGATCGATCGCTTGATCCGGGTGAGGGGATCCTCTTGGGGTAGATATTTAGTATTATTCAAAGCGATGATCTGCTCCGGTTGTTGCTGCAAGGATAACAAGCGCCGGGCTTCTTGCAGGTTATTGCTGGCAAATTCAAACTTCGGATCGATTTTCGTCGCCTTCTCGAACTCAGCGATCGCTGCCTCTAGCTTGCCCTGTTCCTGTAGGAGCAGACCCAAATTATTATGGGCAAGGGTGTGAGCGGTAGTAGGAGTCCCAGTAGTATCATCCGGTAAATCTAAGGCCCGACGGTACATTTCCTCGGCTTCTGTCAGTTTTTTCTGGTCCCTTAGCACGAGACCGAGATTGTTGTAGGCATTGACATACTTATCATCAAGAGCGAGCGCCCTACGGTACATTTCCTCGGCTTCCGTCAGTTTTTTCTGGTCTGCCAGCACGTTACCGAGATTGTTGTAGGCATAGACATACTTATCATCAAGCTCGATCGCCCTACGGTACATTTCCTCGGCTTCCTTCAGTTTTTTCTAGGCCCTCAGCACGATACCGAGATTGTTGTAGGCATCGACAAACTTATCATCAAGAGCGAGCGCCCTACGGTACATCTCCTCGGCTTCCGTCAGTTTTTTCTGGTCCGACAGCACGTTACCGAGATTGTTGTAGGCATCAGCACTGTTAGGCTCAAGCTGAATAATTTGTCGCCAGATTCTTTCGGCTTCCGGGTATTTTTTTTCCGATTGAGCGGTTTCACCCTGTTGCCATAACTGCTCTAGTGTTTGTGCCACTGTTGTCGGGGGCATAATCATCAATGCCAAAGTTAACACCAAAGCCAGCCGCACCACTTTCATAAGCTGATTTAAAATATTCTATCTATAGGTTAACAGATAGCAATGGAGTCAGGAACATTGCTGCATCTTAGTCGGTTAAGTAGGGTTTGCGGCAAAAAGTACGGGCGAAGCATTCGGATAGAAAATCTTCGGTTTTACCGATAGGTTATTGTCCGAATGCTTCGCCCCTACAGGACGCGGAACCATGAAGACGCAAGGTTTTGAACCACGATTCTCTCAAAATCTGGCACCTGTTTCGCGAAACAAGACCCTAAAACCCTTACTTCGTCTATATTTCACCATTATTCAGCTAATCCTAAGTATATCCATAACTTATACTTTTTAATAGCAGAACCGACTGAAGAGCAATATTTACCTATTCAGGTATTAGATACCCTAGCTTATCCATCTCCCAGCCTAACTGAGTTGGCTGCTGATAAACCTTTTTCAAAGTGTTAATATCCCGGCTAGAAATCGGGGGAATATCTCTAGTTTGAGCGAAATACATCACATCCGTTACTCATCTTAACAATCCCCAAATGCGACAAAACGAAGTGATTTTGAGATGGATTCATCAAACTATCCTAGAAAGCTGAAGATGTATCTGGACTTAAAGATAATTTTCCTCGCCGGCTAAACGTAAAACCTCAAGATAAAGACTTGAAGCAATTCTAAACTTAGCTTGACCTATTAAATTATCCATAATAGGTTTAATTTCAAAAATCAAACCTTGGCTTTTTGCTTCTAATAAAACGCCTAACAAACCAGTAATATTTAATCCTTCATTCAGAGCAATTTTTCTACCCAATTGCTCATCAATAATCAACAACTCTGCATCTAATTCAAGAGCAATTGCTATTGCCTCAGCTTCCCCGCTATCTAAATTTTGTCCTTGCAAATGCTGAACTTTTCTCCAGTTAGTTACTGGACAAACAGTGATCCAATCTTGAGAAGGAATTGAACCTGCTTGCGGATAGATAGTTCCTACTTTTGCAATTTCATTAGCGACAGCATTAGGAATGGTAATTCTTCCATAAACCTCTCGAATGAGCATTAATTTATTAATAGCAGCTAGATTGGTTAGAGGCGAAGTATTACAAACAATTTTCATAATCTACCCAATCGTTTGAGAGTGTTTACATCTTCGTGCAAATCCTCAATATCGTAATGAATATACATATCTTTACTAGCTAGAAGATGTTGAAATTCAATTAAATTGATTCCCAATAGATTGCTTGCCTTACCTATACTAATTCGCTTTTTCTCATACAACATCAAGACAACTTCTTGCAATAGTTCCTCTTCTGACAAACCAGAAGCTTGAAAAATCTCATCAGGAATGACAACGCTCATAATTAGGACAGATTAATTTGATTTATCTTTCTCCTTCTATTATAGTGCCGCTAAGTCCTCTGGTATTGCGCCCAAACCTTTGCAGACATGACAGACATAACCCAATATCCTCAGCGCGATTCAAGCTTGGCTAGAGGAAATAGAGGTGTAGATGAACTAAAAAGTTAGTCAATAGTGGGTAAAATGTTTGTGTATAGGACATTTTTTCCCCATGACTAAACCCTTAGACTCCCTGAAACAGCCCAATCCCTCGGAAAAAACAGCCCCTAGAGATGATTGGTTAGATAGCGAACTATCTCGTTTAGAAGATTATGAACCTTACGATTGGGGAGAAATAGATCCCTTAATGTTAGGCAAACCCGTACAATATGTTTCTAGTATTGGCTTAGTTGTCGAGGGTGGCAAAGATTAATGTCCGATCCGATAGTTGTTGGAGATGTGGTGATCGCCAGATTCCCGACGCAAAACCCCCGAGGCAGAGAACAGGAAGGAATTCGTCCCGCTTTAGTTATTGGAGTTCCTCAAAAGTTGGGCATTCCTCGTTTTCCTCTGATTATAGTTGCTCCCATGACTAGCGATCGCAACCAAATTTGGGCAGCTGCTTCACCCACTTTATATCCCCAATTGGCGACTGGTGAAGCTGGCTTACCCCAAAATTCTATTATTCTTTTAGATCAGGTACGAGCGACCGACTCAAATAGGATAGTACGCTATTTGGGATCTCTTTCAAGCGATCGATACAGAAGAATTTTCAATAGCCTTCAAACTATGTTGCTTCCTTAACAACAAATTCATCGAACCCGACAACCCTGCCACCGAAATTTACCTATTCAGGTATTAGATACCCTAGCTGATCCATCTGCCAACCTAACTTAGTTGGCTGCTGATAAACCTTTTTTAAAGTGTTAATATCCCGGCTAGAAATCGGGGCAATATCTCTAGTTTGAGCGAAATACATCACATCCGTCTCTAGGGGACTATGACCCCAAATTCCCAAAGCGTGACCTAATTCGTGACGCACTGCCGCTAAAGCCGACTGAGCGGCTAAATTGGGACTAATCTGGATACTCATCCGATGAGTTAAGCGATTTTCCTTGACAAAAATCTCGTATTGTGTTATGGCAGAACGCACCCGGGGCAGTTCTAACTTACCGGTTTCGGGATTAAAACGGACTCCCGACGGCGGTAACTCCTGTTTAATGAGGATATCGGCCAATTCTGCCCGATTTACTAACTCGATCGGCAAATACTGCCCCCATTCAGCGATCGCCTGTTGTACCAAACTCAGCCAAGAACTGCGATCGCTTTGAACGTAAATCTTGACGGGAAATTGCGACCAAATCAACGCTCCCACGGGACTGATTTCCACGGCATCAAAATAATCCCCGGGTTGGTTTTGCTCTTGCCATTGGGCTAAATTAGCGGGTAAAGGATGGGTTTTTAACTCCGGTAGCGCTCGACTGTCGGCGATCAAAGAATAGCAAAACAGCAAAAGACTCGCCAAAGCTGCGAGTCCTAGAAAAGAGAACCGACCTCTCAGCATTTAGCGATTTAACCAGCCGGCGCTCAGTACAATAGTTAGGGTGATAAATACCGTCCCCAACGCCCAAGTCACCTGATTTAAGGTTTTTTCCGCTGTTTTTGCGCTGGTAAAAATCTGTGATTGGCCGCCAATACCGCCAATACCATCCCCTTTGGGACTGTGTAATAACACCAAAATCGCCAGAAAGGCCGCCGCCAGCGCCCAAATAATCTGTACTACCAGCACCACTGTCATGATCATTACTCTCTATTTTCCATTACAAAGTATAGCAGTTATCAAGCAGTCAGCTTTGAATTAGTTATCAACTAGGGTCCTCTTCATCCTCTATATCCTCAACTGTTAGTGGTGCTTGGGCGCTATGGCGAACATATAACACATAAACCGTACTATCTCTAATTGTAAAAAGCACTCGATAGACATTTTTACCTTTCCCATAAAAAAGTTGTCGGACTTCTTTGGGTAGAAAAATCCTCTGTTCGAGCGCTAAAGCACAACGAGTTGGTTTCTCTTGCAGAGTCGCAATAGCATTCATTAATCCTCGAAACCAACGGTCAGCAAACTCGGCATTATAACCTCGATACCAGCGATAGGCTTTTTCGATCTGTGCCGTGGCAGTTGCGGTAATTTCAACCTGAAATACCATATTTTTCGGCCATTTCTTGGGCAAAATCGGCAAGAGGACGGGTTTTACCAGAGTTGATCTCCTCAAAACCTTGCTGAATCCCCTCGATGCTCTCTAAATACTCCATCAGTTGTCTGAGCTTACTAGGATCGATTTGATCGAGAAAAGTCACCAGCACTTGTGAGCGATCGCTAATATCATTGGGTAACTCGGTTAGGTGTATTTGTCCATCTCGATAAACACCTTCGATGGTTTTCAGCATAAAATTCCCCTTTATTGACTTTTTACCTGTTAAAGCGAGATTCGGACGGGAGTGCGACTGGCTTTAATTTCCACCTCGGCCGGTTTAATCAGCGATCGCCCAGTCATTTCTACTGGGACGGGAATTTGGAGAATTTCGAGGATAGTGGGGGCAATATCGGCTAAACGACCATCATCCCGCAGCTGCACATCGCCACCGTGGCCCGGTATTTTTCTCCCTTCCCCTTCAATTAAAATTAAAGGAACGGGATTAGTCGTGTGGGCCGTCCAAGGATTACCCGACTCATCCACCATCGTTTCAGCGTTACCGTGGTCCGCGGTGATTAACACTGTTCCCCCCAATTTATTGACGCTACTTAACAACTTAGCCAAGCATAGATCCACCGTTTCCACTGCTTTCATTGCCGCGTCTAAAATGCCCGTATGACCCACCATATCGGGGTTAGCGTAATTGACCACCACGAGACTATAGATCCCCTGTTCAATCGCCGCAGAGACCGCTGCTGTCACCGCAGCTGCCGACATGGCCGGAGCTTGGTCATAGGTGGCGACTTTCGGACTAGGAATTAATTCGCGTACTTCTCCCTCAAAGGGTTTTTCTAACCCCCCATTAAAAAAGTAGGTGACGTGGGGATATTTTTCGGTTTCTGCACAACGAAATTGTTTTAATCCCTGTTGAGCGATCACCTGTCCTAAGATATTATTTAAATTCTGGGGAGCAAAGGCCACATCTACCGGTAATTTCGGATCGTATTGGGTGAAAGTGACAAAACTAAGCGGAGAAATTAAATCTCGATCGAAATCTTCAAAATCGGGCATAGTCAGGGCATAACATAACTGTCTAGCTCGATCGGGACGGAAATTATAGAATATCACCCCATCGCCCGCTTCGATCGCCCCCGGTGCAATCCTAGTGGGGAGAATAAATTCATCGGTAATATTTTGGTCATAAAATGCCTGTAGTACTTCCGTGATCGATCGCCCGTCAATACCTTGATCACTGGTCATAACGTTATAGGCTTTTTCGACCCGATCCCAACGGTGATCCCGATCCATGGCATAATAACGCCCACTGAGAGTCACCATGCGACCGAGACTGATTTTATTAATATGTTCTTGAATCCGTTTAATAGCGAGCATCCCGTCGGTGACATTGGTATCGCGACCATCGGTGATGACATGAATGCAGACATCGCTAATCCCTTGCACTTTCGCTAAGTCTAATAATCCCAGTAAGTGAGCGAGATGGGAATGGACTCCCCCCTCAGAACATAAACCAATTAGGTGTAATTTGCTTTTTTTGGGGCGAATCTCCCCGCAGAGTTTTAATAAAGCCTGATTTTGTTGAATCGAACCATCTTCGATCGCATCGGAAATTCGTACTAATTCTTGTGGTACAACCCGCCCCGCTCCGATATTCAGGTGGCCAACTTCCGAGTTGCCCATCTGTCCTTCTGGTAGGCCTACATCCTTAGCGGAGGTGCGGATTAAGGTGTGGGGATACACTTCCCAGAGACTATCCATAATCGGGGTTTTCGCCATTGCGATCGCATTATCCGACCTTTGCGGGCGATAACCCCAACCATCAAGGATAACCAGCACGACTGGGGATATAGGTGCGTGGGTCATGATATACAGTCCTAAATCAAGAGTGGATTTCCATGCACTAAGATAATATCATCGAAACTTCCATTGATCACCGATGTGGAGGCGATCGACCCCCTAATGTCAGCAAATGATGGGTATGTCTCAAAAAAACGAAACAACTGCTTTAATAATCGCTCTTTTAGCCACTGCTAGCATTTTAGGTGGGGGTTACTTCTGGCTGCAAAGTCAATGTGCCGCGGGTCAAGAATTCTTTCTCTGTGGCAGCGGCAAAAGTCCGCAAAAACCCCCAACATCGGGAAGCACCTCCTCTCCCTTACCTCCTCCCCCCTCACCCCAGGGAGTGGTCAGTTTTGCCCCACCGACTTCTATTCCCAGTGGCACGACAATTCGCATTAACGGCGCTACCAGTATGGTACAGATTAATCAAGCCTTAAAAGCCGCTTTAACTGCCAAATTTCAGGGGGTAGAGGTCTTGACAAATGCTCAAGGATCTGATATAGGATTAGAGGAAGTAGCCCGGGGGGCGATCGATATTGCGGCGGTGTCACGACCTTTAACCGAGTCGGAACGCTCTCAGGGACTGGCTTCTAGTCCGATCTTTCGAGATGCGATCGCTATTGTGGTGGGAGTAAAAAACCCCTTTGCGGGAGGGTTAACCACTGCCCAAGTTAAAGATATTTTTACCGGAAAAATCACTTCTTGGTCGGAGGTGGGCGGTTCTACTGCTACTATTCAAGTGATTAATCGTCCTCCCATTAGTGGCACTTATCAAAGTTTTCGTCAGGAAGTCCTGCAAGGGGCAGAATTTGGTACAGGAACTAATTTTCAAATGATGGTGAGGGATGCCACCACCCCAATTTTGCGAGTTTTGGGACTGAATGGCATTAGTTACGCCACCTATAGCCAAATTGCCAACCAAACAACCGTCAGGGCGCTCGCTATTGAGGGAATTTTACCCAGTGAACCTAATTATCCCTGGCAGCGTACCCTTTACTACGTTTACAAAGAACCTGCTAGTGAAGCGGTCAAAGCTTTTATGGGTTTTGTGACCTCTAGTGGTGGTCAAGAAGCGATTTTTCGGGCCAATGAAGACCTACAAAAGTAGTTAGCGAGAATGTCCGAAAATCTGGGAAATTTTACGTCTTGCATGACTAGGGTGAGCATTGCCTATTTTACCGTGGAGACGGGGAGGCATTGAGAATGGTTAGCTGAACACCATTATCTTTTTCATAAACGATCGCCACGGGAATGGTCAACCGGGAATCTTTTTTCGGTAAGGCGGGGAAAATATAGGCTTGACATCCTCGCCGCCGTAAAACGGACGGCGATTCCTCACCACGCCACCTTTTTAGAATGGTCGCTGAATGGGGTTGACGCTTCACGGGATGCTGCTTCTTTAACAGAAGTC
>VYKW01000643.1_pt1 | contig 10294 bp, 10 predicted proteins | sample 5114451 | NCBI WGS metagenome assembly VYKW01 (sample SAMN12291784, study PRJNA351875) | freshwater metagenome | isolation source: freshwater lake | place: USA: Michigan, Gull Lake | collected 2013-08-08
GGGCGCGGGGATCGCGATTCCCGGCGTCGCGGCGCTGGCGACCGGGGCGGCGCTGTCGGCGCTGCGCGGTGAGGAAAAGCGCGCGCTGATGCAGGAGGCGCTGATCGGCGCGATCGTTGGCGCGGTGGTGGGCGCGCTGGGCTTGCTCGAAATGCGCGTCGACCAGACGCTCGACGGGGTCATTCTCGCGCTGGTGACGATCGCCGCCACGGCGATCTCCGAGCGCAGCCAGGCGGTGATCCGCCGCTGGTGGGGCAGCCCGGCGGCCTATCTGCTGCTCGTCACACCGTTCGCGATTGCCGACCGGGTGAGCTGGGGTCTCGCCCTGATTGCGATCTATGCATTCGCGACGCTCGCCGCAGCGGTTGAGAGCAGGCGGGAAAAGCCTTAGGGCGGCCTTAACCGCATTCCGTTATTCCGGAGACCATGTCCGACCCGAATGTCGACATGAGTGACGGCGCCACCGATCGGGGCGCCCGCACGTTGCTCGCGCATGTCGCGGGCGCGGACGCCACCGCTTGGCGCGGGCTGGCGACGGCGATCGACGATTTTTTCCTCCCCGAATCGCACCGACTGGATGAGCAGACGCGAGTCGGCCTTGGTCGCCTGCTGCGCGCCTTGGTGGACACGGTCGAGGGCGAGATTCGTGACCATGGCGTGCGCCAGTTGCAGGTCCACGGCGAGACCGCACTGGCCGATGCGCTGGCCGGGGCTGACGGGATCTTTGCGGCGCTGTGCGAGTCGGGCCTGTTGCGTGACCGTGAGCTGATGGGCGAGCTGATCGCGCAGGTGCGGCAGGAGCTGCTGGCGAGCAGCATGCCGGTGCAGGCGCATGACGATCCCGAGCGGCCGAGCCTGATTAACCGCTTCGTCCAGCATCCCGACCGGGTGCTGGCGCAGAGCGCGATGGGCGTGCTGATCGCCGAGAGCCGGCGTCGCAGCCCGCCTGAAGCCGGTCCGTTGCCGCAGACCGATCTGCCCGCCGAGCTGCATCACAAGCTGGTGTGGTGGGTGGCCGCCGCCTTGCGGCTGCGGGTGGCCGCTGCGGATGTCGCCACGCTCGACCGCGTGCTGGCGGAAGCGGCGCAGCGCAGCCTGGCCGCGCATGATGAGGGCGACCGGGTCGAGGCGGCGGTGATGCGCCTCGCGGTGGCGATCGATGCGCAGCCGGATGAGCTGCCCGAACTGCTCAACGAAGCGCTGGGCGACCGGCGCGTGACGCTATTCGCCGGCCTGCTCGCGCATGCGCTGGGGGTGGAATATCCCGTGGCGCGCAGCCTGGCGCTGGACGCGGGCAGCGGGCGGCTCTGGGTCGCGTTGCGCGCGCTGGATCTGGACCGGGAGGCAATCGCCCGCCTGGGCCTGGCGCTGACCGAAGCCGATCCGCGCCGCGATATCGAGGCGTTTGCCGAGACGCTCGACACGATCATGGCGGTGGAAGTTGACGATGCGCGCGCGGCGCTGGCCGGGCTGCGGCTGCCCGCCGATTATCGCGCAGCGGTGCTGGCACTGGGCGGCGCGGCATGAACGCGATGGACCCGCATGTGCCGGTGGCAATCGGTCGGGTCGGCCGCGATGGACGGCTGCTCGACGCCGAACCGCGCCTGTCCGACCTGAATAGCCGCGCGGGTGGCAAGCAGGGCGAGCCGCTTGCGGTGCCGCAACTGGCCTCGATCGCGCGCCTGTCGCAACGGTTGGGCATCGCGATTTCGCGCAACATCGTCGCGGCGGATGGCGAGGATGATATCGACCTGTGGGTCCGCGCCGAGCCCGATGCCGATGGCGTGCGGCTGGAGGTCAGCGGCTGGCGGCCGCGCGCCGCGTGGCGGGCGGTGGCGGATGAGGGGCGCGAGGATGATTTCCTGCGCTCCGATGCCGACTGGGTGTGGGAGTGCGATTCGGCGATGCGGTTGACGCACCTCTCGCTGGAGGCGGGTGCGCGGTACGGGTTCGATGCGGGCAAGATGTTGGGCCAGCCGCTGACCTTGCTGTTCGCGCTGGAAGCGGATGACGAGGGCGCGTTGCCGATCCTGACTGCAGCGGCGGAGCAAGGGCGGTTCGAGGGACAGGTCGCGGAACTGCGTGGCACTGGGCGGCGCGTGCGGCTGTCGGCCAGCCCGCGCGTCGATGCGCAGCTGCGCTTTGCCGGCTTTACCGGCGCGGCGGAGATGATCGACGCGGACGCGGATGCGCAGGCCCATCCGCCCGCAGCGCCAGAGGCGGTGTTCACCAGCGAATTCGGCCATCGGCTCGACCGCGCGCTGCGCAAGCCATTGAGCCGGATCATCGCCAATGCCGACAGCATCAGCGCCCAGTTGGATGGCCCGCTGCGCGCCGATTATGCCGAATATGCCGGCGACATCGCCAATGCCGGGCGGCATTTGCTGTCGCTGGTCGATGACCTGGCGGACCTGACTGCGGTCGAGCGCGACGATTTCGAGGTTGAGGCCGAGCCGATTGACCTGGCCGATATCGCCCGCCGCGCCGCCGGATTGCTCGCGGTGCGCGCGAGCGAGGCGGATGTGCGGATCGACAAGCCCAAGGCGGACGAGCGCCTGCCCGCGACCGGCGAGTTCCGCCGCGTGCTGCAGATCATGGTCAATCTGATCGGCAATGCCGTGCGCTATTCGCCGCCGGGCGGATCGGTGTGGGTGCGGCTGGAGCGTGAGGGCGTGCTGGGCTGTGTCATCGTTGCCGACCAGGGCAAGGGGATTGCGGCGGAGGATCATGCCCGCATCTTCGAGAAATTCGGGCGGGTCGATCCGACCGAGCCGGGCGGCAGCGGCCTTGGGCTCTATATCGCGCGGCGGCTTGCCCGCGCGATGGGCGGTGATATCACGGTCGACAGCGCGCCGGGACAGGGTGCGCGCTTCGTCCTGACCCTTCCTGCCCGCGAGGACTGACCTTCGCGATTACGGTTGTAGTTGATGGTGGGTCAGCGGCGTGGTAGCTCCGCGCCATGACCATGATCGATCGCCGCGCTGCCGTGCGCGGTCTTGCCGCCGGACTTGCGCTTCCCGTCCTTCCGCTGGCTGTGCAGGCGAAGGAGCCGCCGCGTGACATCACGCTGGCGCAGGATTTCGACGAGATGTGGGAAACGCTGCGCGACCGCTATTGCTTCTTTGGCGAGAAAGCGACCGACTGGGACAAGGTGCGGCGCGTCTATCGCCCGCTGGCACTGGCCGCGCCGGACTGGGACGCGTTCGCGCTGGTGCTGCGCGGGGCATTGGGTGAGTTGTATGATGCGCACACCAATGTGCGCACCGCGCCCAACGGTACGCCGCGCATGCCGCCGTTCGACCTGATCGTGGCGCGCGCGCCCGACGGGCTGCGGGTGACAGCAGTGCAGGATGAGTCGGCGGCGGCGAAGGCGGGCATCGTGATTGGGGATGTCGTGACTGCGGTCAACGGCCAGCCGGTCGAGGCGGCGATCCGCGCGGCTGCGTTGCGCTGTCAGCGGCGCGCCGATCCCGAAGCAGACGCGTTCGTGATCAACGCCGTCGTTGCTGGCGGGCGCGGGTTGCCGCGCACGATCCAGCTGCGCGCGCCGGGTGGTGTGGGGGAGGTTGCGCTGCCGCTCAACCAGCGCGATTCCGTCCCGGATGTCAGCCACCGGCGGCTCGATGGCGGGATCGGGCTGATCGCGATCCGCAGCTTTTCGGACGATGCGGCGATCGCGGCGTTCGATGCGGGGCTGGCCGAACTTCGTGACGCTCCGGCGTTGATCATCGATGTGCGCAACAATGGCGGCGGCGACACTGCGGTCGCCCGCCCGATCATGGGGCGCTTCATCACGCAGACCCGCCCCTATGCGCGGATGCGCCGCCGGGCGGGGGCGGGTTTGGGGCCAGCCTGGACCGAAGTCGTCGAGCCGCGCGGCCCGTTCACCTATGACCGCCCCGTCGTCGTGCTGTGCAACCATTGGAGCGCGAGCATGGCCGAGGGCTTCCCGATGGGGATGCGCGGGCTGGGCCGGGCGCGGATCGTGGGGACACCCATGATGCGGCTGGGCGCGGCGGTGTTCCCGCTGCGGCTCGACCGCACCGGAATCGACATGCAATATTCGGCTGAGCCGGTTTACGACGTCGCCGACCGGCCGCGTTGGCAGCTGCAGCCCGATGTGCTGGTGCCGGACGGTGCGGACATTCTTGCTGCAGGCCTCGCTGAGGCGCAGCGGATGGTGGCGCTTGGCTGACTGCGCTAGGCTACGCCCATGCCGACCCCGCGCGAAATCATCGAAGCATTGCGCCACTGGGGCCTGACCCTGCCCGGCGCGCATCTCAAATCGCCCTGGCCGGATCATTCGGACCTGGCGGTCAATGACAAGACCTTTGCATATCTCACCACCGGGGACGCGTTCCGCATGTCGGTGAAGCTGCGCTACACCGGCGAAATGGCGCTGGACCTGCCCTTTGCGCGGCCCACCGGCTATGGGCTGGGCAAGAGCGGCTGGGTCACGTTCGAATGCGACGCGGCGGCGATCCCCGACATGGGCCAGTTGCGCGAATGGATCGAGGAAAGCTACCGCGCGCAGGCGCCGAAGAAGCTGGTCAAGGAACTGGACGCGCGCGAATCCGCTTAACGCTCACGCCCCGCGCGGTTTGACCGGGATGCGCAGATAGCGGACGCCGTTGTCCTCCGCTTCGGGGAGTTGCCCCGCGCGGACATTGACCTGGATCGAGGGGAGCAGCAGTTTGGGCACCGCCAGCGTTGCGTCGCGCGCTTCGCGCATGGCGACGAACTCGTCCTCGCTCACCCCGTCATGGACATGCACGCTGTCGCGCCGTTGCGCGCCGACGGTGGTTTCCCAGCGATAGTCTTCGCGGCCCGGCGCCTTGTAATCGTGGCACAGGAACAGGCGGGTTTCATCGGGCAGCGCGAGCAATTTGCGGATCGAACGGTACAGTGTGCGTGCGTCGCCACCGGGGAAATCGGCGCGGGCGGTGCCATAGTCGGGCATGAACAACGTATCCCCGACGAACGCCGCGTCGCCGATGCGATAGGCGATGTCGGCGGGGGTGTGGCCGGGGACGTGCATCACCGTGACCTCAAGTTCGCCCAGCGCGAAGCGGTCGCCATCGGCGAACAGCCGGTCGAAGTCCGACCCGTCGGTCTTGAGGTCGGTGAGGTTGAACACCGGGCGGAAGATCTTCTGCACGTCGCGGATATGCTCGCCGATGCCGATCCACGCGCCCGTCCGCGCCTTGATCAGCGGTGCGCCCGACAAATGATCGGCATGGGCATGGGTTTCGAGCACCATGACGATCCGCCAGCCGTGCGCCTCCGCGCTTGCCAGCACGCGATCCACGGACGCCGAGTCGACCTCGCCGCTCGCCGGATCGAAATCATGGACCGGGTCGATCACGGCAGCGTCGCCCGTGGCCGGGTCGGCGACGAGGTAGGTCACGGTGTTGGTCGGTTCGTCGAAGAACGCTTCGATCACGGGTTGCATTGGCTGTCTCCATTCGATGCTTGACAATATATAAGCATCATCTAAATTAGCAATACCTAATGCAAGGAAGCGTAGATGCTGAACGTTCCGATGGACCTGGCGACCTTTACCGCGAAGGCGGACGGGGTTGCCGCGCTGCTCAAGGCGATGGGCAATGGCCGGCGCCTGATGGTGCTGTGCAAGCTGGTCGAACATGGCGAGATGACCGTGACCGACCTGGCGGGCGCGGTTGCGCTGTCGCAATCGGCGCTGTCGCAGCACCTCGCCAAGATGCGCGACGAAGGGCTCGTGGCCTTTCGGCGTGAGGGGCAGACGCTGTGGTACCGGATCGCCGATCCGCGGACCGAGGCGCTGCTCGCCACCCTGTACCAACTTTATTGCAAGGACTGACGACATGACGATCAAGGCGATTGCGCCCGCCGATGCGCGGCGTGCGGTTGAGGCCGGCGCGGTGCTGGTCGATATCCGCGAGGCGGACGAACATGCGCGGGAGAAGATCCCCGGCGCGGTCAATGTGCCGCTGTCGCGGATCGGCGACGTGGCGGCGCTGGGGCGGCCATTGGTGTTCCATTGCCGGTCGGGAATGCGCACTGCCGCCAATGCCGATGCGCTGAAGGCGGCGGCGGCCGGGTCGCCCTGTCACCTGCTCGACGGCGGGATTGATGGCTGGCGCACTGCCGGGCTGCCGACCGCAGTCGACCGCAAACAGCCGCTGGAGATCATGCGGCAGGTGCAGATCGGCGCGGGGTCGCTGACGCTGATTGGCGTCGTGCTCGGCTTTCTGGTCCATCCCGGCTTTTTCGGTCTTTCGGCGTTTGTTGGCGCGGGGCTGACGATGGCGGGAACGACCGGTTGGTGCGGCATGGCGCTGTTGCTGCGGCGGATGCCGTGGAACCGCGCATTGCAGGTCGGATAAGGCGATGATGCTCGTCGCAACCATCCTGTCGGGCGCGTTGATCGGCCTGGTCCTGGGGCTGGTCGGCGGCGGCGGGTCGATCCTCGCGGTGCCGCTGCTGGTGCATGTCGTGGGCGTCGGATCGGCGCATGCGGCGATCGGTACGGCGGCAGTGGCGGTGGCGGCCAATGCGCTTGCCGGACTGGTCGGCCATGCCCGTGCGGGGACGGTGAAATGGCGCTGCGGCCTGTTGTTCGCCGCAGCCGGGATGGTCGGCGCGGCGGCGGGGGCAGAGCTGGGCAAGGCGATGGACGGCCAGCGGCTGTTGCTGTTGTTCGGAATGCTGATGATCACCATCGGCCTGTCGATGTTCCGCAAGCGGCGCGGGGTTGAGATGCCCGATGTCCGCCTGACCCGCGATACCGCGCGGCACCTGATCCCGCGTCTCGTTCCTGCCGGGTTGGCGGTCGGCCTTGCCTCGGGCTTTTTCGGGATTGGCGGCGGGTTCCTGATCGTGCCCGCACTGATCGCGGCGACGCGGATGCCGCTGACCTACGCCGCCGGAACGTCGCTGGTCGTGGTGAGCGCGCTCGGTGCGACCACGGCGGGATCCTATGCGCTGTCGGGCTATGTCGACTGGCGGATCGCCGGGCTGATGCTGGTCGGCGGGATCGCGGGGGCAGCGGCGGGCATTGCGCTCGGCAAGCGGCTGGCAGCGCGCAAGGGGCTGCTGGAGCGGCTGTTCGCGATCGTGGTGATCGCGGTGGGCGGCTATCTGGTGATAACCGCGATGTAGAAACCCCTCCCCGGCGCGGGCCGGAGAGGGGGAGAGGGTTCAGCGCTGGCTGACCGGCACGTAGTCGCGCTGGGTCGGACCGGTGTAGAGCTGGCGCGGGCGGCCGATCTTCTGGTCCGGATCGCTGATCATTTCGTTCCACTGCGCGACCCAGCCGACGGTGCGGGCCAGGGCGAAGAGGACGGTGAACATCGTCGTCGGGAACCCGATCGCCGACAGGATCACGCCCGAGTAGAAATCGACATTCGGGTACAGCTTCTTGTCGATGAAATACTGGTCGCTGAGCGCGATCCGCTCCAGTTCGCGTGCGGTGTCGAGCACCGGATCGCTGATGCCGAGCTTGTCGAGCACCTCGGTCGCGGCCTTGGACAGCACCTTCGCGCGCGGGTCGAAATTCTTGTACACGCGGTGGCCAAAGCCCATCAGGCGGAACGGATCGTCCTTGTTCTTGGCGCGGGCGATATATTCGGGGATGCGCTCGGGACGGCCAATCTCACGCAGCATGTTGAGCGCCGCTTCGTTCGCGCCGCCATGCGCCGGACCCCAAAGGCAGGCGATGCCGGCCGCGATGCACGCGAACGGATTGGCGCCCGACGAACCGGCAAGGCGCACGGTCGAGGTCGACGCATTCTGTTCGTGATCCGCGTGGAGGATGAAGATCTTGTCCATCGCCGATTCGATGATCGGATCGACGACATAGTCTTCCGCCGGGACGCCGAACGTCATGCGCAGGAAGTTGCCGGTGTAGGACAGCGAATTGTCCGGATAGAGGAAGGGCTGACCCACGCTATATTTGTACGCCATCGCCGCGATCGTCGGCATCTTGGCGATCAGGCGGTGCGACGCGATCATGCGCTGGTGCGGATCGCTGATGTCGGTCGAATCGTGGTAGAAAGCCGAAAGCGCGCCGACCACGCCGCACATGATCGCCATCGGGTGCGCGTCACGACGGAAGCCGCGATAGAAGGTCGCAAGCTGTTCGTGCAGCATCGTGTGGCGGCTGATCGTGTGGGTGAACTTGCCGAGCTCGTCGCCGTTCGGCAGCTCGCCGTTCAGCAGCAGATAGGCGACCTCCATGAAGCTCGACTGTTCGGCAAGCTGATCGATCGGGTAGCCGCGATGCAGCAGCACGCCCGCGTCGCCATCGATATAGGTGAGGCCACTCTCGCACGACGCGGTCGAGGTGAAGCCCGGGTCATAGGTGAACATGCCCGTCTGGGCATAGAATTTGCGGATGTCGACGACCTCGGGGCCGACGCTACCCTGTCGCACGGGATATGCCTTGTCGCCCAGATTGAGGGTGGAGTCGGTCATCGTCACTTCCTTTCCTTCAGCCGTCCGTGTCATGCGCCCGGGGAGGCCGTCATCTGATCTGCAATGCGGCTAAGGCTTTCGTCGCGCCCCAGCAGGAAGAGCACGTCGTAAATCCCCGGTGAGGTGCGCTTGCCGGTGAGCGCCGCGCGCAATGGCTGTGCCACCGCGCCCAGTTTGACCCCCGCCGACTCTGCGACCTCACGTACCGCAGCTTCGAGTGCTTCCGTATTCCAGTCCGCCACCGCGTCAAGCGCGCTGTGCAGTTGCGAAATAAGTTCGCGTGCCGGGCCTTCAAGCAGCGGCACCGCATCCGCGTCGATTTGCAGCGGGCGGGTGGCGAACAGGAAGGCCGCGCCATTGGCGATTTCGATCAGGCTGGCGGCGCGCGGCTTGAGCGCATGCATGCTGCGCTGCAGAAGATCGCGCTGCTCCGCCGTCGGCTCGAACGGCAAGAATTTCGCGGCGAGTTCGGCCAGGCGCCCATCGTCGGCGGCGCGGATATAATGGCCGTTGAGGCTGTCGAGCTTCTTGAGGTCGAAGCGCGACGGCGACTTGCCGACGCCGTCGAGCGTGAACCATTCGATCGCCTGGGCGCGGTCGATGATCTCCGCATCGCCATGGCCCCAGCCCAGGCGGAGCAGATGGTTGAACAGCGCCTCGGGCAGTACGCCCAGCTCGTCGCGGTAATCGTTGACGCCCAGCGCGCCGTGCCGCTTCGACAGCTTTGCCCCGTCCGCGCCATGGATCAGCGGGATATGGGCATAGATCGGCTCGGCCCAGTCCATCGCGCGGATGATCGTGAGCTGGCGGAAGGCGTTGTTGAGGTGATCGTCGCCGCGGATCACATGGGTGACGCCCATGTCGTGATCGTCGACCACCACCGCGAGCATATAGGTCGGCGTGCCGTCCGAGCGCAGCAGGACCATGTCGTCCAGCTCGGCATTCTGCACCGTCACTTCGCCCTGGACGCGGTCGCGGATCGTCGTCGCGCCCTCCCGCTCGGCGCGGATGCGTACGACGTGCGGCTGGTCGAGCGGGCCGTCGCTGCGGTCGCGCCACGGGCTGCGGATGCGATAGGGGGTCTTGGCCGCCTGTGCCGCCTCCCGCTGCGCCGCGATCTCCTCCTGCGTCATCCAGCAGCGATAGGCGTGGCCGCTTTCCAACATCGCGTGCGCGACTTCGGCGTGGCGATCGGCGCGGGCGAACTGATAGACTTCCTCGCCATCCCAATCGAGACCGAGCCAGCGCATGCCGTCGAGGATCGCGGCGATCGCGGGCTCGGTCGAGCGGGCGCGGTCGGTATCCTCGATCCGCAGCAGGAACTTGCCGCCGTGGTGGCGGGCGAACAGCCAGTTGAACAAAGCGGTGCGTGCGCCGCCGATGTGCAGGAAGCCGGTCGGCGAAGGCGCGAAGCGCGTGACGATGTTCGTGCCCGAAGGCTCAACTACTGCGCTCAACCGCGCGATCTCCAGCTTGCAAAGGGTGGCCGGGATGGCCGGCTGCGCCCCTAGCACGCGGTTTCATACGCTTCAAACCGCAGTGATACGTAGGGTATTGGAGTGGGTTGCGTAGGGACTATGGCTGGCCCAAGCTGTGGCCCCGATGGGGACCGACGCCGCGCGCGCATGGGGGCCGATGCGGGTCCCGCACCTGGCATGGCCGGGTACGATCGGCGTGCGGGTCGAGCGCTGGCTGGAGGCCGAGCGCGGGCAGTTGTTTCTGTGGGTGCCGGTGATGATCGGCGGAGGAATCGCGGCGTGGTTTGCGCTGCCCGATGCGGCGCGCTGGGGCGCGGTGATCCTGGGCGGTCTGTCGGTGGCGGTCGCGGGGCTGGCGG
>VYKW01000696.1_pt1 | contig 10291 bp, 10 predicted proteins | sample 5114451 | NCBI WGS metagenome assembly VYKW01 (sample SAMN12291784, study PRJNA351875) | freshwater metagenome | isolation source: freshwater lake | place: USA: Michigan, Gull Lake | collected 2013-08-08
CTTTCCGGCGTAGGGGCGGATGGGGGGCGGGGGGACCATTCGATAACGGGGGTGGGGGGGTTCAAAACCGCTTTGCGATTGCTCATGGGGGAGGGGCTCCTTCGGCCGGGGTGGCGGGAGCATGCGCTGGGCATGGGAGGGGTTGCCGCTGGACTGTTTCGTCAACTTCAGCCGCGGCCGACCGATTTTGTGCGGTTATGTGGGCCCTGAGCCTTCATTGTCCGGATGAGAATCGATGAGGCAAAACAGTTACACCCATTAAAATCGACAATGTTGGGCTTGAACTCTTCCCGACGGGCTCCCACGTCGCGAGGTTGTAAGACCTTCTGGGGAGCGCAGTCGTGGTCGAGATTTTCAGCACTTTATTCATGGGTATGCCGATTTGGGTGTGGCTGGCCTTTTTGGCGATCGTCATCACCATCTTGGCCATCGATCTCGGACTGCTGCACGGGGAGGCGCACGAGCCGACGCTCAAGGAAAGCACCATTTTGGCCGGCGCCTGTATGACGCTCGGCGTCGCTTTCTCGGCGGTGGTGTGGTGGCTCTATTACAACGGTATCGCGACATCACTCGACGACGACATTGCGAATGCTGCCAGCGATAGCGCACGGGCGTGGACGGCGTGGGAACTCTATCTGACCGGGTGGGTGGTCGAGCAGACTCTGGCGTTCGACAACGTGTTCGTGATGGCGATGATCTTCTCGTATTTCGCCATCCCGCGGAAGTATCAGCATCGCGTTCTCTTCTACGGCATTCTGGGTGTGATCATCTTGCGCGCGATCATGATCGGGCTTGGCGCGGCGCTGATCCATCAGTTCGAGTGGGTCTTGTACATCTTTGCGGCCTGGTGTTCACGGGCATCAAGATGTTCCTGATGGCGGATCAGGAGCCGGATATCGCGAACAACCCGATCCTGAAGTATATGCGCCGTCATATGCGCATCACCGAAAAGGTTCACGGCGAGAAGTTCTTTGTCCATGAACCCGACCCGAAGACAGGCAAGGTCGTGCGGTGGGCCACGCCGCTGTTTGTTGCGCTGGTGCTGATCGAGTTCGCCGACCTGATCTTTGCGGTCGATTCCGTGCCGGCGATCTTCGCCATCACCCAGGATCCCTTCATCGTCTACACGTCGAACATCTTCGCGATCCTGGGGCTGCGGTCGCTCTACTTCGTGCTGGCGGCAATGGTGCACCGCTTCCACTATCTGAAGTATGCGCTGTCGCTGGTTCTGGTCTATGTCGGCGGCAAGGTGTTCGTGCAGCAGTTCATCGGCAAGATCGATCCGGCGATCAGCTTGAGCGTCACGATCGCCATTCTGCTCGGCGGCATCCTGCTGTCGCTGTGGAAGACGCGCAACGATCCTCCGGCTGCTAAGACCGCGCTCGCAGAGTGACGCGGGTCTAACGATTCCAAGAGGCGCCGGAGCGATCCGGCGCCTTTTTTATGCGGCCTGACGGTCTCGCAATGCTTCACCGCGGTAGGAAAGCGCTTCGGCAATGTGCAGGCGGCCGACGTTGTCGGAGGCGTCGAGGTCGGCCAGCGTACGGGCGACGCGGAGCACGCGATGGAAGCCGCGGGCGGAGAGTTTCATGGTCTCGGCGGCCTGGCGCAGGAGTGTGACGCCATCGGCGTCGGGGGCGGTAATTTCATCCAGCAGTTGGCCTGTGAGTTCGGCGTTGGTGCGCACGCCTTTGACGCCCCGGGCGGCAAAGCGCGCGCGTTGGCGATCGCGGGCGGCGATGACGCGGGCGCGGACCTCGCGGCTGCCTTCCTGTGACGGCGGCAGGACGAGATCGGCGGCTGTGACGGCGGGGACTTCGATGTGCAGGTCGACGCGGTCCATCATCGGACCCGACACGCGGGATTGATATTCAGCGGCGCAGCGCGGGCCACGGCGGCACGACATGCCGGGGCCGCCGCCGCACTTGCAGGGGTTCATGGCAGCGATGAGCTGGATGCGGGCGGGGTAAAGGATTCGGTGGTTGGCGCGGGCTACGATGATTTCGCCGGTCTCAAGCGGCTGGCGAAGCGCGTCGAGGACGTTGGGTTGATACTCTGGGAGTTCGTCGAGGAAGAGGACGCCCAAGTGCGCGAGGCTGGCTTCGCCGGGCTTCGGGCGCGTGCCGCCGCCGACGAGGGCGGCCATGCTGGCCGAGTGATGCGGTGAGCGGAAGGGACGGTCGAGGCACAGCTTGCCGCCCATCAATTCGCCGGCGAGTGAATGGACCATCGAAACCTCCAACATTTCCTCCGGCGTCAGCGGCGGGAGGATGGAGGGAAGGCGCGCGGCGAGCATGGACTTGCCGGAGCCGGGCGGGCCGACCATGAGCAGGTTATGGCCACCTGCGGCTGCCACTTCGAGAGCGCGTTTGGCGCTTTCCTGGCCGCGCACGTCTTTCAGATCGGGGAGCTGAGTGTCGTTGAGTTCAAGGTTGGGCTTGGGACGCGCGAGCGTTTGTAGGCCTTTGAAGTGATTGACGAGAGAGAGCAGATGGGGGGCGGCGATGACGTCGACGTTTTCGCCGGCCCAGGCGGCTTCTGGGCCGCAACTTTCGGGGCAGATCAGGCCTTTTCCCAGGCTATTGGCGCCAATGGCGGCGGGGAGCGCGCCGGGTACAGCGCGGATCGAACCGTCGAGCGCCAGTTCGCCGATGGCGGCGAAATCTTTGATGGCTTCGGGCGATATGACGCCCATGGCGACGAGAAGCCCCAAGACGATTGCCAGGTCGTAGTGGCTGCCTTCCTTGGGTAGGTCGGCGGGAGCTAGGTTCACGGTGAGGTGCTGATAGGGGAGGCCGAGGCCAACCGAATGAAGCGCATTGCGTACGCGTTCGCGGCTTTCCGCGACGGCCTTGTCGGCTAGGCCGACAATGTGGAAGGCCGGTTGCCCCGGTGTGATGCGGACCTGGACCTCCACGGCCCGGGCCTCGACGCCCACGAACGCCAACGTCGCAATCTGACTGTACATGGCCCACTCCCCACACGGTCTTGGGAGGAGTAACGGGCGGGGGCGGCCGATCCGTCGCAGAATTATCCGGGGCGGCGCTTTTTCTGCCCACACTCAGCAGGCTGGTGTGGGGCGCTTTTTCTCGATCGCGTCCCAGATCTTGGCGGCAATGTCGTTGCCGCCGAAGGCTTTGACTTGGCGGATGCCAGTGGGGGAGGTGACGTTGATCTCGGTCAGATAGTCGCCGATGACATCGATGCCGGTAAAGATCAGGCCGCGCTTTTTCAGTTCGGGGCCGAGACGGGCGCAGATATCGTGTTCGCGTGCGGTGAGTTCGGTGGGTTTGGCGGTGCCGCCGACGTGAAGGTTGGAGCGGGTTTCGCCTTCGGACGGCACGCGGTTGATGGCGCCGGCCACTTCGCCGTCGATGAGAATGATGCGCTTATCGCCGTTGCGAACTTCAGGACGGTACTGCTGTACCATGAAGGGTTCGCGGAAAACGGTTTGGAAGAGTTCGACGAGGGAGCTGATGTTGGTGTCGTCTGGTTTGATGCGGAAGACGCTGGCGCCGCCGTTGCCGTAGAGCGGCTTCAGGATGATGTCTCTATATTGGTCGCGGAAGGCGTGAACGTCGTCGAGGGATCGGGTGACGAGGGTCGGCGGCATCAGGTCGAGGAAGTCGAGGACCCAGATTTTTTCCGGCGCGTTGCGGACGTGGGCGGGGTCGTTGACGACGAGGGTCTTGGGGTGGATGCGCTCAAGCAGATGCGTTGACGTAATGTAGGCCATGTCGAAGGGCGGGTCTTGGCGCAGGAGCACCACGTCCTGTGTGGCCAGGTCAATCGTGCGGGCGTCTTCGAGGGCATAGTGGTCGCCGATACGGTCGAACACGTCGAGCGTGGCACCTCGTGCCATGAGCCGGTTGCCGTGGAGCGAAAGGTTCTGTGGCGTGTAATAGAAGATGGCGTGGCCGCGGCGCCGAGCCTCAAGAAGGATCGCGAACGTGGAATCGCCCCGGATGTCGATCCGGTCGATGGGATCCATTTGACATGCGATCTTCAGCGTCTTGCCCACGTCTCACCTACACGCTGCCCCATTTGACTGGCAGAGGCATAACGGTGCGGCGGGGAAACGCAACGTTCGCACGGGGTCCGTTCACGCATTGTTAACCTCAAAGGGCCTTTGTTGCGGTGTCTCGTGTTGCGTGGAGTTTGATCGATGAACGTCCGTATCCTGTTGCTGGTCGGTGTTGCGGTGCTTGCCGCGCTTGCCGGCGGTTGTGCCAACAAGACAGACGGCGGCGGATCATCGGCCAGCCTACTGGGCGGCGACGGCAGCGGCGGGTTTGGCCGCGGGCGGGCGATGCCAGGGACGCCGGAGGACTTCAAGTCCGGCGCCCGCGACATGGTCTATTTTTCCAGCGATAGTTCCGATCTGACACCGGAAGCCGAGCAGACGCTCATGCAGCAGGCGCGCTGGCTGCAGCAGTATCCGCAGCATCAGGTGATGGTCGAAGGTCACGCGGACGAGCGCGGGACGCGAGAATACAACCTTGCACTCGGCGCGCGGCGTGCGCAGGCCGTACGCAACTTCCTGTCGCGTCAGGGTGTGCAGCATGCTCGCATGCGCACGATCTCATACGGCAAGGAACGGCCGGTGGCGGTTTGTGACGACATCTCGTGCTGGTCGCAGAACCGGCGCGCGCAGACGGTGCTCGGTGGGGCGGCGATCAGCTCACGCTGAGGCTGACTATAATCCATTTTGAAGTATCCGCGGCCAGCGCCGCGGGGCGATGAGGACGAGATCGAAACCGATTTCGTGCGCGCGATAGGCCTTGTGGCGGGCGAGCCAGAGGTCGGCGGCGCCGCGGACGCGCTTGCGTTGGGCTTGGCCGACGGCGGCGTGGGCTTCTTCGTCGGTGGTGTCCGCGCGGTGCTTGACTTCGATGAAGGCGAGGCGCTTGCCGCGCACGGCGATGAGGTCGATCTCGCCGGCGGAGGATTGCCAGCGGGTGTCGAGGATGCGGTAACCGCGCAGGCGAAGGGCTAGGGCGGCCTTCCATTCCGAGCGAAGGCCGGTGCGATAGCGCGCCTGGCGTTCATCGAGGGTCATTCCGTGCGGTCCGATTTCAATTTCAGTCCGAGATCATAGACGCGGGCCTTGGGGGCCGAGAGGCGTTCGGCGACGGCCTTGGCCGCATCTCGCAGGCTCATGTGGGCGAGCGCGCTTTCGAGAGCGGCGACGATGGCTTCGTCGGTGGCGGCTTCGTTGCTTGGCGGGCCGACCAGGATGACGATTTCGCCTTTAGGCGGGGCACTTTGGAAGTGTGCGGCGAGTTCGGGAAGCGGGCCGCGGGCGATATCTTCGTGCAGCTTGGTGAGTTCGCGAGCGACTGCGGCCGGGCGGGGCCCGAGTGTTGCGGCGAGATCGGTGAGCGTTTCGGCAAGGCGGGTAGGGGCTTCGAAGAAGATCAGCGTGGCGGGGACGGACGCCAGTCCGGCGATGCGGGTTTGGCGGGCACCGGAGCGGGGTGGGAGGAAGCCGGCGAAGAGGAATGTGTCGGTGGGGAGGCCGGCAACGCAGAGGCCTGTCATCACTGCGCTCGCGCCGGGGACGGCGACGACGGTGTGGCCTTCTGTGATGCAGTCGCGGACGAGTTTGTAGCCGGGATCGGAGACGAGGGGGGTGCCGGCATCGCTGATGAGGGCGATGCGGGCGCCACGCGCGAGGTCAGCCAGGACCCGGGGGCGCTGCTCTTCGGCATTGTGCTCATGATAGGGGCGCAGGGTGCGGGCAATGCCGTAGTGGGCGACGAGCGTGCGGCTGTGACGGGTGTCTTCGCAGTAGATGACGTCCGCGCGGGCAAGCGTGGTCAGGGCGCGTAGCGTGATATCGGCCAGATTGCCGATAGGCGTGGCGACCAGATAGAGGCCCGGGGCGAGCGGCTCGGCGAGGCGGCGGGTGAGATCGGCAGATACCCGCTCGGGGACAAGGCTGCCGCTTGGCAGGCCGTCTCCTTGTTCGATCTCGTCTGTCGGTTCGTCGGGCTGCATGGAAGTCCGGTTTCAACGTGCGAGCGCGCGGAGGTGTGCGCCCGGGTTGTTTCGCCCGGGGCGTGGTCAAGCGCCAGCAAAAAGGGTGATCAGGCGGCGAGGGGTTCGCGGCGGCGGAAGGGTTCGCGGCGCAGGGGCATCGGCGCCATGGGGGCCGGACGGGCGGCGGTCATCTGGAAGGCGGGGGCCATTTCTTCGCGCAGACGCTGCAAAGCATAGGTGGCGGCATCAAGCTGGGCAGACGCGCTCTTGTGGTTTTCGACGGCGCGGCCAGCCCGGGACTGGGCTTCGAACAGGATGCCGGCAAGGCGTGACCATTGGTCCAATGTGGGTTTCGGGGCGGGCAGGGCCACCTGCTCCGGTGCGTGACTGCCGCGGACCGCAAAAAACAGGCGTCCCGCGGTGCGGCGGAGACTGTCCGCAGCGGCCGTATAAAACCGGATATTAGCCGAAAGTGCGCGCATGGTTCTTTATTGCCCGACACAAGGAAATATTTCGTTCCGCGCATGCGAAACGAGCTGAATGAACGTTTTTCTGGCGTGGGCGCGCCAGGAAATATTGGGCTTAGATTGAAATTCGCTCTATTCGCTCTTTTCCACAAGATGAATTTCGCGGATTGGTTTCATTTTTTAAGCGAAACTCATGCGGAGCAACTTGTGAAAGCGGTGCGCGCGTCAGAGCGGTGGCTGGACGGGCGACGTTAGGCCGGTGCGAACGACGGGCCGGCTCGGGGCTCTCTTGGCCGTGTCCGGGGCGCTTTTTCCGGCTGTGGGCGGCGCCGGTGCCTGAGCTGCCGTTGCAGCGCCCTTTAGGCCAGAAAAGCGATAATGGCCAGTGATCTCATCGACGAAGAGACCATCTTCCTGCTGCGGGCCCCAGCCGCGGTTGTGAATGATGAGCGGGCGGCCGGATGGGCCAGTGATATCCGATACGACCGCAATATGCGTGCGGGAGTGGCGGTTCTGGGGACGCCAATAGGTGACGATATCTCCGGGTTTATAATCCTCCGCGAACGACGAGATGGGCAGGCTTTCGCCAAACCGGGAGAAAAATTTGCGAAGCGTATCGACGCGGCGATGATCGATGTTGGGATCCCCTGATCCGGTTTTTGTCTTTTGCACCAATTCCTGCAAATCGAGGCCAAGCGCGCGATAGGCGCGAATGACGACGTCGGTGCAAACGCCGTACATGGGATGGACATCGCCCATGGGGTATTTGAGCCGCGTGTAGCGGTCGTTGTAGATGACGAATTCAGTGAGCTGGCTGCGGGCGGCGGCAGCCAGAGCCAAGCCGAAGCTGTCGGGGTCGCCAGGGATCCAGGGGACCGGGACCGGCGTGCGCGGTGGCGAGGGGTCGAAGCGGCATTGGCCGAGGCCGGTGGCGAGGGCTTCGACGCCGCCAGGGAGTTCCCAAGAGGAGGCGGCGCTGTCCGGGGTCAGGATGGCCATCTGTTGCCCGGTTGGCGCAACGGCGGGCGCGGTGACGGGGTCGATCTTTACGGTGCGGATTGGTTCGGCGGGACTGGAACCGCTACCGGCGACGGGTTGGGCGTCGGGCGCGCGGGCGGGGAGATTAATTCCGGGGGCGGCAGCCGCGACGGGCGTGGATACGGCCGGCGAGGATGTGGCGGCAGCGGGCGTTTCGGATGCGACGGCGAGGCGGTCGAAGCTCGGATCGGCGGGCTCAACGGTGGCAGTAACCGGCGGCACCGCAGGGGCGGCGTCCGGCACCGGCAATGGCTGGGTCTCAGCCCGTTCGGTGGTGGCCAGTGCGGTCACCGGGGTCGCGACTGGAGGAAGTCCGGTCAAGGCGCGCTTGGCGCCTGGGGTGATGGTGGCGAATTGTGGGCGTTCATGGGCCGCGTTGGTCCAGCGGCCGACTGCGATCGTGAATGCCAGCAGCAGGATGGGAAGGGCCAGCATAGCGACATCGGCGCGGTCGGCGCGCGAGAGTTTGGTCAGCCGTGTCCAAAGGCGCGGGAGGGCGGTGGACCAGACCGGCGGCTCGGTATGACGGGCGACCGAGACGGGTCGGTGTTTCGGGGTGCCCGACTTGGCGGCAGCGGTTTGCTTGGACGCAGGCGGACGGCGGCTACGCGAGGTGTCGAGCGGCAGCGGGGCTGTGTGGCCCTTGCGCCGCTTTGGCTGCGATCCCGGCTTCTTTTGCTTCTTCACGGCCGCGCGCCCCACGCCTGATTCCCCAGGCACATTGTCGGCACTCTACCGCGTAAGACGCTGGTGGACCATTGCAAAACAGCTGTGTGCGGCGGCAGAGTAAAGACCATCTATTGGCCTTAGACGCGGGCGTTGCGAAGGGTCGTGCGGATAGCGGCGGGCGTGGCGCCTGCAGCGCGCATGGCGCGCAGAGACGTGTGGCGTAGGCTCTTGGAGAGCTTGCGGCCGTCCGGATCAAGCAGCAGGGGGTGGTGGTGATAGATGGGCTCGGGTAGGCCGAGCAGGACCTGAAGCAGGCGGTGGAGATCGGTGGCGGCGTAGAGATCGCGGCCGCGCACCACATGGCTGACGCCTTGCATGGCATCGTCGAGGACAACAGCCAGATGATAGCTGGCGGGGGTATCTTTGCGGACAATGATGGCGTCACCCCAGCGGGCGGGATCGGCGGCGACGATGTCAGCGGGCGTTCCGGGTTCAGTGTTCCATTCGCGGAAGGTGAGGGGCGCGCCGTCGTGAAGAGCGTGGGCGGCTTTAAGGGCGCGATCCATGTCGAGGCGAAGGCAGAACGGATCGCCACTCGCGCGGCGTCGTTCGATTTCGGCGGGTGTGAGTTGTTTGCAAAGCCCGGGATATAGCGGCGCGCCGTCTGGATCGGCGCCGGTCGGTTCGATGGCAACGGCGGCATCGATTTCGCTGCGGGTGGCGAAGCAGGGATAGAGCAGTCCGCGATCGAGAAGCCAAGCGGCGGCGCGGCGATAGGCGTCAAAGCGGGTGGATTGGCGCAGGACGGGTTCTTCCCAGGTCAGGCCGAGCCAACGGAGGTCTTCCACGATGTGTGCGACGTGCTCTTCGCGCGTGCGCTGGAAGTCTATGTCTTCGATGCGCAGGAGAAAGCAGCCGTTCTCCCGCGCGGCCAGTTCAAATCCGGTGATCGCGGACAGCGCGTGACCCAGATGTAGATCGCCATTGGGGCTCGGCGCAAAGCGGGTGACAAAGGGGGCGATCACGGCTGCGACCTCACAGGCCGCCGGACCGCTGTTGTCCGGCTCAGGGGCCGCGACCGGCATAGACGAGATCACGGCCCGCGATCAACCTTGCTCAACGCCGGTCTGCCCGCGGCTATGACTTCTCAATCGAAGAAATCCATGAAGCGGCGCACGCCCGACTTCTTTTCGCCGTGGCGCTTATAGTCGTCGTCGTCGTCGTCATAGCGGCGGCGATCGTCGTATTGCCGCGGGCGGTCGTAACGATCATGGCCGCGATCGGCTACGGGCCGGCTCAGATCCCTGCCGGAATCCCCCCTTGCGGCAACTTCACGTGCGGGAGGATCGCGGTCGCCGGCCAAGCGCTCGCCGATCTTTTCCAATTCGCCTCGGTCGAGCCATACGCCACGGCACTTGGGGCAGGTATCGATGGTGACGCCAGCCTTCTCTGTTTCCATCATGCCAGTCGAACAAACGGGGCAATTCAGCATCTTGTTTTTGCCTATGCAGACGAACGCCGCGAGCCGACGTGCGTGTCGCCGTACAGGTAAGATCGAATTCCAGATTTGAAAGGGGGGCGGTCAGCCTTCGCGCCGGCGTACCGCGGCGACAGGCGAGGGCTCGAGGAGGTGCGACAGCATCTGGCGCATCTGGGAGACTTCACCGTCGCGGACGCGGAAGAAGCGGTTGCGCATCCACGCGCGTCTGGAGGCATCTTGAAGATTCCCTGAGAGTAGCGTGATCGGCAGGTCGCCGGGCGGATAGAGTGCCGGTTCGCCAACTTGTTCGAAGGACAAAAGATGTTTGTAGGTGGCGACCCATTCTGGACGTGTGGCGACGACGATGCGCGACACGCCGGCGGCTTTCGCGGCGGCCAAGGCGGCGCGGACCATATAGCCATAGAGTGTGGCGCGGTATGACGTGTTGCCAATTCCCGGTTCGATGGCGAGGCGGCTGACTTCGACGATTCCATTCGGTGCTTGCGCCGCCAAGCTTGCCAGTTCGGGGTAGTACGGCGCGCAGGGCAGGGACGCGAGGCCGTCGCCGGGAAGGCTGAAGCAGACGCGCATGGTCGCGACGAGGCGGCCGGCGTCGTAAGCCCCGAACAGGGCGGTGGTGGCGTAGCTGTCGTGT
>VYKW01000645.1_pt1 | contig 10284 bp, 10 predicted proteins | sample 5114451 | NCBI WGS metagenome assembly VYKW01 (sample SAMN12291784, study PRJNA351875) | freshwater metagenome | isolation source: freshwater lake | place: USA: Michigan, Gull Lake | collected 2013-08-08
GTGCGCGACGCGCATGAGCGGTTTTACTTCAAGCCCGAATCCGGCGGGCGCATCTGGCTGTCGCCGCATGACGAGATTCCGACCGCACCATGCGATGCCGCGCCCGAGGAAATTGATGTCGCGATTGCAATCGACAAGCTCGCCAGCGCGGTCGACTGGCGGGTCGCGGCGCTGGAGCGGCGCTGGGCGGGGCTGCGCACCTTCGCACCCGACCGCAAGCCGGTCTATGGCTTCGACCCCGCCGTGCCGGGGCTGTTCTGGTGCGCGGGGCAGGGCGGTTTCGGCATCCAGACCGCGCCCGCCGCATCGAAGCTGGCGGCGGCGATGCTGCTGGGCAGCGCGCCCGATCCGATGGTCGCGCATCTCGACCCCGAACGTTACTCTATCCGGCGTTTTCGCTCCTGAATTGCTGGACGGGCGTCGCGGCTTTGCTATCGTTGGGGCTTCGCAACGAAGGAGCGTTTGATGGCCCACAAGTTCGTGATCGAGCAGAACAAGGCCGGCGAATATGTCGCCAAGTTCAAGTATAACAATGAGATCATCTTCTGGACCGAAGGTTATTCGAGCAAGGCGTCGGCGAAGAACGCGATCGAATCGATCCTGAAGAACGGCCCGGGCGCACCGGTCGAGGAGGGGTGAGGCGCGGCGGCGCGTTGCGTTTGCGGCGTGTTGCGCGTGTTCACTTTTGCTCCGTCAGCTGTGGCATGCGAATCATTATAACCAAATAGGTTCGTGTAGGAAAGCGGGCAGCGGTTTTTGGCTGTTTTCCGGGGGTTTCTCAGCGGGCGGCGGATGGCGTGGGGCGTCCGGGCGGGCAATGGTTGTGGTCGTGCCGGGCGCGCTGCGAAATATGTGATGTGACGATGTCGACGAACTTCGCGTGATGGAGCACCGGGCGGGTGTCGCTTTCGCGGAGGGGAATGTCGAGCGCGTGCAGCGGGGTGGGCGTGGACGCGCCGATCGGCCAATGCCGGTGGTGAAGTGGATTTCGGCCCGGGGCGGCGATGACGGTGGAAGTGGATGACGGCCCCATTGCAGACGTTCTCCATGAAGACTAGTCTGTCCTGGCACATAAATTAAATGGGCGTCGAATGACTTGGCGTAGAGCGGCACTGCTGGCGATTATCCCGTGGGCAATGCTCGTCGCGACGATATTTGCCTACCATGTGTGGGACGGGATGCAGGCGTATTACGGCTGGCAAAACTATGCATGGCGCATAATCCAAGTTGCCATTGTGCTTTACGTGGCCTGCACATGCGCGCTTCATTCCAGCCGCCCATACACGCCAAAAGGGCGCACCGCCCCATAGTCGCAATGTGTGGAATGGCAGCTAGCCACCCAATTGCGGACGCATTCGTCCCTCCGCTCCGTCATCCTGAACTTGTTTCAGGATCCACGTCTCCGCAGGCGATGGAGCAGTGCGTGGAAGTGTGGATGCTGAAACAAGTTCAGCATGACGGGGTGGGGGCGGCGGCTTCCCACCCAAAGCCCGCCCCTCCGCGCTAACTCCGCAACGCCGCGTCGCTCGCCAGCTGGTCCGCGCGTTCGTTGTCGGGGTGGCCGGCGTGGCCCTTGACCCATTGCCATTCGATGCGGTGCGGCTTGGCGGCGTCGAGCAGTTCGATCCACAGGTCGCTGTTCTTGACCGGCTTCTTGTCCGCCGTGCGCCAGCCGTTGCGCTGCCAGCCTTTGATCCATTTGGTCAGGCCGTCCATGACATAGCGGCTGTCGGTCGAGAGCTTCACCCGGCATGGCTTGTTCAGCGCCTTCAGCCCCTGAATCGCGGCCATCAGCTCCATGCGGTTGTTGGTGGTGTGCGCCTCACCGCCCGACAGCTCCTTTTCGGTCGTGCCCGCGCGCAGCAGCACGCCCCAGCCGCCGCGCCCGGGATTCCCCTTGCACGCGCCATCGGTGGCGATTTCGACGAGGGGGAGTTCGGTCATCTTGAGAAGGGATCCGCTGTGCTCGATTCGCCGGCGATGCGGGTCACAGCCGGGTCAAAGGTTCGATAATAGTCATAGCGCTTTAGGTAGGCGAGCGGGTCCTTGCGCGTGACCATCGCCCCTGCGGGTGTATTCAGCCAGTCCCAAGCGCGGCTTAACAGAAAACGGAGCGCCGCGCCCTCCGCCAGAACTGGCAGGGCGGCGCGTTCGGCATCGCTCAATCCAAACGTGCGGTCGTAACCATCGATAAGCGCTTTGCCGACTGCTGGCATGAACTCGGTGCCCGGTGCGTCAAATGCCCAAGCGCCATGCATGACCGCCAGATCATAGGCGCGGATATCGGTGCTCGCGAAATAGAAGTCGATCAGACCCGTGACCTCGTCGCCCAGCATCAGCACATTGTCGGGAAACAAATCCGCATGAATGGCGCTTGTGGGCAAATTTTCGGGCCAGCGCGACAGCACGCTTTTCAGCGCCTCGCTTACGCGATCGTGGAGACCCGCCTCAATCTGGTCGAGGTTGCGTCCGCATCGCTCGAACAGGGCTGACCAAGTCTGTGCGCCCATCGAATTCACCCGGTCCAAGGGAAAATCCTCGACTGCGCGGTGCATCTGTCCGAGCGCGGCGCCTGCCGCATATGCCTGAGCCGGGGTCGGGTGAGACACCGACACGCCCGACAGGAACTTGATCAGGCACGCCGGGCGGCCTTCGAGCGTCTGGATCGCCACGCCGTCGCGGTCGCGGATCGCGGGCGGCACCTTCAGCCCCTTGGCGTCGAGATGGGCGAGCAGGTCCATGAAATAGGGCAGGTCGCCCGCATCGACGCGCTTTTCGTAGAGCGTCAGGATGAAGCGGGCTTTGGTGGTGTCGACCAAATAGTTGCTGTTCTCCACCCCCTCGGCGATCCCCTTGGCCGAGACCAGTTCGCCGACGTCGTAACGGGCGAGGAACGCGGCGAGCGATTCGGCCGGGACCTGTGTGTAGACTGCCATTACGCTTCCCTCGTCATCCCCGCGAAAGCGGGGAGCCATCTCCTGCAATCGCCGCGTACGCAACCGCAGTTGTGCTTGTGGAGGGCGAAGGAGATGGGCCCCCGCTTTCGCGGGGGTGACGATTTTGCGACCCGGCTAGACTCACGCCGCCTCAAGCCCCTTGGGCAGCTTGAAGGTGATCGTTTCCTGCGCGGTTTCGACCATGCGTTCGTTGATGTCGTACCGGGTGGCGATGCGATCGATCACTTCGCGCACCAGCACTTCGGGGGCCGACGCACCGGCGGTAATGCCCAGCGTCCCGATCCCGGCCAGCCAGTCGAAATCCAGCTCGTCGGCGCGCTGGATCAGCTTCGACGTCGTCCCCTCGCGCTCGGCCACTTCAGCAAGGCGCAGCGAGTTGGACGAGTTGGGCGCGCCGATCACCAGCACCAGATCGCACGACCCGGCGATGGCGCGCACCGCCGCCTGCCGGTTCGAGGTGGCATAGCAGATGTCGTCGGCCTTGGGCGCGACGATGTCGGGGAAGCGCCGCTGCAGGATGGCGAGGATCGACGCGGTGTCGTCCACCGACAACGTCGTCTGGGTCAGGAAGGCGAGGTTGCCGGGCTCGGCTGGCGCGACCGTTTCGGCGTCCTCCTCGGTCTCGATCAGCGTCATCGCGCCATCGGGCACCTGGCCGAACGTGCCGATCACCTCGGGATGCCCTTCATGGCCGATGAACAGGATGTGGCGGCCGGCCGCGACCAGCCGTTCGGCCTGGCGATGCACCTTGGACACCAGCGGGCAGGTGGCGTCGAAATAGGACAGGCCCCGGTCCTGCGCGGCGGCGGGGACCGATTTGGGAACGCCATGCGCGGAGAAGACGACATGCACGCCGTCGGGCACCTGATCGAGTTCGTCGACAAAAATCGCGCCCTTCGCCCGCAGCGTATCGACCACATATTTATTGTGGACGATTTCGTGGCGCACATAAACCGGCGCGCCGTGCAGTTCGATCGCGCGCTCGACGATCTGGATGGCGCGGTCGACTCCGGCGCAAAAGCCGCGCGGCGCGGCGATGAGGAGGTCGAGGACGGGCTTTTGGGTGTCGGTCATCGCCGCTGCCTTACGCGATCCGCGCGCGGCGGGAAAGGCGTGGGATGGCCGTTGCGGGAAGGCAAAGCGCTGCCTATGGTGCCCGCCGCCGCGCCGGGCCTGCCACAGATGGTCGGGGCGGCATGTCTTGTTCGGGAAAGGTGCCCCAGTTGAACGTTCGCAAACTCGCGCTTGCCGCATCGATTCCACTGGCGCTGGCCGCCTGCTCCCGTGAGGGCGACATTGCCGAGGGCGGCATCACCGCGGTCCGCTCCGCCTGCCCGCGTGTTGGTGTGCCGGCCGGGACCGGCGACATCACCCTGTTCAATCCTGCCGACAGCACGGCGTCGACCGCGATCGACGTCACCGCGACGCTGACCAACGTGACGTCGAATTGCGACGACAGTGGCGAGATGATCCGCAGCGATATCGCGTTCGAGGTGCAGGCCAGCCGCCGCTCGACCGAGGGCGCGCGCGAAGTGACGCTGCCCTATTTCGTCACCGTCGTTCAGGGCGGCACGTCGGTCGTGTCGAAGCGTGTGGCGCAGGTGACGCTGCGATTCGAACCGGGCCAGGCACGTGCGCAGGCGAGCGGCACCGCCAACGCCTATGTCTCGCGCGCCGCTGCGACGCTGCCCGAGGATATTCGCCGCCAGATTCTGGCCAAGCGCAAGGCGGGTGACGAGACCGCAGCGCTCGACCCGCTGGCGCGCCCCGAAGTGCGTCAGGCTGTGCTCCGTGCGACGTTCGAGGCGTTTGTGGGGTTTCAGCTTACGGACGCGCAGCTGAAGTATAACGCGACGCGTTGAGGCCTTCTTCGCCCCTCCCCTTCAGGGGAGGGGTTGGGGGTGGGGCGTCTCAGTCTCACCGAGAGCTTTCGCCAAGAGAATAGGCCCCACCCCAACCCCTCCCCTGAAGGGGAGGGGCCATAGTTTTCCAACTTCGCGATTGACTCCAACGGTGCGGCGCAGCATTCCCGTGGCGTTGGCATCGGGCAACCGGTGAAGGCACGCGCGGGAGAGTTTGCGGGTCCCCGGACCCGGAACGCCGAAGGAGCAACCGCCCCGGAATCTCTCAGGCACCAGGGACCGCGCGGGCCACGACACTCTGGAAAGCGTCCACCGTCGCTTCGGCTATGGCGGACCACCGAAGGGGTAAGCCCGCCGAAGCGCGCCGCGCGAAGGAGGGTCAAAGCTCTCAGGTTCCCGTGACAGAGGGGGCGACGGATGAATGGCCGCGCTGTGCGGCATTCCGTCGTCAATTCTGGAGCACGCGCGTGACCGACAGCCCTGATTCGCTTACGGGCGAGCCCGATTTCGTCGAAGAACTGATGCTGCTCCCGCTCGACGCGTGGCATCGCGCGCGCGGCGGGCGGATGGTGCCGTTCGCGGGCTATGAAATGCCGGTCCAGTATGAAGGCATCATGGCTGAGCATCTGTGGGTGCGCGAATCGGCCGGTCTGTTTGATGTGTCGCACATGGGCCAGTTGCTGCTGTCGGGCGAAAACCTCGACGCGGAACTGGAGAAGCTGATCCCCGCCGATGTCGCGGGCGTCGCCGTGGGGCAGCAGAAATATTCGCTGCTGTTGGCCGAGAATGGCGGCATCCTCGACGATCTGATGTTCAGCCGCTGGCCGGGTGGCATCTACATGGTCGTCAACGGCGCGTGCAAATGGGACGATATCGCGCATCTGCGCGAGCATCTGCCCGACGACATCGAGATCAACCATATGGACGAGCATGCGCTGCTGGCGCTGCAGGGTCCCAAGGCGTTCGATGCGCTCAAGCGGCACGTGACGGGCGACTATCCGCTCGATGCTTTGGTGTTCATGAAGGGCGGCAAGTTCGAGATTGGCGGGGTCGAGGCCTATATCAGCCGCTCGGGCTATACCGGCGAGGACGGCTTCGAGATTTCGATTCCAGCCGAGGCGGCAGCGATCGTCGCCGACCTGCTGTGCGGCGAGCCTGAGGTGAAGCCGATTGGCCTGGGCGCGCGCGATTCGCTTCGGCTTGAGGCGGACCTGCCGCTCTATGGCCATGACCTCGATCCCGAGACGACGCCGATCATGGCGGCGCTGAACTTTGCGGTGGCGAGCAAGCGGCGGCGCGAGGAAGCCAATTTCCCCGGTGCCGAGCGCATCCTGATGGAGCGCGAGAACGGCCCGATCCAGCGCCGCGTCGGCCTGATCGTCGAGGGGCGTCAGCCGGTGCGTGAGGGTGCGCTGGTGCTGGACGATGCCGGCAATGAAGTCGGCCGCGTCACCAGCGGCGGCTTTGCCCCGACCGTGCAGAAGCCGATCGCGATGGCCTATGTCCCGACCGCGATGGCCGCAATTGGCACGCGCGTGACGCTGAGCCAGCGCGGCAAGATCCATCATGGCGAAGTAGTCGCCATGCCCTTCGTCCCGCACAATTATGTTCGCCAAAACACCAACGCTGGAGCATCGAAATGAGCCGTTACTTCACCGAAGATCATGAATGGATCGAACTCGACGGCGAAATCGCGACCGTCGGCATCACCGAATATGCGCAGAGCCAGCTGGGCGACATCGTGTTCGTCGAGGTGCCTGAAGAGGGCAAGGAAGTCACCAAGGGCGATGACGCCGCGGTGGTCGAGAGCGTCAAGGCAGCAAGCGACGTCTATGCGCCGGTTTCCGGCACGGTGGTCGAGGGCAATCCGGCGCTGGAGGACAATCCCGCACTGGTGAACGAAGACCCCGAGGGCGATGGCTGGTTCTTCAAGATGACGTTGGCCGACACCAGCGAGCTCGACTCGCTGATGAACGAAAGCGCCTACGCGGATTTCGTGAGCAAGCTCTAAGCCCCCCTCCCGCTTGCGGGAGGGGCTAGGGGAGGGCGTGTCCATGGCCTCACGCGCTCCGCTTTAGACGATCTGACAGGCCCTCCCCCGACCCCTCCCGCAAGCGGGAGGGGAGAAGGAAGATTGATGCGCTACCTTCCCCTTACCCCGTCCGACCGGCAGGCGATGCTCGCCGCGGTCAATGCTGCGACGATCGATGATCTGTTCGCCGACGTTCCCGAAAGCGCGCGTCTGTCCGGCCCGGTGCCGGGCCTGCCGATGCATGCCAGCGAGCTGGCGGTCGAACGGCACATGTCGAAACTGGCGGCGAAAAACCTGTCGGCGGGAAGCGCGCCCTTCTTCCTTGGCTGTGGCGCGTACAAGCACCACGTCCCGGCGAGCGTCGATCACATCATCCAGCGCGGCGAGTTCCTGACCGCCTACACCCCGTACCAGCCGGAAATCGCGCAGGGCACGCTTCAGGTGATGTTCGAGTTCCAGACCCAGGTCGCGCGCCTGCTGGGCACCGATGTCGCCAACGCCTCGATGTATGACGGTTCGACCGCGTGCTGGGAGGCGATCGGCATGGCGCGGCGCATCACCAAGCGCGCCAAGGCGATCCTGTCGGGCGGGCTGCATCCGCATTATGTCTCGGTCGCGAACACCATGGCCAAGTACACCGGCGATACGCTCGTGACCGCGGTGCCGGAACTCACCGCCGAGCCGGATACGGCGAAGCTGATCGACCTGATCGACGACGAAACCTCGTGCGTCGTGGTCCAGTATCCCGACATTCTCGGCCGCATTTCCGACCTGTCGGAGCTGGCGGCGGCGTGTCAGGCGAAGAAGGCGCTGCTGGTCGCGGTGGTGACCGAGCCGGTTGCCCTGGGCGCGATCAAGTCGCCGGGCGAGATGGGCGCGGACATCGTCGTGGGCGAAGGCCAGTCGATCGGCGTCGGCCTGCAGTTCGGCGGCCCCTATGTCGGCCTGTTCGGCTGCAAGGAAAAATACGTCCGCCAGATGCCGGGCCGCCTGACCGGCGAGACGGTGGATGCCGAGGGCAAGCGCGGCTTCGTGCTGACGCTGTCGACGCGTGAGCAGCATATCCGCCGCGAAAAGGCGACGTCGAACATCTGCACCTCGTCGGTGCTGTGCGCGCTGGCGTGGTCGGTGCACATGACGTTGCTGGGTGAGAAGGGGCTGCGGCAGCTCGCGGCGCTCAACCATGCCGGTGCGAGCGCGGCGGCGGATCGGCTGGCGCAGGTTCCGGGCGTCGAGCTGGTGACGCCGACCTTCTTCAACGAATTCACGCTGAAGCTGTCCAAGGAAGCCCGGCCGGTCGTGCGTGAACTCGCCGACAAGGGCATATTGGCGGGCGTGTCGCTGGGCCGCCTCTATCCGGGCGAGGGGGCGTTGGAGAACGGCCTCGTCGTCGCGGTCACCGAAACCACCACGGCGGAGGATGTCGAAACCCTTGCCGCCGCACTTGCGGAGGTGCTGGCATGAGCACGATCAACCAGAGCGGCTGGCGTCCGCAGATGAACGCGGTCGAGGGCGAGGCTGCGGCGACCTTCACCGGCAACCGCGCGCTGATGCTGGAAGAGGCGCTGATCTTCGAGATCGGCTCGCTCGACACCACCGGCGTCGATTTCGCCGAAGCCCCTAAAGCCGCGTGGCGGCTCGGCGGGCTGGAGCGGCATCGCGACATCGGCCTTCCCGGCCTGAGCGAGCCGGAGGCGGTGCGCCACTACACGCGCCTGTCGCGTCAGAATTACGGCATCGACCTCGGCTTCTTCCCGCTGGGCAGCTGCACGATGAAGCATAATCCGCGCCTCAACGAGCGGATGGCGCGGCTTCCCGGCTTTGCCGACATCCACCCGCTCCAGCCGATCGACACGGTGCAGGGCGCGCTCGAGGTGATCGATCAGCTGGCGCATTGGCTGGTCACGCTGACCGGCATGAAGGCCGTGGCGATGTCGCCCAAGGCGGGCGCGCATGGCGAGCTGTGCGGCATCCTCGCGATCAAGGCGGCGCTGGAAGCGCGTGGCGAGGATCGGCGCGTGGTGCTGGTCCCCGAAAGCGCGCACGGCACCAACCCGGCGACAGCGGCGTTCGCGGGCTTTGCCGTTGAGGATATTCCGGCGACCCCGGACGGGCGCGTCGATGTCGCGGCGCTGACCGCGCGGCTGGGACCGGACGTGGCGGCGGTGATGATCACCAACCCCAACACCTGCGGCCTGTTCGAGCGCGACCTCAAGACGATCAGCGACGCGGTCCATGAAGCTGGCGGCTACGTCTATTGCGACGGCGCGAACTTCAATGCGATCGTCGGCAAGGTGCGACCCGGCGACCTAGGCGTCGATGCGATGCACATCAACCTGCACAAGACCTTTTCCACCCCGCATGGCGGCGGCGGACCGGGCTCGGGGCCGGTGGTGCTGTCGGAGGCGCTGGCGCCGTTCGCACCGCTGCCGTTCGTCGAGCAGCAGGATGGCAAGTTCGTCCTGATCGAGGAAGAAACGGCGGGCGAGCATCACGCTGGCACCTTTGGCCGGATGGTCTCGTTCCATGGCCAGATGGGCATGTTCACCCGCGCGCTGACGTACATCCTGTCGCATGGCGCGGATGGCCTTCGCCAAGTGGCCGAGGACAGCGTGCTCAACGCCAACTATGTGCTGCGCAGCTTGGAGGACGTCCTCGATGCGCCGTTCGCGAACAGCGGGCCGTGCATGCATGAGGCGATCTTCAGCGACCATGGGCTGGCCGAGGGCTTCTCGACGCTCGACATCGCCAAGGGGCTGATCGACGAGGGCTTCCACCCGATGACGGTCTATTTCCCGCTGGTCGTCCACGGCGCGATGCTGGTCGAGCCGACCGAGACCGAGAGCAAGGCGGCGCTGGACCAGTTCATCGGCGCATTCCGTTCGGTCGCTCAGCGTGCCAAGGCGGGCGACGCGGCGCTCAAGACCGCACCGCACTTCGCGCCGCGCCGCCGCCTCGACGAGACGCTGGCCGCGCGCAAGCCGGTGCTGGTGTGGAAGGAGCCGGCCCAGGCGCAGGCCGCCGAGTAACTGCTTTCGACAGTTTCACCGGGTTGGATTTCGGTCTAACCCGGCTCCCGGGCGGGCGGTGGCTTCGGCCGCCGCCCGTTTGCTTTTTGGGGAGGCGATGATGCGCGGCGCACTGGCTCTGATCGTGGCGATGATGATGACGGCACCGGCGGTGGCGGGGCAGGACCCGCGCATTCCGCAGGCCGAGCAGGATGCGGACCGGATCGAGGCGCAGCGATCCTATGACGCCCAGCGGCAGCGCGATCAGGCCGAAGCGGATCGCGTCGCCCGGATCACGCTGGAGCGCAAGACCGACTACGAACTCTATCTGGCGCGGCAAAAGGCCGAGCATGAGGCCAAGATGGCCGCATGGCGCGCCGATGTGGCGCGGCGCGAGGCCGAAGCCGCGCGGGTGCGCGCCGAGT
>VYKW01000648.1_pt1 | contig 10238 bp, 10 predicted proteins | sample 5114451 | NCBI WGS metagenome assembly VYKW01 (sample SAMN12291784, study PRJNA351875) | freshwater metagenome | isolation source: freshwater lake | place: USA: Michigan, Gull Lake | collected 2013-08-08
ACGGCGCACAGCCAGCGCTTGGCGGCGACGTGCAGCCGCACCGGCTCGACGACGGCCGGGCCGAACCAGCGGGCGAGCCAGGCGGCGCCGACGGCCTCGTGGCGGTCGTCGACACCGTGCGCGGCCGGGTGCTCGCCGAGCGCGTGCACCATGTGGCCGACGTCGTGCAGCAGCGCGGCAACGATCAGCGGGGCGGACAGGCCCTGGGCCCGCGCATGCGCGCCGGCCTGCACCGCATGGACCAGCTGATTGACGTCCGACAGGCCGTACCGGCCGCGGGCACGCCGCTCGTAGACCTCGTGCAGCGCATCGAGCACGGTGAGCACGGGCGGGTCGATCGGGTCCAGGCGCGCCTCCGGAACGGAATCAGGCACCGGGCGCGATGCCCAGTTCGTCGAGCGTCTCCGCCATCGCGGCGATCATCGCGTCGATGTCCGGCCGACGGATCGCGCCGATGCAGCCGATGCGGAAGGTGTCGACCCGGGTGAGCTTGCCCGGGTACAGGATGAAGCCGCGGTCGCGCATGCGGGCATAGAGCGCGTCGAAGCGCCACGCGGGATGGGTCGGTGCCCGGAAGGTGACGATGATCGGCGCCTGCAGCCCGGGGGGCAGGAACGGCTCGAAGCCGAGTCGGCGCATGCCGGCGACCAGCGCGGCGCAGTTGTCCGAATAGCGACCGCGGCGGGCCGCGAGCCCGCCCTCGGCGCGATACTGGGACAGCGCCTCGCGCAGGGCGGCGACGACGTGTGTCGGCGGCGTGAAGCGCCACTGCGTGGTGCGCTGCAGGTAGCGCCACTGGTCGTGCAGGTCGAGCGCGAGCGAGTGGCTGACGCCGGCCGCGGCTTCGAGCGCGTCGCGCCGCGCGATGACGAACCCCATGCCGGGCACGCCCTCGAGGCACTTGCCCGACGCCGAGACGACGGCGTCGATCGGCGCCTCGCGCACGTCGATCGGCAGCACGCCGAACGAGCTCATCGCATCGACGATCAGTCGCCGCCCCTGGCGCGCCACCGCATCGGCGACCGCCTGCAGCGGGTTGAGCATCCCGGTGCCGGTCTCGCAGTGCACGAAGGCGACGTGGGTGATGGCGGGGTCCGCCCGCAGCGCGGCCTCGACGCGCGCGGCGTCGACCGGCTCGGACTCGTCGAATCGCAGCTCGACCGAATCGCGGCCCAGCACACCGAGGATCTTCAGCATGCGCTCGCAGTACGCGCCGTTGTTCGGCACCAGTACCCGGCCGTCGCGCGGCACCAGCGTGCCGAGCGCGGCCTCGACCGCGAAGGTGCCGCTGCCCTGCATCGGCACGCAGACGTGGCTGCCCCGGCCATGCACGATCGCGAGCAGGTCGGCGCAGACCTCGGCGGTGATCGCGTTGAACGCCGCATCCCAGGAGCCGAGGTCGTGCAGCATCGCGGCCTTGGTGGCTGCCGAGGTGGTCAGCGGCCCGGGCGTCAGCAGCAGCGGATCGGCGCGCACCGCGACCGGGGCGCCGAGGGCGTCCAGGGCGCTCATGGCACGATCGCCGCGCGCAGCACGCGGCGTCCGGCGGCATTGTCGACGCCCGGTGCCTTCTGCGGCAGGTCGAGCACGTCGCGCCGCGGCTCGCGCAGCGGATAGCGGACGATGCGGAAGGGCCCGTTGGGCGTGTCGTAGACCGCCAGCCGGCCGGTCTCCGGAAGACTCGCGCCGGTCACCTCAGTCCGCCCCGTTCAGCGCGAAGTCGAAGATCCGCCAGCTGTCGATGCCGGCCTCGGCCTGGGCCCGGTAGGCCGCGTTCACCGGCACGTTCAGGATGAACGGCACCCGCGCCTCGGAAATGCCGCCATGGCTGCGGAGCCGCTCGCCACGCAGCGCCGACAGGTCATGGTCGCGCGACGCGCCGCCGATGACCGCGCCGCGCTCGGCGATCACGGCGACGTCGCCCTCGCGGTCGGGGGGCAGCGAGAAGCGCTCGCAGGCGGTGGCGCGGTCCAGCGCCTCGGCGATGCCCGGCAGTCCGTCCACGTAGTCGATGATCGCGGCCGCGTCGAGCGCGGGATCGGTGATCCAGATCCGCACGAAGCCGCCGAGCGCGCCGTGGTGACGCACGAAGGCGTCGGTGATCGGGCAGATCACGCGCGTGCGTCCGGCGCCGAAGCGCGCATCCAGGGCGTCCTGCAGGAACACCACGTTCGGCGCGCCATCGGGCAGCGACTTGTCGTTCATGCCGTGGTCTGCGGTCAGCGCGACGACCGCGCCGAGTGCATCGAACCGCCCGAAGCAGGCATCGATGCGACGGTGGAAGTCGTCCGACTCGGGCGTGCCCGGCGCGTGCTTGTGCTGGATGTAGTCGGTCAGCGACAGGAAGCTCAGGTCCGGCCGGTCGCGCTCGAGCAGCCTCACGCCCGCCTCCAGCACGAACAGCGACAGGTCCGCCGAATACATGTCGGGCTGCGGCATGTCGACCAGCGACAGCACGTCCTCGATGCCGTGCTCGGCCAGCGTGCAGCGCGAGGCGGTCTCGGCGGAGAGGCTCACATGGCCGAGCGAGACATCCAGGTCCTTGCCGAGCTGGCGGCGCAGCTTGTCCTTCGCGGTGATCGACACGACCCGAGCGCCGGCGTCGGCGAACTCGGCCAGCAGCGTGCGGCTGCGCAGCAGCTCGGGACCGGTCATCACCACCGCCTCGCCACTCGACGCGTCCAGGTAGAAGTTGCCCGAGATGCCGTGGACCGACGGCGGCGAGCCGGTGATCAGCGACATGTTGTTCGGGCAGGTGAAGCTCGGCACCGTGCCGTCGGCGACCGTGGCGAAGCCTTCGCGCACGAAGCGCGCGACGTTCGGCATGATGCCGTCGCGCAGGCCGCGCTCGAAGTAGTCGGGGTCGCCCCCGTCGATGCAGACCACGACGACCGGCCGCCGGGGCCATGCATAGTCGATGCCGTTGAGACGGATGCCTGGCTTCATCGGACGGGGACTCGAACGGACCGGAACCTCAGATCGCCCACTGGCGGATCCGTGCGGACACCAGGTCGATCAGCGTGACCGATGCGATGATGATGAGCAGCACCGCCGAGGTCTGCGCGTACTCGAAGCCGCGGATCACCTCGTGCAGGATCACGCCGATGCCGCCGGCGCCGACCATGCCGACGACCGAGGCCGATCGCACGTTCGACTCGAAGCGGTACAGCGAGTAAGAGATCCAGAGCGGCAGCACCTGCGGCAGCACGCCGTACAGGATCTCGTCGAACCAGCCCGCGCCGGTGGCGGTCACGCCCTCGACCGGGCGCGGATCGATCGCCTCGACCGCCTCGGCGAACAGCTTGGCGAGCACGCCGGTGGTGTGGATCCACAGCGCGAGCACGCCGGCGAACGGCCCCAGCCCGACCGCGACGATGAACAGCATCGCGAAGACCATCTCGTTGATCGCGCGGCATGCGTCCATCAGCCGGCGGATCGGCTGGTAGAGCCAGCCCGGCGCGACGTTGGACGCGCACATCAGCCCGAACGGCACCGCGCAGACCACCGCCAGCACCGTCCCCCACAGGGCGATGTGGACGGTGATCACCATCTCGTGCAGGTAGATCCGCCAGTCGTGGAAGTCCGGCGGGAAGAAGTCCCGCGCGAAAGTGCCCATGTTGGCCGAATCGGCCCACAGCGCCAGCGGGCGCATGTCGGCGCCCTGCCACGCCCAGACGAGGGCCGCCAGCAGCAGCCCCCAGGCGAGCTGGGTGCTCAGGCGGGTCCTCGGTGGCGACAGGCTCGCGTCGCCGTAGGCCGAGACGGTCTGCTGCACGGCGTGCCGCTTACTGCTTCGCCTGACGGGCGAGGACGGCGAGCTTCGCGTCGATGTCGGCCAGGCGGGCCTTCTTGTCGGCCTCGGACAGGTTCGCGTCGTTCTCGAACTTCATGCGGTCCTTGGCGAGCTCGAGCTGGCGGATCGGGATAAGCTGCGCATCGGTCGAGGGCTTGAAGCCCGCGAGCTTGTACATGTTGCGCAGCACCTCCTTCTCGCGGGCATCCTTGCCGTAGCCGAGCACGAAGTCGCGGACCCGCTTCTTGACGTCCTCGGGCAGGTCCTTGCGCCACACCAGCGGATCGCGCGGGATCAGCGGCGAGGTCCACAGGATGCGGATCTGCTCGACGCGCTCGGGGTTCTTCTCCTTGACCTTGTCGAGCATCTCGCTGTTGCTGGTGGCGATGTCGACCTGCCGGTTCAGCGCAGCGAGGAAGTTGCCTTCGTGGTTCGACGAGCGCGTGACCTTGAAGTGGGTCCGCGGGTCGAGGCCGTTCTGCGTGAACACGTAGTACGTCGGCACCAGCGTGCCGGAGGTCGAGGCGGGGTCGCCGATGCCGAAGGTGTACTGCTTGCCGTTCTTGAGCACCTGCTCGAGCGAGGTGATGCCCGAGTCCTTGTGGGTGATCAGGTACGAGTAGTAGCCCGGGGTGCCGTCCAGGTCGACGAACTGGGCGAACACCTCGCCGCCGGAGCGGTCGACCGCGTCCATCGCCGAGCGGTTGCCGTACCAGGCGATCTGGACCTTGTTGAAGCGCTGCGCCTCGATGATGCCGGCGTAGTCGGTCGCGTAGAAGCCGTTGATCTTCAGCCCGGTGGCCTTCGCCATGTCCTCGAGGAAGGGCTCCCACATCTGGCGCAGCGCGCCGGCCTTCTCGGTGGCGATGATGCCGAAGTTGAGTTCCTTGAGCTCTTGCGCGCCGGCCGTGGCGGCGGCCGTGAGCGCGACGGTCGCGATCGCTGTCCTGAGGAAACGGAGCATGGTGGTGTCCTGCCTGCGTGGAGGGGTGGGGTGGGGGGAGGTCAGGCCGCGGCGAGCGTGGCGACCGGGACGGGCGGATCCTCGCGGTTCACCTCCCGCTCCGGGAAGACCGAGCCGAAGAGCTCGCGCGCCTCGGTGCCGTAGAGCTCACCGAGCAGCGCGGGCGTGAGCGCCGACGACGGCCCGTCGAACACGACGCGGCCGGCGTTCAGTGCGATCGTGCGCGGGCAGTAGCGGATGGCGAACTCCACCTGGTGCAGCGAGACCAGCACGGTGCAGGCATGCTCGCGGTTCATCTTCGCGAGGAGCTCCATGACCTTCCTGGAGGCTTCGGGGTCGAGCGAGGCGATCGGCTCGTCCGCCAGCACCAGCTCGGCGTTCTGCACCAGGCAGCGCGCGAGCGCGGCGCGCTGCTGCTGGCCGCCGGACAGGGTCGAGGCGCGCTGCCAGGCGGTCTCCTCGATGCCGACCGCGCGCAGCGCCCGCAGGGCCTGCATCCGCTCGTCGAGCGAGAACCGCATCAGCACCCGACGCCACCATGCGGTCCGGTGCAGCAGACCGATAAGCACGTTGGTGGCGACCGGCAGACGGCCGACGAGGTTGAACTGCTGGAACACGAAGCCGACGCGGCTGCGCTCGTGCCGGATGCGCCGCGATACGCGACCGCCCGACTGCATCGTGCGCCCGCAGACCACCACCTCGCCGTCGTCGGCGGCGACGAAGCCCGGGACATGCCGCAGCAGCGTCGACTTGCCGGAACCGGAGGCGCCGATCAGCGCGACCATCTCGCCTTCGGCGATCACGAGCGACACCTGGTCGAGCGCCTTGCGCGTGCCGAAGGACTTGCTCAGGTTCCGGATCTCGACCGCGTTCTTCATGGCTCGACGCTCGGTGTCATCGGATTAGAATGGCCGGCGCCGAGCGCTTGTCCGCTGCGGCATGCCGTCGCCCCGCGGCCGTGACTGCAAGGCCGGATGATTCACGCGGCCGATGACAGCGCCGTGACCGACCGGTGACACGGCGATGACGGCTGCGGCCCCCTCCCAGGATCCGTTCATGTCCCGCCACGTTTTCCATCAGGAATCCCTCCGCATCGCCGGCCGCCGCGTCGTGGGCGACGGGCGCACGATCGAGGTCCGCGACCCGTGGACGGGCGAGGTCGCGGGCACGGTGCCGAAGGCCCGCGTGGAGGACGGGCGCGAGGCGCTCGAGACCGCGCGGCGCTACCGTCCGACGCTGTCGCGCGCGGATCGGGCGGCCATCCTCGAGCGCGCCGGCGCCCTGGTGGTCGCGCGCGAGGACGAGCTCGCGGCGCTGATCACGCTCGAGTCGGGCCTGTGCTTGAAGGATTCGCGCTACGAGATCGGACGGGTGCGCGACGTGTTCCGGTTCGCGGCGCAGGCGGCGCTGCGCGATGACGGCGAGATCTTCTCCTGCGACATCACGCCGCACGGCCGTCGGCGCCGCGTCTACACCCAGCGCGACCCGCTGCTCGGCGTGATCGTCGCGATCACGCCGTTCAACCATCCGATGAACCAGGTCGCCCACAAGGTCGCCCCCGCGATCGCGACGAACAACCGCATGCTGCTCAAGCCGTCGGAGAAGGTGCCGCTGTCGGCGCTGCGGCTCGCCGACATCCTCTACGAGGCCGGGCTGCCGCCGCCGATGTTCCAGGTGGTGACCGGTGACCCGGCGGAGATCGCGGGCGAGCTGCTGACCCATCCGGCGGTGGACCTGGTGACCTTCACCGGCGGTGCGGCGATCGGGCGCCGGATCGCGGAACGCGCCGGCTACCGCAGGCTGGTGCTGGAGCTCGGCGGCAACGATCCGCTGATCGTGATGGACGACGCCGACCTCGACGAGGCCGCGGCGCTCGCGGCGTCGGGCTCGTACCGCAACAGCGGGCAGCGCTGCACGGCGGTCAAGCGGATCCTCGTGCAGCGCGGCGTGGCCGATGCGTTCGTCGAGCGGCTGGTCGCGCTCACCCGCGACTGGACCTGGGGCGATCCGCGCGACGAGACGATCGGCATGGGCACGGTGATCGACGAGGCCGCGGCGCGCTGCTTCGAGCAGCGGGTCGACGAGGCGGTGGCCGCTGGCGCGACGCTCCGGGTCGGCAACCTGCGCGAGGGCGCGTCCTATTCGCCGACGGTGATCGACCACGTCAGGCCCGACATGACTCTCGTGGTCGAGGAGACCTTCGGACCGGTCTCTCCGGTGATCCGCTTCGACACGCTCGACGAGGCGATCGCGATCGTCAACGGCTCGCGCTTCGGACTGTCCTCGGGGGTGTGCACCAACCGGCTCGACGTGATCACGCGGCTGGTGGCCGAGCTCGAGGTCGGCACGGTGAACGTGCGCGAGGTGCCGGGCTACCGGCTCGAGCTCACGCCCTTCGGCGGCATCAAGGATTCCGGCCTGGGCTACAAGGAAGGCGTGCAGGAGGCGATGAAGAGCTTCACCAACCTCAAGACCTACTCGCTGCCCTGGCCGCCGTGAGCCGGCACGTCGCTCAGGCGCTGCGCAGGAAGCGACGCGAGTAGCGCGCCTCGATCCGGTCGAGCGCCAGCAGCATCGGCAGGTCCGCGCAGCCGAACGCGAGGTCGTGATGCGGCTCGCCGATCAGTCGGCCACCGGCGCGAAGGTAGCCCTTGATCAGCGGCGGCACCACCACCTCACAGTCGAGCGCCAGCGCATCGACCGGCAGCCTGCGCTTCGGGAACACGCGGAACTCCTCGGGTGCGGCATGCTCGGCCCACAGCTCGCGCCACAGCATCGCCGCGAAGCCGCCGCCGTCGGCAGCCGGCACGCTCGCGCAGCCGATCAGGTAACGGTACGGCAGGCCGGCCAGGAGCGCGCCCAGACCCGCCCACAGCAGCATGATGGTGGCGCCGGTCCGATAGTCCGGGTGGACGCACGAACGGCCGAGCTCGACCAGCTCGTGCCGGATCGAGCGCAGCCGGTCTGTGAAGAACTCGCTCTCGACGTAGAGGCCACCGGCCTCGCGCCCCTGCTCGGGCAGCATCACGCGGTAGGTGCCCACCACCTCGCCGCTCGCCTGGTCTTCGACGATCAGGTGCTGACAGAACCGGTCGAAGATGTCCCGATCGACACCCGGCGTGCCGCCGGAGAGCCGTGCACCGTACTCCTCGCTGAAGACCCGAAAACGCAGCCGCTGGGCAGCCTCGATCTCGTCGGGTCGCGTGGCGAGACGGGCGACGAGGCGGCCCGCCCGGGCGAGCTCGGTTGAACGGATCGGTGCGTCGAGGACCGCTGACATCTGAAGGCTCCGTCGTAACTCTGAGAGCCCCAGCCTGACCGGCGTGCATTGCGCGGACGTGACCGTCCGATGACGCGTCGATGACGGAGCGTCATCGAACTGAAGCCTCACAGTCAAGACGTTGTCACGGAGCGTCGGCAACATCCTGTGAGCATGCAGACCATCGATCTCGTCTACTTCGATGCCGGCGGCGGGCATCGCGCGGCGGCCCAGGCCCTGCGCGGCGTGATCGCCGCCCAGCGTCGACCCTTCCGGGTCCGCCTCGTGCAGCTGATGCATGTGCTCGACCCCACGGATGCCTTCAGGCGAGTGTCGGGCATGGCGCCCGAGGACATGTACAACCGACGGCTCGCCCGCGGCTGGACCTTCGGGTTGGGGTCGGAGCTGCGCGTGCTGCAGGCGATGATCCGGATCGGGCACCCGGCGCTGGTGCGGACCCTGCGGGCCCACTGGGCGCGCACGGCGCCCGACCTCGTGGTCTCGCTGGTGCCGAACTTCAACCGCGCGCTCCGCGAGTCGCTGCACGAGGCTCTGCCCGGCGTGCCGTTCGTCACGGTGATGACCGATCTCGCGGACGTGCCGCCGCGCTTCTGGATCGATCCGGGGCGTCACGGCCATCTGGTGTGCGGTACGCCGCGCGCGGTCGAACAGGCACTGGAGGCCGGTGTCGACGCGGGCCGGGTGCATGCGGTGAGCGGCATGATCCTGCGGCGCGAGTTCCACCTGCCCGCGCCGGTCGACCGCGAGACCACGCTGCGAGCGCTGGGGCTCGACCCAGCGCGCCCGACCGGCCTGGTGATGTTCGGCGGGCACGGCTCGGCACAGATGACCCGCGTGGCCGAGGCGCTCGACGACATCCAGCTGCTGTGCCTGTGCGGCCATAACGACGCCCTGCTCGATGCGCTGCGCGGCCTGCGCCGCAGGGCACCGCTGGCGGCGGTCGGGTTCACCGGCGAAGTGCCGCGCCACATGCGCGCCGCCGACTTCTTCATCGGCAAGCCGGGGCCCGGCAGCCTGAGCGAGGCGCTGCACTGCGGCCTGCCGGTGGTCACCTTCCGCAACGCCTCGACCATGCCGCAAGAGCGCTACAACACGCGCTGGGTGCAGGAGCAGGATGTCGGGCGGGTGGTCGCATCGACCCGGGCGCTGCGTCCGGCGATCGTGTCGCTGCTCGGCGAGCTGGACGCCGCGCGCAGCCGCGTCGCGCGGGTCGAGAACCGGGCGCTGTTCGAGGTCGCTGACCTCCTCGCCGGGCTGCTGAGGCCGGTGCACGGCACACGGACGAGCGACCGGCCAGAGCCGGCGGTCGCGGCATGAACGCGTTCGCGGAGCCGCTCGACCCCGAGGTCACGCTGCGGGTGCGGACGGTCTGGATCTCCGACCTGCACCTTGGCACGGCGGGCTGTCAGGCGGCTGCGCTGCTGACGTTCCTGCGCGAGGTCGAGTGCGAGACGCTCTACTTGGTCGGCGACATCGTCGACGGCTGGCAGCTCAAGCGCTCGTGGTACTGGCCCCAGTCGCACAACGACGTGGTGCAGAAGATCCTGCGCAAGGCGCGCAAGGGCACCCGGGTGGTGTTCGTGCCGGGCAACCATGACGAGTTCGCGCGGCGCTATGTCGGCCACAGCTTCGGCGGGGTCGAGGTCGTCGACGACTGCATCCACCTGACCGCTGACGGACGCCGGCTGTGGGTCACCCACGGAGACCTGTTCGACGGCGTCGTGCAGTGCGCCCGCTGGCTCGCGCTCCTGGGCGACGCGGCCTACGAGTTCACGCTGCGCGCCAACCGGTGGTTCAACGTGGCCCGGGCGAGGATAGGCCTGCCCTACTGGAGCCTGTCGCGCTACCTGAAGCTCAAGGTCAAGCGCGCGGTCAGCTACGTGGGCGACTTCGAGGCCGCGGTCGCCCGCGAGGCCCGCCGACGGGGCACGAATGGCGTGGTGTGCGGCCACATCCACCACGCCGAGATCCGGACCATCGACGGCGTCCTCTACTGCAACGACGGGGACTGGGTCGAGAGCCTGACGGCGCTCGTCGAACGGCACGACGGCCGGCTCGAGATCCTGGACTTCTCCGGCGCCGCGACGCGAGCCGGGGCTGACGCGGCCTTCGTGCGGTCGGCCGAATCACTGGGCATGAAGACGTCGTAGCGGGCGTGCGGCCGTAGCGGCGGGGCGAGCCCGGGCGCCTGGGCGCGTCCT
>VYKW01000649.1_pt1 | contig 10205 bp, 7 predicted proteins | sample 5114451 | NCBI WGS metagenome assembly VYKW01 (sample SAMN12291784, study PRJNA351875) | freshwater metagenome | isolation source: freshwater lake | place: USA: Michigan, Gull Lake | collected 2013-08-08
TCATCGCCTCCGACCTGGCGGCCGCGCCCGGCACGGCCGGCCGCGATCCGATGCTGGGCAACGCGCTGGCGCTCGCCGGCGCGGTCGCCATTTCCGGCTATTTCCTGGTCGGGCGCGGCCTGAACCGGCGCCTGACGCTGCTCGCCTACATCGCCATCGTCTACGGCGCGGCGGCGCTCGCGATGAATGCGATCGCGATCGCGGGCGGCCAGCCGCTGTGGTCGATCCCGACGGCGGCCTGGCTGCCGATCGCCGCGATGGCGCTCGGCCCGCAGCTCGCCGGCCACACGATCCTCAACGCCTCGTTGCGCCACCTGTCCGCCACCTTCGTGGCCCTGGCCATCCTCGGCGAGCCGGTGGGGTCCGCGATGCTGGCCTGGCTGTTCCTGGGCGAGACCTTCACCGGGCTGCAGCTCGCCGGCTTCGCGACCCTGCTGGCCGGCATCGTGGTGGCCGCCGGCGGCGAGCGGCGCGAGCCGGAGCCGGAGCGGGCGACAGGACGCCCGTAGGCCCGCCGCCGGATCGGCCCGGGGCCCGCTGGCCCATGCATCGGCCGGCTCCGTCCGTACCTTCGCCTTGCGTACAATCCCCGGGTCCGCCGGCGCCATCGAGCGCCCCGTCCCGAGGAGACCGAACGCCATGTCCGACGCCAACCGCCTCATCATCTTCGACACCACGCTGCGCGACGGCGAGCAGAGCCCCGGCGCGTCGATGACGCGCGAGGAGAAGCTGAGAATCGCCAAGCTGCTCGAGAAGCTGCGGGTCGACGTCATCGAGGCGGGTTTCGCGTCCTCGTCGAACGGCGACTTCGAGGCCGTCCGTGCGATCGCCTCGACCATCAGGGAGTCGATCGTCTGCTCGCTGGCGCGCGCCAACGACCGCGACATCTCGCGGGCCGCCGAGGCGCTCGAGCCGGCGCGCCGCAAGCGCATCCACACCTTCATCGCCACGTCGCCGCTGCACATGGAGAAGAAGCTGCGGATGACGCCCGACCAGGTCTTCGAGGGCGCGCGCCTGGCCGTTCGCTTCGCGCGCAAGTTCACCGACGACGTGGAGTTCTCGCCCGAGGACGGCTACCGGTCCGAGCCCGAGTTCCTCCACCGCGTGCTCGAGGCGGCGATCAAGGAAGGTGCGACCACCATCAACATCCCCGACACCGTCGGCTACGCGGTGCCCGAGCTGTACGGCGCCTTCATCCGCGACCTGCGCGAGAAGATCCCCAACTCCGACAAGGCCGTCTGGAGCGTGCACTGCCACAACGACCTCGGCATGGCGGTGGCCAACTCGCTGGCCGGCGTCATGCAGGGCGGCGCCCGTCAGGTCGAGTGCACCATCAACGGGCTGGGCGAGCGGGCCGGCAACACCTCGCTCGAGGAGGTGGTGATGGCGGTCAAGACCCGCCGCGACTTCTTCGGCCTGGACATCGGCATCGACACCAGCCAGATCGTGCCGATCTCGAAGCTGGTCTCGGGCATCACCGGCTTCCCGGTGCAGCCGAACAAGGCGGTGGTCGGCGCCAACGCGTTCGCGCATGCCTCGGGCATCCACCAGGACGGCGTGCTCAAGGCCCGCGACACTTACGAGATCATGCGGGCCGAGGACGTGGGCTGGGCCGCCAACAAGATCGTGCTCGGCAAGCTGTCGGGCCGCAACGCGTTCAAGCAGCGGCTGCAGGAGCTCGGCATCCAGCTCGACTCCGAGACCGAGGTCAACGCCGCCTTCGTGCGCTTCAAGGACCTGGCCGACCGCAAGTCGGAGATCTTCGACGAGGACATCCACGCGCTGGTGTCCGACGAGTCGGTCACCACCGAGGACGAGCAGTACAAGCTGCTGTCGATGCGCCAGGCGTCCGAGATGGGCGAGAAACCGCAGGCGAGCGTCGTCATCTCGGTGGGGGGCGTCGAGCACAAGGCCGAGTCGCTGGGCAACGGCCCGGTCGACGCCACGCTCAAGGCGATCGAGTCGAAGGTCGTCTCGGGGGCCGAGCTGCTGCTGTACTCGGTCAACGCCATCACCACCGGCACCGAGTCGCAGGGCGAGGTGACCGTGCGGCTGGCCCGCGCCGGGCGGATCGTCAACGGCATCGGCGCCGATCCGGACATCGTCGTGGCCTCGGCCAAGGCCTACCTGAACGCGCTGAACAAGCTGCATTCCAACGCGCCGCGGGTCAATCCGCAGCACGACGTCACGCCCTGATCCCGGGGCCGGGTGGCGGGCGGTGTGGTCGCCGCCCGGCGGGCGCGCTGCCCCGGCTTTCCGAATCCGCTATACTCCGTGGGTTCTGCATCCGTCGGCCTGAAGGGGTCGGGTGCAGCGCAGCATCACATCACACCGAAGCAACCGCACGGTGGTGCACCCCGGCGCCACCGCAAGTGAACGAGGGAAATCATGTCCGTTGCCGAAATCGACAAGGCGAAGATCGTCGCCGACTACCAGCGCGCCCAGGGCGACACCGGTTCGCCGGAAGTCCAGGTCGCACTGCTGACCGCCCGCATCAACGAACTGACCGGCCACTTCAAGACCCACGCGAAGGATCACCACTCGCGTCGCGGCCTGCTGAAGATGGTCAGCCGTCGCCGCAAGCTGCTCGACTACCTGAAGGGCCGCAACCCGACGGGCTACAAGGCGCTGATCGAGCGCCTCGGCCTGCGCAAGTAATCCGCGCAAGCAAGGTCGAACGCAGCGAATGGCGGTCAACCGGGTGGCAGGGACCGATGCGGAGCCTCCGGCTCCGAGGGTTCGGGTCGCCGCCCGGCTCCGGTCGCCCGTGGATGCCCGCTCGACGCGGGCATTTTCGTTTGTGATTCCGGGGAAGCAGCAAATCCGAATGAAGGCGAACCGCGCCGCCGGCTGATCGCGCGGGTCACAGCAAGCAAAGAGAGGACAGAGCGTGTTCGAAATCGCAAAGAAAACGATTCAATGGGGACAGCACTCCCTGACCATCGAGACCGGCGAGATCGCCCGTCAGTCGTCGGGTGCGGTGGTGGTCACGATGGACGACACCGTGGTGCTGGCCACCGTGGTGGGTCAGAAGAACGCCAAGGCGGGGCAGGATTTTTTCCCGCTGACGGTCGACTACGTCGAGAAGTTCTACGCGGCCGGGCGGATCCCGGGCGGCTTCTTCAAGCGTGAAGGCCGTGCGACCGAGAAGGAGATCCTGACCTGCCGCCTGATCGACCGGCCGCTGCGGCCGCTGTTCCCGGACGGCTTCTACAACGAAGTCCAGATCATCATCCACGTGCTGTCGAGCAATCCCGAGGTGGATTCCGACATCCCGGCGATGATCGGTGCGTCGGCCGCGCTCGCGCTGTCGGGCATCCCGTTCGCCGGTCCGATCGGTGCCTGCCGCGTCGGCTACATCGACGGTCAGTACGTGCTCAACCCGAACGCCTCGCAGCTGCCCGACAGCCGCCTCGACCTGGTCGTGGCCGGCACCGACGGCGCGGTGATGATGGTCGAGTCCGAGGCGAGCCAGCTGCCCGAAGACGTGATGCTCGGTGCCGTGGTCTACGGTCACGACCAGATGCAGGCGGTCATCAAGGCGATCGACGAGCTCGTCGAGATCGCCGGCAAGCCGGAGTGGGACTGGAAGGCGCCGGCCCGTGACGAGGCGCTGATCGCACGCGTCACCGAGCTCGCCGAAGGCGAGATGCGCGCCGCCTACGCGCTGCGCAACAAGCAGGAGCGCACGCACCGCATCCGGGGCGTGGAGTCCGCCGCGATCGCCAGGATCGCCGAAGACGCCGCGGCCGCGGGCAAGTCCGCGCCGGACGGCAACACGCTGTCGAACATCCTGTACGACCTGCAGTCGAAGATCGTGCGCAACCGGATCCTGTCCGGCGAGCCGCGCATCGACGGCCGCGACACGCGCACCGTGCGCCCGATCAGCATCCGCACCGGCGTGCTCCCGCGCTCGCACGGCTCGGCGCTGTTCACCCGCGGCGAGACGCAGGCGCTGGTGGTGGCCACCCTCGGCACCGCGCGCGACGAGCAGATCATCGACGCGATCACCGGCGAGTACCGCGAGCGCTTCATGCTCCAGTACAACATGCCCCCGTTCGCCACCGGCGAGACCGGCCGCTTCGGCGCGCCCAAGCGCCGAGAGGTCGGTCACGGCAAGCTCGCCAAGCGTGCGCTCGCCGCGCTGATTCCGCCGGTCGAGCAGTTCGCCTACTCGCTGCGCGTTGTCTCCGAGATCACCGAGTCGAACGGCTCCTCGTCGATGGCCTCGGTGTGCGGCGGCTGTCTCGCGCTGATGGATGCCGGCGTGCCGATCGACAAGCACGTCGCGGGCATCGCGATGGGCCTGATCAAGGACGGCAACCGCTTCGCGGTGCTGACCGACATCCTGGGTGACGAGGACCATCTCGGCGACATGGACTTCAAGGTGGCCGGCACCGACGCCGGCATCACCGCCCTGCAGATGGACATCAAGATCCAGGGCATCACCAAGGAGATCATGCAGGTCGCACTGGCCCAGGCCCGCGAGGCCCGCCTGCACATCCTCGAGAAGATGGTGTCGGCCATCGGCGGCGCGCGCACGGAGCTCTCCGACTTCGCGCCGCGGATGTACACGATGAAGATCAACCCCGAGCGGATCCGCGACGTGATTGGCAAGGGCGGCGCCACCATCCGTGCGATCACGGAAGAGACCGGCACCACCATCGACATCAAGGACACCGGCGACATCACCATCGCCGCGATCGACGCCGAAGCCGCAGCCCGGGCGCGCAAGCGCATCGAGGACCTGACGGCCGAGGTCGAGATCGGCAAGGTCTACGAAGGCACCGTGCTGAAGATCCTCGAGTTCGGTGCGATCGTCCAGATCCTGCCGGGCCGCGACGGTCTGCTGCACATCTCGCAGATCGCCAACGAGCGGGTCGAGAAGGTCGGCGACTACGTCAAGGAAGGGCAGGTCCTGCGCGTCAAGGTCCTCGAGGCCGACGACAAGGGTCGGCTGCGATTGTCGATGAAAGCGGTGCCCGCCGAAGAGGGTGCGCCGGCCAGCGCCGGCTGAGGTAAGGGTGCAGCCCGTCCGGGCTGCGTCGTCGAGCCAAAACGGCCTTGGCGGGCCCGGTGCGCGTCGTCGACAAGAACCCGCGGGGGTTCTTTCGTTCAGGCGCGCCGGCTTACGGCTTCTTTCTGTTAGGGGACTCCGCCGGCAGTCGGGTTGCGAGCGTCGAGGCGGCGGCGTTGGCCTTCTCGAGTGCGGCTGCGCCATTTTGCGCCGCCTTGGCGGCACTCGCGCCAACGGCGGCGTTCGTACCGCTTTCTCCGTCATGCAGTCCGACAGCGGCTGCGCGATTGCGCCGCATAGCAGGAGCCGGCGCAGCGCCAACAGCGGGGACGCGGGGCGGCCACGGTAAGCAGGGTGAGGCGTCGTGATGGGGCTCCTTGCCGTCGGCATCTCGGCGAGCAGGCCTGCCGTGCCGACCGAGCCCGGCGATCCCTCTCAAGTCTAGGCGCCGACCTCGGGCAGGGCCGGAGCGTTCGCCTGTCCGTCAGCGCGTCTGCCAGATGTCGCCGTTACGCGCGGCGCGGCCGTCCGCCACGAGTTTCTCCGGATGCGCCTGCACTAAATGCCATTCCGCTTAGAGCCTTATCGTCGGTATCGCGTCGGCGTTGCGTCGGCAGTGAGGCTTGCAAAAGTCTGATCCGGCTCACTGTTTCGATGTACCTTCAGCCCGCCTCGCGACAGCCCCAGAGTTGGGAGCCATACCCAGAGAGATCTCCACACCAGCATTAAGCGACGGCACGCTCGGCAATCGAGAAAAAGTTTTCGAACGCGCCGCCGAGTTCGCGCTGACCGAGAGTCTGAAATGGCTTAAAAAAGCGTTTGGCCGAATAGGGCTGCACCCAGAGCTGGCCGTCACCACCATCGCGTTCGCACGCGTACACGACAAATGCGTCGCACCTTTCACCTTCACGCAAGGTCACGGTTGCTTCCGTCAACAAAGCGATTCGCTCCGCCTGGGCCGCAGGGCCACGTAAAGCAGAGACTGCCAGCACGGTGGGGGAGGCTTTCCCCGTTTGGTCAGCAAAGAAGTAAGCCTTGCCTTGCTCGGTCACCATAAAGGGATGCAAGGGGTTGCCGGCTGATCTTGATTGCTGGATTGCTTGCTCAAATATGAAGTCGACGATCGCGATCAATTCCATTGGTGGTTCTCCGTGTGCGCGCCATGCGGGCTCGCTCGCCCGAGATTCGCCGGCGCATGAGGGGTAACGGGCGCGCCAGGCCCACGCCCTTGATCTCGTCGCGGGCTTCCGGCGCCGAGCACCGTGCACCGACCGCCTTCGCGCCCGTCTTCGACACGCTGCATCAGGGCTTCGGTTCGAGAGGCTCCGCCGGCAGTCGGGTCGCAAGCGTCGCGGCGGCGGCGTTGGCCTTCTCGAGCGCCGCGGCGCCGTTCTGCGCCGACTTGGCGGCGCTGGCACCGACCACGGCGCTCGTGACGGCCGCGTCCATACAGCCGGACAGGGGGAGGACGATCGCGCCGCCGACGAGCAGCCGGCGCAGGGCCGGCGCCATCGTCAGCGAAGAGGGTGCGGCTCGACGTGCCATGCGGGGCTCCTGCTCCAGGGGGCTCGCCACGGTCACCGTCGTGCCGACGGCGATCGGCGATCCCTGTCGCGAGTCTAGGCGCGGGCGCGGGCCGGGGCTTCGCCGTCCGTCAGCCCCGGCCGCGCGCCTGCACCGTCAGGCAGGCCCCACGAGCCAGGCCGCCCGGTGATCGCGTGCGTACTCGGCGAACCCGCGGGGCGGATGGCCCGTGACCCGTTGCACCGCGTCGGTGACGCGCTCCGAGTAGCCGGCCTTGAAGTAGCCCAGGATCAGGTTCAGGAACTCGGCGTACGGCCTGGGCAGGCCCGCGCCCAGCAGGGCCTCCAGCATCTGCTCCGGCGTGATGTCCTGGTAGCGGATGCTGCGGCCCGTCTCGCGGCTCAGGTGCCTGGCCACCTCGTCGTGGTCGAGCGCCTCCGCGCCCGTCAGGTCGAAGGCCTGACCGTCGTGGGCGTGATCCGACAGCAGCGTGGCCGCCACGGCGGCGATGTCGCGGGCATCGATGAAGCTGCCCTTGGCCGACCCGACCGGCAGGAAGATCGTGTCCTGCTCGCGGATGCCCTGCAGCCAGAACGTGTTGAAGTTCTGCATGAACCAGTTGGGGCGGATCACGTTCCAGGGCAGACCCGAGGCGATCAGATGCTGCTCCGCCCTGGCCAGCGGCGCGCTCGGGTCGGCGTCGGCGCCCATCGCGCTCATCAGCACCACCTTCTCGAGGCGGCGTGCACGCGCTTCGTCGATCAGGCGGCCGAGCAGCTCGTCCTGGTTGACGTGTCCCGGGGGCGACAGGAGGAAGGCCGCCTGGATGCCTTCGAACGCCTGTGACACGCCGCGGCCGGTCAGCAGGTCGAGCGGGACCTGGCCGGGACCCGCCGTGGCGCGGCTGGTGGCGCCGACCACCTCGTGGCCCTGGGCCGCAAGCAGGGGCACGAGTGCGGAACCGACCGTGCCGTGGGCACCGATGACAAGGATCCTGCTCATTCGAATCTCCGATATGTGGATAGGTGAGAGACCAGTATCGATAGATGTGTTCGAACGATGAATGGCTCCAAGTTCAGTTAGCATGTCTGGGAGTCCGGCTGATCGGACGGCGAGGTTTCGATGGATCTCCTCTTCGACCTGTTCCACCAGAGCGGCCTGAGACGTCGTCTGCTCGATCTGAGCCGCCTGCCGTCCGATGTCGCACTGAGGTTCCCGTGCGAGCGGAGCATCGGTTTCCACGTCGTCACGCGAGGACGCGCTTGGGTGCATGCGCCGGATCTGGCCGAGCCGCTGGCGCTGTCGGCCGGTGACGTCGCGCTGATGGCCCGCGGCTGCGAGCATGTCGTGGCGCCGAGTGCCTCGCTGCGGGGCCTGTCGAGCCGCTTGATGCGGCCCGTCGACTCGGCCGACGAGCGGCTGCTGGGCGACCCGCCCGTCGACGGCGGCGCGCTCGAGGACGGACTGCCCGAGTCCGGCGCCTCGCTCATCAGCGGCGCCTATCAGCTCTGGAACACGCCGATGCATCCGTTCTTCGGTCAGTTGCCCGCGTGGCACGTGGTGCGCAGCGACCAGATGCCTCGACTGGGTCCGCTGTCGCTGACCGTGGCGCTGTTGGGGCAGGAGGCCGCCCGGCGCGAGCCCGGGGCCGATCTCGTGCTGCACGGGCTGCTGGACGTGCTCTTCACGTACCTGATGCGCGACATGCTGGCCCGGCACGCCCCCGATGCCGGGTTCAGTCGGGCACAGCGCGACCCGCCGGTCCGTCGCGCGGTAACGCTGATGCATGCCGACTGTGCCCATCCCTGGACGCTCGACGATCTCGCGCATCAGGTCGGACTGTCGCGAACGGGGCTGGCCGAGCGCTTCCGGCAGGCCATGGGCGACACGCCGCTGAGCTACCTGCGCACCGTCCGACTCCAGAAGGCGATGCGACTGCTGTCGGACACCGACCACAAGCTCGAGGCCGTGGCCGCCGAGGTCGGCTACCAGGACGCGTTCGCGTTCTCCAAGGCCTTCAAGCGCCTGGTCGGCATGGCGCCGCGCGAGTTCCGTCAACGCGATGCGGCGGAGCGGCTCTCTCCCTGGCGTTTCGGCGGCTCGGACGCCCTGGGCGCCGTGCCGGGTCTTCGGGTGGTCTGACGCCGGCGGGAGGACGCGTTCAGCGGAGGGCCTGAAGCTCCCGCCGAGCCGGCCTCACGCGCCGAGCGCCTTCCACCGGTCGCCGTCGCGCCCGGCGCGACCGTCGTCGACCAGCTTCTCCAGATGCGCCAGCAACGAACGCTTGGCCACCGGATAGAGCACCGGCTTCACGTCGTCGTAGGCGTGCGGCACCAGCTCGTCGAGCGTGCCCGGACCGCTGCGGGCCAGCGCCGCCGCGACCTTCGCCTCGCGCGTGAGTCGGTGGGCGATCAGCTTGCGCATCGCCGCCTCGGCCGGGCCCAGCACATGGCCGTGGGCCGGCAGGATGAAGTCGACCGGCTCGGCCGCGAGTCGGCGCAGCGAGTCGAGGTAGGCGACCATGTTGCCGTCGGGCGGATCGACCACCGTCGTCGATCCGTTGAGCACATGGTCGCCCGAGAACAGCAGCCGGTCCTCCTCCAGCACCAGGCACAGGTGGTTGGCGGCATGCCCGGGCGTGTGGACCACCCGGAGCGTCGAGTCGCCGACCTGCAGGCGCTCGCCGTCGGCGAGTTCGCGGTCCGGGACGAACTCCGAGTGGGCGCGTGCCGTCGGGGCCGAGGACAGCCCAAGGATCGGTACGTCGCGACCGATCGCCTCGCGCAGCATCGGCGCGCCCGGCGAGTGGTCGGGGTGCGAATGCGTGCAGACGATCATCCGCAGGTCCTCGCCCACCGCGGCGGCGATCCGCGCGATGTGCGCCGGCAGGGCCGGGCCCGGATCGATGACGATGCAGCCGCCCGCATCGCCGACGATGTACGTGTTCGTGCCCGGGCCGGTCATCATGCTCGGGTTGGGTGCGGTGAGACGCCGCACGTTCGTGCGCAGACTGACTGGCCGCTCGCTCTGCCAGTCCAGGTCGTGCACCACCTGCCCGTCGGGCGCGACCATCTCCAGCTCGCCGAAGGCCATCTCGTCCTCGGTGTAGCGGGTGTCCTTACCCTCAACGCGCCCGCCCCGGGGGCAGGAGGTGAAGACCTTCTGCTGGGTGCGGCAGGCCTCGAGCACCGCTTCCGCCGTCTCGAAGCGCTCGAGCTGGCGAAGGGTCCGGATCGTCGGGAAGATCATGCTGAAGCCGCCCTCGGCGTGGCGCTTCAGGCCGGTGGCGGGGTGCACCCAGACCGGCTCGAACTGCTCGGCGCCATCCGGGTCCGGCGTCTGACCCGCCGGCATCGGCGCGACGAAGAAGCGCACGTCGAAGCGCTTGGGCAGGTCGCGGTCGGTGATCCAGTGCGACAGCCAGCCCGTGCGATCGACCGCGAGTTCCAGGCCCTCGCGTTCGAGCTGCGCGTACAGGTCGCCGTCGTGCCCGCGATCGAGCGAACTCGCGAACGACGGGTCCGCAGGCTCGTTCGTGCCGCGGCGCCAGGCGAGCAGCACGCCCAGCTCCTCGAAGGCCTCGCGCAGCGCGGCCGCGGCGAAATGCCGGTGCGCCTCGTCCTGGTCCGGCCGGGCCCGGGCCGCGGTCAGTGCCGCAGGCGAG
>VYKW01000656.1_pt1 | contig 10148 bp, 10 predicted proteins | sample 5114451 | NCBI WGS metagenome assembly VYKW01 (sample SAMN12291784, study PRJNA351875) | freshwater metagenome | isolation source: freshwater lake | place: USA: Michigan, Gull Lake | collected 2013-08-08
ATTGAAACCATCGACGGGACAGGAGTAACAGGAAAAGTCACCATCGTCGGTGATTGGAGTGACAATACCCTCGACTTCTCTAATACGGCTTTTGTCGGTAACAATATCCAAATCCATGGCTATTGGGGGAATGATCAAATTACGGGTAATGCTGCCAATAATGTCATTATTGGTGGCGGTGGTGATGACAATCTTAACGGTGGCGGTGGTGAGGACACTCTTATCGGAGGATTAGGGTCAGATCAACTAACGGGAGGTGAAGGTCGGGACTGTTTTATCTTCAACACCGTTGATGAAATCGGTCAAGGCGCAAACCAAGACAATATCCTCGATTTCAATACTGGTCTTGATACTATTGACATCTCTGGCATCGATGCCAACTCCCTCAACGCTGGTAATGAGAGTTTCACGTTTATTGGTGCCTCGGATTTTTCAGGTCAAGCGGGACAACTGCGCTTTGACGGCGGTCTCCTTTGCGGGGATACCAACGGCGATGCAGTCAGCGACTTTCAATTGGCGATCGCTGGAGTGTATAGTTTACCTGTTACCAATATAGTGCTGTGACATCCTCTGGTTTAAGGCAATAAGCTCTTACTCTATTTAACTGAGTGTCAGCAGAAGTCCCATCGCTAAAAGCGAGGGACTTCTGCTTATACCAAATTAAATTGTATTCAGAGCAGATAGAGCATATTGATTGCGCGGTGGAGTCAATAAACAAAGTCATGGATGGTATTTCATCTCAAATTCGCATCGGACAAAGGTATTTATAACTTCCTGACTGTGACAACATTTGTCCTCATACCGTTTGGGTATGCAATCATGAGAATTTGCTTGGGGTGCCTGCGCGGTAATTTTTCCCGTCTCACTATCAAAATTAGGAGAAAGTCGCCTAATATATATATGAGGGTACTTATCTCCTATTAAAAACCGTAAACAACGAAATGAAAACTTTAAATCAGAATCCCTTGCAAGTAGAGGGAGGAGAAAACCTGCCCCTACTTTACGAAATTGATCAACATTTTTGGTTAGAGGAAACAATAAAAATCCTCAAGGAAAATCGCTTAGATGAATTAGATGTAATCCATTTAATTGAGGAATTAGAAAGCTTGAGTAAAAGAGATAAAAACCGAGTCAGTAGCTTACTTGAACAAGTAATCAGGCATTTATTACTTTTACACTATTGGACAACAGAAGCAGAAAGAAATCGGAATCATTGGCGAGCAGAAATTATCAGTTTTCGCACTCAATTAAGAAAATATCTAACGACAAATTTACAGGATTATTTAGCTGAGGAATTACCGATAATCTATCAGGATGCTTTAGCCTATGTTCAAGAAAAAACTGGTTTTTCTAGCAATTTTCCCCCAGAATGTCCTTACAGTTTAGAGCAATTATTAGATAAAAATTGGTTCAACTGTGAAGATTAGACATTAAAGATGATAAAATTATCAAGGAAAGCCGTTCTAAAACGATGGGTTTTTTAACCCAAATTTGCGATAATAAGATGCGCTTAAATTATCAACTTGGCATCAATGCAGATTTTTAGTTCTTTTATCTCATCTACGGCGACTTTTGCCGAATTATCCCTACAAGCGGCCAAGGCCCCTGTTGATACCCTCACCGGTTGGTCATTAGAGGATCGCGATCCGCAGGTGATCGAAAAATTTGTCCCCCTTCTGGACTGGTTTTATCACCATTATTTTCGCGTTAAAACCGATGGTTGGGAAAATATTCCCCCCTCAGGACAGGTATTATTCATCGGCTCCCATAACGGCGGTTTAGCGGCTCCCGATATGTTTATGATGATGTATGATTGGTTTCAACGCTTTGGCAGCGATCGCTTAATCTATGGTTTGATGCATTCGCGAGTCTGGCAAGTTTTCGCACCCCAAGCGCATCTAGCGGCCCAAATGGGGGCCGTTCATGCTCATCCGAAAATGGCGATTGCTGCTTTAAATAGTGGCGCTAGTGTCTTAATTTATCCCGGAGGTGCTACCGATGTTTTCCGTCCCCACAGTTTAAGAAATAAAATTCATTTTGCTGGTAATCAAGCTTTTGTTAAACTAGCTTTACAGTACGAAGTGCCGATTATTCCCGCCATTTCCCACGGCGCTCACTCGACCCTGTTTGTCCTCGACGATATTTATCCTCAATTAAAAGAATTGCATAAAAAGGGTATGCCTTGGCCTTTCGGTATTGACCCCGGAACCTGTCCCATCTATTTCGGTTTACCCTGGGGACTAGCTATCGGTCCCTTGCCGAATATTCCCTTACCCGTATCGATACAGACGCGGGTTTGTCCCCCAATTATTTTTGAACGTTACGGCAAAAAAGCGGCCCGGGATCGCCGTTATGTACGCGAATGTTATGAGAAAGTCTGTTATTTGATGCAGCAGCAACTTGATCAATTAGTGGCAGCCAATTCTCCCTAATCCTACAGGGGAAAGTTGGGACAAAGCGATCCCCATTGAGCATTTTTTCGTTCAGATTAACCCGCTTGTGAGATAATGAAGTGTTTTGAGCAAAGTTATCAGAACAAAGTTTTCTCTTGAGATTTGACGATTATTTGGGGAATGCAGAAAATTATGAAACTATTACCCGCAGAATGCCAGCATTTACAAGACAAAGTAGCCATAGTAACCGGGGCCTCGCGAGGGATCGGTAAAGCGATCGCCTTAGAATTAGCCAGCCAAGGTGCTACTGTAGTGGTGAACTATGCTAAATCTAGCAGTGCTGCCGATGCCGTTGTCGAAGAAATTACCGCAGCCGGGGGAAAGGCAATAGCTCTACAAGCAGATGTGGCTAAAAGCGAAGAAGTGGATAATTTAGTAGATAGTACCAAAGAAAAATTCGGTCATATTGATGTCTTAGTTAATAATGCCGGTATTACCCGGGATACCCTGATGTTAAGAATGAAATTAGAAGACTGGCAAGCGGTCATCGATCTCAATTTAACCGGAGTTTTTCTCTGCACTCGCGCCGTCAGTAAATTGATGTTAAAACAGAAAAGCGGCCGCATAATTAACATCACTTCTGTATCCGGTTTGATGGGTAATCCGGGTCAATCTAATTACAGCGCCGCTAAAGCTGGTGTCATCGGTTTAACGAAAACTTTAGCCAAAGAATTTGCCAGTCGAGGCATCACTGTTAATGCCGTGGCCCCCGGCTTTATTGAAACCGATATGACTCATGACCTCAAAGCAGATGAAATTCTCAAATATATTCCCCTCTCCCGTTATGGAAAACCGGAAGAAGTCGCCGGGATGGTGCGTTTTTTAGCCGCCGATCCCGCCGCTATTTATATCACCGGTCAAGTCTTTAATGTCGATGGTGGTATGGTTATGGCTTAATTCAGTTATCAGTTATCAGTTATCAGTTATCAGATTAAAGTGGTAAGTTTTAAGTTTTAAGCTTTAAATGATATTATTCACCGATCAATCTTCACTAATTACTGATTACTGTTCACTGATTACTGTTCACTGATTACTGTTCACTGATTACTGTTCACTGATTACTGTTCACTGATTACTGATTACTGTTTACTGATTACTGATTACTGATTACTGATTACTGTTCACTGATTACTGTTCACTGATTACTGATTACTGAAAATGACTTACTGTTTAGGAATTATCAATCGTTTTGGCATTGTTATGGGTGCGGATTCTCGTACGAATGCGGGAGTCGATTATATCTCGGCCTATCGGAAATTATTTGATTTTTCTCAGTCGGGAGAAAGAGTAATTATGGTCTGTACATCGGGCAATTTATCGATTAGCCAAGGAGTGATTCACGAACTAAAAAGAGATCTGCACAATCAAGAGGATAAAAATCTCCATTCTCTGACTCATCTCTACGATATCGCCCACTATATCGGTGATAAAAGTCGTCAAGTACAAGCTAGGGAAAGAACTTGGCTAGAACAAGATAATATTGATTTTCAATGTAACTTTATTCTTGGGGGACAAATTAAAGGAGAAGAACCGCAATTATTCCTGATTTATCCCCAGGGAAATCATATTCAAGCCACCAAAGAAACGCCCTTTTTACAGATAGGTGAAACTAAATACGGTAAACCGATTCTCGATCGCACTATTACCTATGATACACCCCTAGAAGAAATGGCTAAATGTGCCTTACTTTCCATCGATTCGACCATGAAATCGAATATTTCCGTCGGACCGCCTATCTATTTGAGTATGTATGAAGCTAATAGCCTAACCCTACGTCATAAGTTACAATTGCGTCTAGGAGACCCCTACCTAGCCAAAATGCGAAAACTCTGGGAGGATTACGTCCGGCAAGCTTTCGAGGCTATGCCCAATGTGGAATGGCATTATACCGATGAAGACCCAAAAGAAGATATCATAATAGATTAAGTAACTCTTTGTGAATTAACTTTACAACTCGATGATCATTGTTACCTTGATGTTGGCAGGTAGTCTAGCTTGGTTTTTTAGTACCCTTGCTGGTGGCGGCAGTCCCCTGATTCTACTCCCCGTTTTAGGTTGGTTTCTCGATGCTGCCGTCATTCCTCCAGTTTTGACCACGGGGATGCTAATCGGTAACGTCCAACGCATGGGAATGTATTGGCGCGCCATTGACTGGCCCTCGACGGTGTGGTATTTACCTGGGGCAATTATGGGATCTACCCTCGGCGCTTTTGTCTTTGCCCATTTACAATTCAAATGGTTGCCGCTAGTTTTGGGAATTTTTCTGGTTTTCTCCTCGCTTAAACAATTATTTCCCCAAGAAGAAAATCCTTTTTTTGAGATTAAAACCTGGTATTTTATGCCCTCGGGATTTATCTACGCTTTCCTGTCGGGATTAGTCGGTAGTACCGGCCCGATGATGAACCTGTTTTATATCAACTATGGGCTAGTTAAAGAACCAATGGTGGCAACGAAATCCGTTCACATGGTAGTGGTTCATGTGGCCAAATTAATCGCTTACGCGGCCTTTGGAGTTTTACATCTGCCCTTTCTCGGTTACGGTTTATTATTAGGATTAGCGGCCTGGCCAGGTAATTGGTTAGGACAAAAAGTTTTAGAAAAAATGAGTCCCCAACAATTTAAACAAGCAGTGATGTTATTCGTTTCGATGAGTGGCTTATTGATGATCTGGCGAGAACGCGGCATCGTCTTTTAAAATTTTGCTGACAAAGGGACAAATTTTGCTAAAATACTAGATAAAGGTGAATTGTACTAAATTCATGTAATACACCGATAACCGTTAAAATTGCTCCTTGACTAACCCCGCAGCTGAAAATGACAGAAACCGCCAATTTTACCCTCGAACAAGGTTTAGAACGCTACCAACAGGGAGAAAGCGCCGCCAGTTTATTGCCGGAATTTAAACAATTAAGCGATCGCGCTCCTAAAAATGCCGCCGTTTGGTCCTGTTTAGCTTGGTTATATATGCTCACCGATAAACCGGAATTAGCCCTAAAAGCCGCCCAAAAAGCCGTAAAACTCGATAAAGTTTCCCCCCAAAACCGGATCAATTTGGTTTTAGCTATGTTAGAAACCAAAACCGCCGGAGTTAGAGAACATATCGAACTGGTGCAACAATTAGTTAGTTTAAACAAAGAAGTTCGCCAAGAAGTGGATGAAAATATCGCCGATGGTTTAGCTAGAAAACCCGATTGGAAAAGTTTAGAACGCGTCAAAGCTTGGTTAAATGAATAAGAATATGGAATTATCAAGACAGTTATTACTCGGCTTAAAAGCCAATGATTTTCGGCATCCCATCGACCTAGAGGCAACTAATTCCCTCAAACAATTGCCTGGGTTAGATATAGCCGTGAGAAGTTTATTAGGTTCCGTAGCTGAAGAATTCTTTTACTTAAATAATATTGGTGCTAGTGTTTTGGTGGGAGAAAAACAATTACCCGACCTGCATAATCTACTCCTAGAAGCTTGCCGAATTCTCGACTTAGAACCACCTCAATTATACATTCAACAAAACCCCGTTCCTAACGCCTATACATTCGCCATGCGCGGCAAAAAACCGTTTATGGTTATACACACTTCCCTAATCGAAATGCTAAATCCCGCAGAAATTCAAGCGGTAATGGCCCACGAATTAGGTCATCTCAAATGTGAACACGGCGTTTATCTGACTTTAGCCAATATTATCGTCCTAGCGGCGGGATTACTGCCCAATTGGGGGACAATGTTAGCGCAATCCCTACAACAGAGAATGTTAGCATGGGTGCGCTGCGCCGAGTTTAGTTGCGATCGAGCGGCATTATTGGCAGTTCAAGACCCAAAAATCGTCATGTCGGTGTTAATGAAGTTAGCCGGAGGTTCCCCCAGTCTCGCACCTTTATTAAATTTAGAGGCGTTTATCGATCAGGCCAAGTCCTACGATGCCGTCAGCACCTCGGAAATGGGCGAAATGTTAAAGGGTTTGCAAACCCAACAGTTAACCCATCCCCTCCCCGTCCTGCGCGCGCGAGAAATCGATCGTTGGGCCGGTTCCCCCGATTATCAAAATTTGTTAAAAGGGCCAAAAATGGGTTATCGAAAATTTGGGTTGAAAACCCCGTCCTAAAAGGACGGCTTTGTGTTAAGATATTAGTGGTCTAAAAAACCCGCCCTATCATAGATACGACCGGATAAATATACTAAGTTGAAATTCCTGCAACGGGTTGACGATGAGTAAGGGGAAGCTGACGGCCGCTGGTAACTCCATGCTAGAGGCAAAACATACCGACCCGCGGTATGTATAAACCAAAATTGAATCAGTCGCCGAAGGGCATTCGGAGACTTTAAATGGACGTGGAGAAAGTATCAGACTTAAGCAATTAAGCGTTTTTCAGTGAAGCGTCAACCCCATTCAGCGACCATCCTAAAAAGGTGGCGTGGTGAGGAATCACCGTCCGTTTACGGCGGTGAGGATGTCAAAATGATAAAGCTAATGCCAAGGGCGAATGGCGAAATTGGTAGACGCACCACACTCAAAATGTGGCGAGGCAGCCCCTCATGTCGGTTCGAGTCCGACTCCGCCCATTAAACTACAGTGATTTCTAGCTATTATGGTCTAGAAGGCGCAATAATATTATTGTCGGGGCGAATTGTCTTCGCCCTCTTTTAATAACTTCTGCTGCTCACCATAAGTGAGAGAAAGTCCCAAATGGGAGATGGCAAAATTTCCCTAAACCGAACTAACGAGTTTTGATTAGTTAAACTGAGAGTTTTTAGTAATTGACTGAATGATGGGCTGTAATATTTCAATAACCAGCATTTTCTTGGTGCTTGAGCTATACCCTGAGATGTAGATTTTTATATAATAAAAAAGATTTAGTATAGAGGTAAAATTAATGGCTGAAACGCTATATGAAAAAGACTATGTAGCTTGGCTGCAAGACCAGGCAGCAAAACTGCGATCGCCTGAGCGCAATACTTTAGATTGGCAAACTTTAGCCGAGGAATTAGAGGAAATGGTTGATGAACGCAAATACAAAGCAGAAAGCTTTCTTATTCAACTCCTCAGTCACCTGCTACTTTATGCCTACTGGAAGCATCCTTACTACCTACCTCACTGGACAGACGAGATAGATAATTTCAGATTGGAATTGAGCTTGCTGTTTCGCTCTCAGGTAATCTACAATCATGCCTTAGAAAGATTTGGTTATTGTTATCAAAAAGCTCGGCGAAAAGCGATCCGCAAAAGTGGCTTAACTTTACCAGTTGACTGTCCTTGGACAATTGAGAAAATTCTTGATGAAGATTGGTTCCCTGGTTAATACATACTCAAAAATAATGCTGTTTTTGAAAAGATTAATATCGCTGAATAGGGCAGATTTTTACTTGGTTAAAGTTGCGATTTTTAGTAACTGAATGATGGGGTGCCGACAAAAACCCCCGCTAAAGGCGGGGGATATGGCATAGTTCTGCTGTGATGCCTAGCTGAGACTTACACCCCGTAAACGAAGTCGAGATTGGTCATGCCAGCTGCGACACCAGCCCCAACATTGGCAATTAGGTAACTACCGGCACTGGTGAAATCGTTATACCAGATGTTGCCGTCGGTAGTATTGACGTAGATGCCGGAGGCGTTTCCCAATGGTCGCCCGTCTAGCCCTGGTGCCTTGAAGAACTGGGCAGCGTTAAGGACATTTCCGGCCACATTACCACCAACAAAGCTCAGACCCTTTATCCCCGGATTAATGAGGCCGGCCAAGGTGCTGTCAAGACTGTTCGCCAGAATGATTGTATCAGCGGGTACGGAGAAATCAGTGATCAGATCACGGCTCTGGGGATTAATTGGGTTGGGGGATGGAAGTGATATCAACGACACTTCCGTGAGCCGGAAGAAATCGTTTCCAGTGCCACCGGTAAGGGTATCCTGACCCAAGCCACCCTCGAGGGTGTCATTGCCCGCACCGCCGTTAATCAGGTTGGCGGAGGCATTACCCGTTACCGAGTTGTCACCGGCACCCATATTGGCGTTTTCAAAGTTGATATAGCTTTCACCGCTAAAGTCGGTTAACCCGGTGGCCATATTGAACACGTAGCTACCACTCCAGGCGGTGTGGTCGATGGTATCGATGCCAGCGCCACCGTCCATAGTTTCGTTGCCAAGTCCCGAAAAGAGGGTGTCGTTACCCCCATCACCCCGATAGGTTCCGCTGTCGCCATCGGAGGTGATCACATCATTGCCGTCACCGCCGTTCAGGGTATCTACCCCTGCGCCTCCGACTAAGGTGTCATTGCCCGCACCGCCGTTAATCAGGTTGGCGGAGGCATTACCTGTCACCGAGTTGTCACCGGCACCCATATTGGCGTTTTCAAAGTTGATGAAGCTTTCACCGCCAAAGTTGGTTAACCCAGTGGCCATATTGAACACGTAGCTACCACTCCAGGCGGTGTGGTCGATGGTATCGATGCCAGCGCCACCGTCCATAGTTTCGTTGCCAAGTCCCGAAAAGAGGGTGTCGTTACCTGCATCGCCTCGATAGGTTCCGCTGTCGCCATCGGAGGTGATCACATCATTGCCGTCACCGCCGTTCAGGGTATCTATCCCTGCGCCTCCGACTAAGGTGTCATTGCCCCCATTACCAAAGATTAAATCATTACCAGCACCACCGTCAGAACTGTCACTACCGTTATCAAGAACGATAAGATCATCGGAGCCAAGACCGTTAGTTGTGTTATTGTCTAAGAGATTGCCGTCAAATATATCGGAAAAAACTGGGTTCATTGTGTTGTCTCCTAAATTACAACCAGAGCAATCAACTCGCTTGGATTGTGCGAGCTAATCATATTTCAGTGGAACGAAAGCTAGGGAACAATAAAAAAATAAAATTGGCTCAAGGTCACTTTACCTTAATTTTGGGAGTGATTGAAGGCGAAGAATCTCCACCCAACCCCAGAGAGGGAAACATCTAGATTATGACAAGGAACAACTCAGGCAACAAGCAAGAGTGGAGAGAACCTTCGTCTATTAGAAGGTAGTGCCACCAGTGTACAGCAGAGAATAGCCAAAAAGTAGTTAGCAAAATAAATCTTAACATTACCTGGGTTCGGGTTAAGCAGATTATCGCCAAGTCCCAAAATATTCTGATTTAGGAATTTGCCTTATTTCTCAACTTCCCCCATATAAATATAGTAGCTATGGCTAAAAGTCTTACAGAGCTTGAGTTAAAGCAATGTAAAACCAATAAACTACTCTAGATACAGTCAACGGTACAGCCATACTTCCCACTTCCGACTCATAGTGACAGAAAAGGGCTATAATTAATCTTAATAGACAGTCGATCGAGAGAAACAATATGTTAAATGCAGTGGAATTTAAAGCAAAAATCAAACAAGGTATTATCGAAATTCCTGAAGAATACCAACAGGACTTGAGGGAAGACAGCGAAGTGCAAGTTATTGTGATCAAACAAACGACAAATATAACGAAGTCAGAACTTAAAAATGAGAGAGTTATCGATGATTTAACTGAAAATCCTGCCAAAGTCTCTGGATTCCTATCTCGTGATGAAATTTATAATCGCCAATCGTAATTAAAAATGGTAAGCTATTATGGGAGCATCTCACCTTTGCAATAAGTAGAAATGCTTAATGATCTCAATAAAAAAGTTAAAAAAGGCAACCATTTAGATAAGCACAGCGATGACGAAGGACTTGCGGTACATT
>VYKW01000675.1_pt1 | contig 10142 bp, 7 predicted proteins | sample 5114451 | NCBI WGS metagenome assembly VYKW01 (sample SAMN12291784, study PRJNA351875) | freshwater metagenome | isolation source: freshwater lake | place: USA: Michigan, Gull Lake | collected 2013-08-08
CGCAGTGGCCGCCTGCGGCGGCGGGGGCGGCGGCGAGAAGAAGGCCAGCCAGGTCGTCGCCAAGGTCAACGGCGACGAGCTCTCCGTCCACCAGATCAACTTCGTGCTCCAGCGCACCCCGGGCATCCCGCCCGAGCGGGCCGCCGAGGCCCGCAAGGAAGTGCTCGAGCGCCTGATCGACCAGGAGCTCGCCGTCCAGCGCGCCAAGTCGTCCAAGCTCGACCGGGACGCCGAGATCATGCAGCGTCTCGAGGCCGCGCGGCGCGAGGTGCTGGCGCGTGCCTACATGGAGCGCGTCGCCGCCCAGGTGCCCAAGCCCGATGCGAACGAAGTCGCCAAGTTCTTCGCCGACAACCCGGCGCTGTTCGCCGAGCGGCGCATCTGGCGCCTCAACGAGATCGTGCTGCCCGGCCAGCCCCCGAACTGGGCCGGCCTCGCCAAGCAGCTCGCGCTCGTGAAGACCGCCGCCGAGGCCGCCGACCTGCTGCGCCGCGCCGGCATCGACTCCGCCGTCGCCACCAACGTGGCGCGGGGCAGCGAGGGCATCCCGCTCGAGCTGCTTCCGAAGTTCGCCAAGCTCAAGGACGGCGAGGTGGCCATCTTCCAGAACGGGCCGCAACTCGTGATCGCCGAGATCCGCTCGAGCCAGCCCGCGCCGCTCGATGCCAAGCAGGCCGGCCCCGCGATCGAGCAGTTCATCATGAACCGCCGACGCACCGACGCGGCGCAGGCCGAGATGAAACGGCTCCGTGACGAGGCGAAGATCGAATACAAGGGTGATTTCGCCCAAGGGGCCGCCGCGCCCGCGGCCAAGCCCGCGCCCAAGGCACCGGACAGCGAAAAGGGCGCGATCGAGCGGGGTATCGGCGGACTGAAATGATCCTGCCGCAATCGGGCGCGAAACTTGCGCTGGTGGGCAGATCGCCCATCGAAGGTTGCCCCGCTCCGCGTCGCCATGACTAAACCCCGCACCAGCCCCGCGTTTCTCCGCCGCGCCGTCACCGCCGCGCTGGCCTGTGCCTGCCTCGGGGCGCCCGTCGCGGCACAGGACGGTGCCAAGCCGAAGTCGCTGCCTGCCGCCGCGGCGCCCGACGCCGCAGCGGGCGTGCCGGGCGAAGCGCGCGAGATCAGGGCACTGAGGGACCCGCAGGTCATCGTCACCCGTCTGCCGCAGCCCGGCGCGGTCGTTGCCGCGATCGCCGAGGACGCGGTGGCGGCGCCGGGCACGATGCTGCTGGTGCTGGCGGCGATGATGCTGTGGATCGCGGGGCGGCGACGCTGAGTCTCCAGAGCAAGGCTGTTGCCCTGTCGGATCAAGCCGTGTCCGGCCACCGGCGCCACCCCGTAGGGTGATGGAGCGCCGACGAACGGTAAGGTATGCTCGCCGAAGGCATTCGTTGAACATCGAGAACACCATGCGTCTTGCACTCTCCGGCCTCCTCGCCCTGTCCGTGTCCACCGCGGCAGTGGCCGCGCCCGTGTTCATGGACAGTTTCGAAAGCCCGGTGATCTCGACGGCGTACCAGACCTTCTCGGCCGGCTCGATGGTCGGTGACTGGAGCGTGGGCGGCCTGTCTGTGGACCTCGTCCGGTCCCCGATCCCGGCTGCCGACGGCAACCAGTACGTCGACCTGGTCGGCTCCGGGCCCGGCGCCATCTCTCGCAGCCTGACGACGCTGGTGCCCAACCAGGAGTACCAGCTCTCCTTCCAGTACCGCGGCAACTTCCTCGATCCGAATCCGGCCTTCGGCCAGTACCTGGGTCTGGCTGTCGCGGGCGCCGGGTTGCCCACCACCATCGGCATCACCTTCGCCGATGCACAGCAGGGCTGGAAGTCCGCGACGCTGAACTTCTCTGCCACGTCTCCGTCCACGCTGCTGAGCTTCAGCGCGCTCACCAGCGGTTCGAGCTTCAACGGCGGTCTGTTGATCGACAACATCAGCGTGGCGGCCGTGCCCGAGGTCCACGAGTGGGCGATGATGCTGGCTGGGCTGGGTCTGGTGGGCTGGGCCGCACGGCGTCGCCTGCAGCCGTCTGCGACGCCGGCCTGAGCCGACCGCTTCACGGTGCAACGCCCGCTGATGCGGGCGTTTTTGTCTGTTCTGTCGCAAGCGGCCCGCGTGTTGCGGGCCGTTCGCTTTTCCCGGGTAAGGGTGCCATCGCGCCGATCCATCTTGGCTGCTCTGACATAATCTGATCCCCTGGTTCGGCGCGGCATGTCGTCCTGACTGCAGCGCCTCATCCATCGGGCGAGCCGCATCCTCAGGTCGTCGATGCTCCGCCGGTCGAAGCCGACTCAACGCCCAGGCCATCTCTCGCGTCCATGACTCTCCAGCAGTTCGTCGATATCCTGAAGGCCCGCTGGAAGCTGGCGCTCCTGCTGTTCGCGCTGACGCTCGGCTCGGCCGTCGGGGTGTCGCTCTTGCTGCCGTCGAAGTACACCGCCACGGCGCAGGTGCTGGTCGACATGAAGAGCCCGGACCCGGTGCTGGGGCTGCTGATGCCCGGGCAGCTCACGCCCGGCTTCATGGCCACGCAGATCGACATCATCACGAGCCAGCGGGTGGCGCTCAACGTGGTCGATGCGCTGAGGATCGCGGAGAACGCCCGGGCCATCGAGCAGTGGCAACAGGCCACCGACCGGCAAGGATCCATCCGGCACTACTTCTCGGACCTCCTGGTGAAGGACCTGGACGTCAAGCCATCGCGTGAATCCACCGTCCTGGCGATCACCTACACCGGCCGGGATCCTGCATTCGCGGCGATCGTCGCGAACGCGTTCGCGCAGGCCTACGTCGATCTGAGCGTCCAGCTGAAGGTCGAGCCCGCCCGGCAGACCCGCGGGTTCTTCGATACCCAGACCCAGGCGCTGCGCGACCGGCTCGAGGCGGCCCAGAACCGCCTGACCACGTACCAGCGCGACAAGGGCATCGTCTCGGCGGACGAGCGCCTGGATGTCGAGAACACACGGCTGGCCGAGCTGTCGAGCCAGCTCGTGACCTTGCAGGCATTGGCCGGCGAGGCCTCTCGCCGGCAGGCGCTTGCAAAGGATGCCGCCTCTCGCGGCACGTCGGAGGACGTGCCCGAAGTGCTGTCCAGCGCGCTCATCCAGTCGCTCAAGGCTGAACTCGCGCGTGTTGACGGACGGTTGGATCAGCAGGGTGCCGTCCTCGGCACTCAGCATCCCGACATTCTCAAGCTCAAGGAAGAGCGCGCCTCGGTCGTGCGGAAGATCGAGCGCGAGACGGCTGCGATCACCGGCAGCCTGGGCAATGCCTCCAAGATCCAGAGCCAGCGTGAAAGTGATCTGAAGGTCGCGCTGGATCGGCAGCGTGCCAAGGTGCTGGAGATCAAGCAGGTGCGCGACGAGCTGACCGTGCTCCAGCGCGATGTCGAGAGTGCTCAGCGGGCCTTCGACGCCGTCTCGCAGCGGCTGAGCCAGACCTCCCTGGAAAGCCAGAGCAACCAGTCGAATGTCGTGGTGCTCACCCCTGCCTCCGAGCCCCGCAAGCCGTCGAGTCCCAAGCTCGTGCTGAACGCCGCGATCGGAGCCTTCCTGGGCGTGCTGCTGGGGGTGGCTGGGGCTCTGGCGGCAGAGCTGAGAAACCGCCGGGTGCGAGGACCGCAGGACCTGGAGCTCGCCAGTGGCGTCCGTCCGATGGGCACCCTGCGCAATGCCTTCCGAGGCAGACGCAGCGGCATCGCGAAGCGCCGCGGCCCACGCTTGCCATGGCTCAGGTCGAGCCGTGCTCTCGCTGTTTCCGGTCAGGACGCCGCGGGCGTCGAAACGCAGATCTTCGCGCCCACCATGTTCGGTGCGCTGCCCGACGCCGATGAGGCGCGCGACCCACTGGCCGCCACGCAGCGCAGCGAGACCGCCGGATCCAGTCCTTCGACGAATGGTGGTCAGGGTGCATCACGCATGCCGATCGGCCGCATTCTCGTGCAGGCCGGCCTCATCCACCCACCCGAAGTCGAACGAATCCTCGCCTGGGCCCGGCAGGAGGGGATGCGATTCGGCGAGGCGGCAGTGGCCCAGAACCTGGTCACCACCGAACAGGTCGAGCGTGCACTCGCCTACCAGTTCGACTATGCCGTGCTCGAACCCGGCACCAGTGGCGTGACCGAAGAAGTCGTGGCCGCCTATGACGGCCGAAACCCGCTGGTCGCCGACCTGCGCCGCCTGCGCGCCAAGATCCGCAGCGCGCAGATCGCCGCTCCGCCGGAGTCGCCGCTGAAGTCGCTCGCCGTGATTTCCTCGGGCAGCGGAGACGGCAAGTCATTCCTCGCGGCCAACCTCGCTGTGACCTTCTCGCAGATGGGGCAGCGCACGCTGCTCATCGACGCCGACCTGAGGCGCGGCCGCCTGCACCGGATGTTCGGGCTGGCCAACGGCACGGGGCTTTCGTCGATGCTCAACCACAGCATCGTGCCGGGGTCGCTGCAGCGCATCCCGGGCCTTCGAAACCTGACCGTGCTCACCCGCGGCCCCGATGCACCCAATCCGTCCGAGCTGCTCTCGCGCGACGTCTTCGAGCATCTGCTCGAGGCGTTCGCGCGGTCGTTCGACATCGTGATCCTGGACACGCCAGGCGTGGCCGAGGAGCCGGACGCCACGCTCGTCGCGCAGCGAGCTGGCGCGGCGCTGGTGATGGCTCGAAAGGATGTGAGTGCGTTCGAGGCCGTCGTGGAGCTGGTGGAGAGCGGCGGGACGCAGCGGGTGGCGGTGTTGGGGAGTGTGCTGAATCAGGCTTGAGGGTGGAGTGAGGCGTTCTGCTCAATGCAGGTGTTCTGATCGGCGCTAGGGTTTTGGGCCATCTTCGGCAGGCTGCACCACAAAGTGCCGAAACACGAGCAAGCGCTTCATTCGGCGTTCGACAGGCAGGCGCGGTGGAGATTCACATCCTACTTGGTCAGGCCCGATCGTCCATGCGCGTGGTTGGATATCCGTGTCTGCAGGGCAATCGAGGCACTCGCTAGGGCGACTTCCAGATGACGCAGCCCAGCGGAAGCGAGAAACCCTCGCTCCTCCCCACCGTCCCGCCGCCGAAGCTCGACTCGATCGGATGCAGGTCTTGAATAGCTCTGCCAAAGCGCATGGCGGCATTCGGCGGCTCGCGCTAAGCAGCATTGTCCTGCTGGTCGACAGCGCGATACGCATCGTGCTCGTCACGGCCGTTGCACTCTGGATGGCGAGAGTGCTCGGACCCGAACAGTTCGGCGCGCTCAACTTTGCGTCGGCGTGCGTCGCGATCGGTTGGGGCGTTGCAGGATTGGGGTTGGATACGCCGACGACGGCACGACTCTCTACAGGCGCGGATCCGCGAGATCTCCTGGGGACGGCGATCGTCCTTCGGATCGCCTGTGCCGTCGTGGTCGTCTTGGCGCTGCTTTTCGGCTCGACGATCGCTGTCGGATCCGGGGAGCAAGCCTCCCTCGCGCTGCAAGTCGCTTGCTTCGGGATCCTGGGGGCATCGGCTTCGGTGGTCGATACTTGGTTCAAGTCTCGCGCAGATGCTCTCCCGCCCTCGTTGGCGCGGATCTTTGCAACGATCGTCGCCGTGGTCGCGAGAGTCGGCTTGCTGCTCGCCGGATTCGGCGTCGTCGCACTCGCAGCCACGATCGCGCTGGAGGGCGTGCTGGTCGGCCTTGCATTGCTCGTGGCGTTCGCGGTGTCGAAGGACGCACCACGGGCAAATGAACTCACCTTCGATTCGAATCAGGCGAGGTCGTTGATTCGAAGCGGCTGGCCGTACTTCCTGTCCGCCGCCGCGATGGCCGGGCTGATGAAGATCGATACAGTCATGCTGGGTCTGATGTCAGGCCCCAAGGACGTGGGAATCTACAGCGTCGCGCAGAAGATGTCCGAGGTGCTGTACGTCGTCCCCATCGTCATTCTCGATTCCGCCTACTCGTTGCTGGCCCGGGCGCGAACCGTGGATCACCCCGGGACGGCGTCCTACGAGCAGACGTACTTCGACCTCTCGATGGCCGGTGCAATGATCTTCACGCTGATTGCCTTGATCCTAGGGGGACCGGCAATTTCCCTGCTTTTCGGTGATGCCTACTCGGAGTCCGCGAGCGTATTCCTGATTCACGCATGGACAGCGATTCCGATTGCGTTGAACGCATCTCGCCAGCGATGGCTGGCCGTTCGAGAGCTACACGGCTATGCGGCACTGCCGGCAATTGTCGGGCTCGTTCTCAGCTTTATCCTGAACCTGCTACTGATCCCCGCCTATGGACCTCTCGGCGCTGCCGTCGCGTCCTTGGCGGCGTATTTCTCGTTCGGCTATCTGCTCTCGTTCCTGATACCTGAACTGAGGCCCGTTGCAGTCCTTCAGACCCGATCATTCTTTCCCTGGGTACGCCTTGCGCGTCTGGCCCTGGACGGGCATCGTGCGTAGCCGGTTCGGGACGTCGCCACTGAATGAAGCGCTCTTGCGCAACGATCGGCCACCGATCCACCTCATTGCCAGATGAATTCGTTCAGCTCGTTCAGGGTACCTCGCATCAGGGTCGCAGCGCAGCCTCTGTGGCCCGCAGTCTCGGTCGGGCTGTTGATCGTGCTGTCGAAGATCGGCCCTTCATGGCTGATTACCGGGCTGAACATTTATCTCGTATTGCTCGCTTTGGTCGCGTTGATGGTGACCAAGAGGCCACTTGATCCAGGTCTTGCCCGCTGTATTGGCTGTTTCGGAGTCATCCTCGTTCTTGGATGTCTGTCTGGGTATACGAATGAACTTTACGCGTTCGGAAGAGATGTCTGGTATGTCGTGAACGCCCTGATGGCGTTTCTCGCGGGTTACGTGCTGTGCGTCGCAGCCGGTGAAGTCGGGCGGATACTGAAGGCCGCCATACTGGCGGGGACGCTTATGGGGCTCGTGCAGTTGTCTCCGTTTTTCGCAGATCCTTCGCTGGTTCTGCTCAGCGCAGTCGAGATTCGAGAAGCGGTTGGCACCGGCTTTTTTGCCCCAGCGCTTGCCCTGGCCATAGTGGTGGGGTATCGAAGTCAATTGAGGCAGTCTCTCAAGATTTCGCCGATAACCGCGGGCATCTGTCTGACGGTATGCCTACTCGCCGTTGCGCTTACATTTTCCAGGACGATCGTTCTCATGACGATCGCTTCGCTTGTGATCGTGCTCGGGGTAAAGGGCACGCGACTCGTCGGGATCCTGGTCGGAGGCGCCGCCGTACTGATCATGGCGGCGGGTCTGTACGGTGGCATTACGGACCTGGATTCGAGCGAAGCGCGTTCCTCCTTCCTGGGCAAGATGGCCCGCTCCGTGGAGGAACTTTGGATCTCTGACTATTCCGACACGAAGAGCATCAGCGACAACTGGCGGGGTTACGAGACGGCACAGGCGCTCAAGCAGTACGCGAACGGAACGCCCTTGAATTGGTTGGCTGGGCAGGGATTCGGAACTCTGGTCAAGCTCGGTGTCGGCATGAGGCTCGGTGGTAGCGGCGATGACGCGGGGAGAACGCTTTACCATGCCATTCCAGTTCTGCACAACGGCTACGCCTACCTGCTGATCAAGGGCGGGGCGATTGCGGTTGCTGCATATCTGGCCTTCTTGGTGATGCTTTGGCGGGTCGGTTCTGATGCGATATCGCTGGCGCCTGCAGCGGATGCGGGGCGAACTGCTGGGCTGGTACTGCGCTCAGTGGCGGCGGTTCTTGCGATCAGCACTTGGGTGATCAGCGGGGCCTTCAACAAGAGTGACCTCACTGCCTTCCTGATCGTAGGCGGAGCGTTGTTCGCTTCGCTTTCCACGCTGAAGGCTCACGGCGCGTTCACGGGCAGAGCGCGATGAAGAGGCGGCACGCGCTGAGCCTGCTGACCGGCACGGTGAGCGGCGGAGCGTCGTTGCGTCACGCGAAGGGGGCGACACAGGCCAACCTCCATGCGCCAACCACGAACTGGTCCTTCGCCGATAGCGGCTTCGTGATCGGCCGAACCAGCTCGACCAGCGCATCCGGCACGCCTCGCGCGAGAGACACCGAATATTTCGATGCATTGCTGTCGTCGTCGGCGAGGCTCTGCAGAATCTTCGTTACCTTCGGTGTGGCAGGCGGAACAGCAGGGTTTTCGATCAGTAGGGGGGCCCTGCGCGAGCTTTCAGCAGTCGTGAGCCTCTGTGAAGCACGCGAGATTCGGCTCGTGCTGGCGTTCGAGGTCAATGGAGCACATACATCGCGCTTCTGGTCTGACGAACTGTTCCGCGAGAGCTACATTCGCTGCATCGTCGAGATCGCAGATTACATCGCCGCATCGAAGAGCGTTGCAGGGCTCGATCTGCTGAACGAACCTAACCCGCCTCACGATTCGCGAGGCGTAGCCGGTGCGGCGCAGGCGTGCAACGGATTCATGGAGTCGGCCGTCGGCGCGTTGCGAAAGTCCGGTTGGCAACGGGCGATCCTCGTTCAACCGGTCGCCGGTGGCGCGGCTTCCGCCATGCGATATCAGAAGCCACTGGACGACAAGAACATCGTCTACAGCTTTCACTTCTACGTGCCTCACGACATCACGCACCAGTTCGTGGGCACCAGCTGGGTTCGAGCCATACCTTATCCGGCCGACATTTCCTGGGGGCTCGGCGCCTGGGATCCCGGTCTAGGCGTGACCCGCATCGATCTCGAAAGACTGGCGCGCGAGTTGGCACCGGTTGTGGAGTTTCAGCGTGCGAACGGAGCACGGATCTACGTCGGCGAGTTCAGTTGCGTCAGGTGGGCTCCCGCTGATTCCTCCCTTCGCTACGTGCTCGATTGCCTGAAGCTGTTTCGCAGCTACGACTGGGCGTGGGCGTACCACGAGTTTCGGGGGTGGCATGGATGGGATGCTGAACTCCCGCTGACTCATTCGACCGACGCGAAGCGTAGCCGCAGCGCGCCAACGATGCGTGCGTTGCGCAGTGCGCTCTAGAAGGGCGTCGGATCGCGCCGTGGGCACGCGTCGGCACGAGTGCCCGTGAGTGCAGTGAAGGACTCGTCGCCTCCTGCCCGCGGCGATGCACTTGGCTTCGGTCGGGGCCTTCAGCCCTCGATCACATCAACGTGCACGCGCTGTCCGAGGTGTGCTTCATTCACCTGTGGATAGCGCTGCCCGCAATTGAGCAGACACGCCTGTTCGATACGACTCGACCGAGAACTGATCACGTTGCGAATGGAGCGCGCCCATTCCGAGCGCGACTCGCTTCTCTGGGTCCTGAAGCAATCGCTGCAGCGCGCGTGTGAGCTCCACGACCGAATCAGGCGGCACGAGGACGCCGGATACGGTGTCCTCGATGGTTTCCAATGCGCCTCCGTGGGCGGCTGCGATGACGGTGCAACCGTACGCCATTGCCTCGACGGCGACTCTGCCGAAGGATTCGGGTTGCCTCGACGGCATGACAACGATGTCGGCCGACAGCTAGACGGGGGCGAGATCCTCCTTGAAGCCGACGATGCTGATCCTGTCGCTGAACGGGCCAGTCTCCGCCGCCTTGATCAGATTTGCTCGGAAGCGAGTCTCGCCTCCGAATTCGTCGCTGACGTGCCCCGGTTCCTCGGCCCAGTAGTTTCTGGAAAGATGGCTCTCATGATCCGCTCCGGGATTCCGGGCCATCCGAAGCGTTAGTCTTCGGCGCCTTGATCCGCTCCGGGATTCCGGGCCATCCGAAGCGTCAGTCTTCGGCGCCTTTGGCACTTGGCCGATCGGCCAAGTGCCTTGATTTCCGGGCAAACTCCCCGGGCGATGCATATCCGTGAGCCATGTGAGGCCGACTCTCATTGTAGTCCTGCCTCGGCCAGCGACGCGAACCAATGCACGTTCAGGCACTCGTCGCGCAGCGATCCGTTGAACGTCTCGACGTGCCCGTTGTCGGTCGGCTTGCCAGGCCGGCTGAAGTCGATCCGGACCTTGTGTCGGTAGGCCCAAAGGTCGAGCATTCGGCCTGAGAACTCACCGCCGTTGTCCACGAACAAGTACTTCGGCTTGGCTCGGACTTGCAGGATCCGATCCAGCGTTCGCACGACGTCTTCGCCCCTCAGGCGCTGACCGACTTCGATCGCCAGCGCCTCGCGGGTGAAGACATCGACGACCGTCAACGCACGCAGCTTCGTACCGTCGGCGAGCTGGTCAGCCACAAAGTCCATCGTCC
>VYKW01000657.1_pt1 | contig 10123 bp, 10 predicted proteins | sample 5114451 | NCBI WGS metagenome assembly VYKW01 (sample SAMN12291784, study PRJNA351875) | freshwater metagenome | isolation source: freshwater lake | place: USA: Michigan, Gull Lake | collected 2013-08-08
ACGATCCCGCCAGCGATCAGAAGGTGCGCCAGCAGGGACGCGGCGATGCCCCAACGGATGAACTGCCAACGTTCCATGCTGCTTCACTACATCCGCGCCTGAGCGAACGCGCGCAGCGCGCGATCACCCCGATCATGCACAGGGCCTACGGCGCCAGCCGCCGCGCGGCCCGCCGGCCGCTCCCTGTCACATTGCGCTGTAGCATAAAGACGCGGGCGCCGCCCTCAATCCCATTTGGGCGCGAAGGCGAAGTCGGTCATCCGCCCCCCGGCGCTGCCCATCGCAAAGATGTCGGTCATGTCCTGCTCGGACAGCTCGAAATCGAACACGTCGAGATTTTCGGACAACCGTTCGATCTTGGACGTCCGCGGGATCGCCACGACGTTCTGCTGCACCAGCCAGCGCAGGCAGATTTGCGCCGGGCTCTTGCCGTGGGCGTGGCCGATCCGGGTCAGGGTTGGATCATTCCTGATCTTGCCCTTTGCGATCGGACTGTAGGCGACCATGGCGATGCCATGCCGCGCGCAGGCCTCGCGGATCTTGGTCTGCTCCAGATAAGGGTGATACTCGACCTGGTTGCACACCAGCGGCTCCGGCGACAGCGCCACGGCCTCGTCGAGCAGAGCGACCGTGAAATTCGACACGCCGATATGGCGCGTCAGCCCAAGCGTCTTGGCATGCGCCAGCGCGCCGAGCGTCTCGGCCAGCGGCACGTGTGAATTCGGCCAGTGCAGCAGCAGCAGATCGACGTCGCTGACGCGCAAGCGGACCAGGCTCTCCTTGGTCGAGCGTTCGAGATCGTTCGGCGCGAAATGCGTCGTCCACACCTTGGTGGTCAGGAACAACTCGCTGCGCCGAACGCGTGAGGCGCGCAGGCCCTCCCCGACCTCCTGCTCGTTCTCATAGACCTGGGCAGTGTCGATGTGGCGATAGCCGAGCGTGAGCGCCTGCTCGACGATGCGGGCGCAGGTGCGTCCGCGCAACTCCCAGGTCCCGAGACCCAGGGCTGGAATCCTGGCACCATTGGCCTCGATCATCAGCATGGCCGTGCACTCCAGATACGTGCAACATTATGCATGCCACACGCGAACCGTGCCACGCTCGGCCGGTTTTTAGCTTAAGTCTTAGCTAAGGCCGCGAACACGGTATCGGGCGCATGCGCAATGACCGTGAGCAAAGCGCGGGCGGGTCCGCGCGGCATGCGCTTGCCCTGCTCCCAATTGCGGATCGTCTCGACCGGCACGCCGAGCTTGGCGGCAAACTCCTGCTGGGTCAGGTGCACCCGTCGCCGGAGATCGCGCACTTCGAGTGGCGCGACCGGTGCGGTGGTCGCCGGCGCCAGCGGAAACTCGCCGCCGTCGCGCAGCTCCACGATTCGTCCGTCTGCCTTCAGCCGTAAGCGTTGCATGATCCGACTCCGTCTCGGACGACAGTGTCGCCGAGCCGCGTTAAGGCCGGATTAACGATATAAGTCGTTCGGACAGTGGGCTTATTTCAAACCGAACCAGAGCGTCGCGATGCCCAGGAAGGAGAAGAAGCCGACCACGTCGGTGACCGTGGTGACGAAGGTTCCAGAGGCGACGGCCGGATCGGCGCGCACCCGTTCGAGCACCATCGGGATCAGGATGCCGCCAAGCGCGCCGGCCACGAGGTTGGAGATGATGGCGAGCCCGATCACGATGCCGAGACCCGGCGTCTTGAACCAGGCGACCGCGGCGATGCCGGTAATGAGCGCGAAAGCGAGCCCGTTCACGAGGCCGACCAGCGCCTCGCGCATGACCACGCGCATGGCATTGTTCGGTCCGAGCTCACGGGTGGCGAGCGCCCGCACCGCGACCGTCATGGTCTGGGTCGCGGCATTGCCGCCCTGGCTCGCCACGATCGGGGCAAGCACCGCAAGCGCCACCATCTGCTGCAGCTGGCCTTCGAACAGCCCGAGCACCGAGGAAGCCAGAAAGGCAGTGGCCAGGTTGATCAGGAGCCAGTTGAAGCGGCCCTTGGCGATGGTCCAGAAGCTGTCGGACAGTTCCTCGTCGCGCGACACGCCGCCCAGCGCCTTGAAATCCTCATCGGCCTCCTCCTCGATCACGTCGACGACATCATCGATGGTGATGACGCCGACCAGCCGGTTCTCGGCATCAACCACCGGGGTTGCGACCAGATTGTACTTGCCGAACAGCCGCGCCACCTCGGCGAGATCGTCGGCGACGGTGACGCGGCGGCGATCCTCGTCGATCAGTTCGGCGAGCGGTGCGAGACGCCGGGCGCGCAGCAGCGCGTCGAGCGCAACCGCGCCTTGCCAGTGCCGCGCCTCGTCCACGGCATAGATCTCATAGAAGCGCTCGGGAAGGTCGGGCGTCTCGCGCATGTAGTCGAGCGCCTGGCCGACGGTCCAGGCCGGCGGAACCGCGATGAACTCGCTCTGCATGCGCCGGCCGGCCGAGCCCTCGGGGTAATCCAGGCTGCGTTCGAGGACATCGCGCTCCGAGGGCGGCAGCCGCTCAAGAATCTCCTCCTTGTCCTCTTCGTCGAGGCTTTCCAGCAGCTCGACGGCATCGTCGGACTCGAGCTCGCGAACGCCCTCGGCGACGGTCGCAGGCTCCAGCTCCTCGAGGATCTCCTCGCGGACGGAATCGTCGACCTCGTTAAGCGCCGAGAAATCGAAATCGGTGCCGGTCAGCTCGACCAGACGGACGCGCTGCTCGGGCGCGAGCGCGGCGATCAGGTCACCGAGATCCGCCTCGTGCAACTCGGCGACTTCCGCGCGCAGGAACGCCTCGTTCTCGGCGGCAATCGCCGCCGTGATGGCGTCGATGAACTCCGTGCGAATCTCGCCGGAATCGGTGCGCATCGCGGCGCGATCGGATAGAGTCACACCTGCAGGGGCAACGTCCGATGTCTCGTTCATGACGTGCCTCACGAGCGGAATGCAGAGCAATTGGTCTGATTTGTGCTTTCACGCATTACATAATGGGCAACAGCGAGCGCAACGGGAAAAGATGCCTCGGACGCGACGGATGGCGGGATGGGTAAATGCAGCCGCGATGGCGGCCGCGCTGCTGGTGGGGCACTGCGCCGCGGCTGCGTCCGCCGAAACCTGTCCGCACGAAGGCGCGCTCGGCACCTCGCGCGTGCTGAGCGTGGACCCCAAGCACTATCCGCGCGTCGGGCTGAAGAGCTTCCCTGACACGCTGCCGCTGCATGACGGTGAAGTGGTCCTCACCTTCGATGACGGCCCCTCGCCGCCTATGACCAACAAGGTGCTCGCAGCACTCGCCCGGGAATGCGTGCGCGCGACATTTTTCCTGGTCGGCAAGCCGGCCTCGGGCCGCGCCGCGCTGGTGCAGCGGATCGCGGCGGAGGGCCACACGATCGGCCATCACAGCTTCACGCATGCGCATTTTGCGCACATCACGCCGGAGCAAGCGGTCGAGGAGATCGATCGCGGCATCGCAGCCGACGAGAAGGCGCTCAACGGCATCGAGACAACAACGCCGTCGACGCCGTTCTTCCGCTTCCCCTATTTCGAATCGACGCCGGCCGCGCTGGATCTCCTGGCCTCGCGCGGCATCGCGGTGTTCGGCGCCGATCTCTGGGCCAGCGACTGGAACCCGATGTCGCCGCAGCAGACCCTGAAGCTGCTCACCAGCCGGCTCAACCAGGCCCGCAAGGGCATCATCCTGCTGCACGATCCGCAACCACGCACGGCCGCGATGCTTCCGGCCTTCCTGCGCTATCTCAAGGAGCACGGTTATCGCGTGGTCCATGTGGTGCCGGCCAAGACCGACGAGCCACCGCAGCAGCACAGCGAAAGACCGTCCGGTGCGGCCACGCCGCCCCTGGAAGGCGGTTAATCCACCGTTCAGGCGCGCCGGCTAGGCTGGAACGATGTGCGGCGCCTGCAGACCTTGCAAACCGGCAACAGCCATGCGCAAACCGGAACGCAAGGCGATGTAATGTCGCCGCCACCAATCATCCCTGCTATGCCTTCCTCCCTGTGGCGCGGTGCTATGTCCACGATATATCCGGGACCATCGAGGCGCCTGACCCAAGGGAGTCCGGCCATTGAAGAGAATGCAGGCAGCGTGATGCGTGATCGTGCGTGGGCTTGGGTCGGATCGACATCGTCATGGGTCGCATTGCTGCTCGGCGCCCTGACCGCTGTCGGCTCAGGCCTGGGATCCCCGGGCGCCGCTGCGGCCGAATGTCCCGGCCATCCCAATGCGCTGGGCACGTCTCGCGTCCTGGTTGTCGATCCGCAGGAGCATCCGCGCATCGGCGCGATGCAATACAAGGAGACCTTGCCGCTGCGGGATCACGAGGTGGTGCTGACCTTCGACGACGGTCCAGTGCCAAAATACAGCAATCAGGTGCTGCAGATCCTTGCCGATGAATGCGTCAAGGCGACGTTCTTCACGATCGGCCGCCAGGCCAAGGCGGATCCCGAAGGTGTGCGCAAGCTCGCGGCGGCCGGCCACACGGTCGGCACGCACAGCCAGAACCATCCGCTGAGCTTCAACCGGATGACGCTGGACCAGGTCAAGCCCGAGGTCGATCAGGGCATCGCCTCGACCGCGGCCGCGCTCAGCGATCCCTCGGCGCTGTCGCCGTTCTTCCGCGTGCCCGGCCTGTTGCGCGGCGAGGCGGTCGAGAACTATGCCGGCACGCTCGGCCTGCAGATGTGGAGCGCCGACTTCCTTGCAGACGATTGGCGCAGCATTTCCGGCACCAAAGTCTATGAACTCGCGATCAAGCGGTTGGAAGCGCGCGGCAAGGGCATCCTGTTGCTGCACGACATCCACGCCCGCACCGTCGACGCGCTGCCGAAGATCCTGACCGAGCTGAAGGCCAAGGGCTATCGCATCGTGCATGTGGTGGCGGCGACACCGGATCGTCCGGCCACACCCACCGAACCCGATGACTGGCTGGTGCATCGTCCATCCGATGAGACGCCGGTCGCCAAATGGCCTGCGATTGCGCCGGTCGATCTCGCTGCTGCCGACACCCGTGCCCGCGCGACATTGGACGATTTCGGCGTGCTCGATCCATTGCCGGCATCGCGAGCGGCACCGAAACCGGCATGGCCGCGGCCAGCGCTACGGCTGCAGACCGCGACAGCGCCCGCCTTGCCGGCTCCCTCGGCCGATCTGTTCGCTTGGCCACCTGCGGCACCGCTGACGGCGCAGCGCCGTCAAGTCGCCCGCGTCGAGCGTCCGGCCGTGAAGCCGGCGCCGCGCCCGGTTCGCATGGCCAGCCTGAAGCGGCGCTGAGGCGGGGTTTTGCAAGACCCGCACGAGATCGCTTGATGGGGCTCGGGCGTCTCGCTGCGGGTGCGTGATCAGTTGGTGACGAGCTTGCTGACGCAGAGGATGACGGCCGCTGCCAGGAAGAACAGGTCCATGTAGGACTTCTTCTCGCCATCGCGCCGCAGCGAGCCGACGTCGTTCATGGTCTGCTTGTTGACGACCTGACTGACCGGACCATCGCCGAGCATGCCGGCGAGGCGGCGAACATCGCCTTCGAGCTTTTCGATCCGCCCGAAGAAGTGGAACGAGCGAATGACCGTGACCGCACGCATGCCGGCGTAGAGCAGGATGACCAGTGCGAGAACCGCGCGATTCTGATATTTCTCGATGTAGTTGAGGCTCATATAGACGGCCCCGAGAAATACGAAATTGGAAACGAAGCGGTAGGCTAGGCCCGCGAAGTTCATCTGCTCCCCCACATGATGTCCGGATCACTGGCCGACAACAGAACTCACGAACCGCGTTCGCCCCCGCGTTCCGGCCCAACCAGCGCGACCCTAGGAGCGCTGGCTTGCGAATTCGTGAAGTGGGAGATTTTGACAGAACCGACCGGCTCGCTTGGTAAACGACTGGCTGAGCTTTGCAGCCGGCAATTGAAGCCTATTTAGATCACTCCTTTTCGAACCTTGCTTTGCAACAGCCGTGCGTGGACGCGCCTAGGCACCGAAACGCGCCGGCGAGAGAGCATCGACCGTGACGCTGGGCGCTTCGCCGCTCATCAGCTCGGCCAGGATACGGCCGGTCGCCGGCCCCAACGTGAAGCCCTGATGACCATGGCCGAAATGCAGCCACAGCCCCTTGTGCCGCGCGGTCTCACCAACCACCGGCAGCATGTCCGGCATGCAGGGCCGCGTGCCCAGCCAGGGCTCCGGCTCGACCGGCTTGCCGAGATCGATCAGCTGCCGTGCCGCAGCTTCGGCCTTGCCGAGTTGCACCGGCGTCAGTTCGGCGTCCGGCGCCGACAGCTCCGCGCCGGTGGTGATGCGCACGCCCTTGGCCATCGGGTTCATCAGATAGCCGAACGCCGCATCGCGCAGCGGCAGGTCGAGCGGCGCTCCGCCGCTGTAATGCCGATGATAGCCGCGCTTGCGCACCATCGGGATATCATAGCCGAAGCGCTGCAGGAATGTCGGCGACCACGGCCCGAGCGACACGACCGCGGCCTCGGCTTCGATCCGGCCCTCATCGCTGATGACGCTCCAGCCGCTGCCCTGCTGGGCCAGCGTGGTCGCATCGCCGCGCACGAGCTTGCCGCCGCGGCGCACGAACAGCTCAGCATAGGACGTCACCAGGCTGCCGGGATCGGACACGGTCCACGGCTCCTGCCAATGCAGCCCGCCGATGCCGCTGTCGTTGAGGCCTGGCTCGGCCTTGGCCAGCTCGCTTGCGCTGAGCACCTTGAACTTGACGCCGAACGCCGTCCCCACGGCCTCGGCGTCCTTCACTTCCTTGTCGAACTGCGCCTGGTTCCGGTGCAGCACGCGAAAGCCGTCGCGACGCACGAGATTGCCGGCGCCGGCGGCGGTGATCAGCGGCTCATGTTCCGGCGCGGCGCGGGCGATCAACTGCGCATAGGTGCGTGTCAGCACCTCGTGGCGGGCGGGAAACGAGTTCCACCAATATTGCAGCAGCGGCCGCATGTGATAGGGCAGCGCCGTCAGCTCATAATGAACGTCGTTGGTGCGTGCCAGCGCGATGTCGAGGACACCGGCGAGATCATAGGGCATCGCATAGGGCCTGACGGCCTCGCTCTGGATGATCCCGGCATTGCCATAGCTGGTCTCGCGGCCCGGCTCCTTGCGGTCGACCAGGGCGACCGACCAGCCACGGCTCTGCAGATGCAGCGCCGTGCCGACGCCGACCATGCCACCTCCGAGAACGATCGCGCTTCGCATCGTCATCACTCCTGCTGTCAGCTTCGCGCCGCCGCGACGACCGTGATCTCGATCTTCACGTCCGCCATCATCTGCGCCTGCACCGTGGTCCGCACCGGCAGCGGATCCTTGAAATGCTTGCGATAGGCTTCATTGAACGCCGCGAAATCGGCCTTGTCGGCGAGATGCACCATGCAGGACACGACATCGTCGAGCGACAGGCCCTCGCCGGCGAGCGTCTCGCCGATCAGCTTGAACGTCAGGTCGGTCTGCGCCGCGATCCCTTCCGGGATGGTGCCGTCATCGGCGACCGGCACCTCACCCGAGAGGAACACCAGCCCGCCGGCGCGGCGCACCAGCGAGAACGGCCATGGGGGTGAATCGGACATCGCTATCTCCAGAAGGTGTTGATCATGACGGCGCGCTTCAATCCCACGCCATGAAGCCGGGCGCCTGGGCCAGCGGCGGCAGCGCGGCGAGCCCGGCGAGATCCGGCTGCGGCCGGCACAATTCGGCGTCGCCAGCGAAAGCCTGTTCCAGGGCCGCGGCAATGCCGAGCACCAGCGCATCGCCGCCCCGCGGGCCGACGATCTGCAGACCGAACGGCAAGCCGTTCTCGTCGCGGCCGAGCGGCAGGCTCAGCGCGGGATGGCCGGCGAGCGTCACCGCATAGGCCAGCGCCAGCCAATGGAAGTAGGACCTGGTCGGCACGCCGTCGATCTCGGCCGGATAGAGCTCGGACCACGGCCGCGGGCTGAGCGTGATGGTCGGGCTGATCAGCACATCATGCGCGGCGAAGAAGCTCTGATAGGCGCGGTAGACGCGGGTCTGGTTGGCCGCCGCGCGCGAAAAATCCTCGAGGCTGTAGGACAGCCCCTCCTCGACATTGGCGCGGACATTCGGCCCCAGCATCTCTGGCCGTTCGCGATAATTCTTGCCATGCTGGGTGAGGAACAGCGAGGCGCGCAGCACCGCAAAGGTCTCGTCGGCGCCGCTGCAATCGGGTGTCGCTTCGCTGGCGTCCGCAAACAGCGGCGCGATGCGCCTCACCCGCGCGCGAAAGGCGCGGCGGATCAGCGCTTCCGTCGGCGCAAAACCAAAATCCTCGGTGAAGGCGAGGCGCAGCCTGCCGAGGTCGATGGCCGGCGGCACGGCCCAGCGCGCGGGTGTGCCACGCACCGCCTCGCCGGGCAGCGTGTAGGCAAGCGGATCGCGCGTATCGTCGCTCGCCATCACTGACAGCATCAGCGCCGTATCGGCCACATTGCGCGCCATCGGTCCGTCGGTCGACAGGCACGACCAGCCATGGGCGCGCTTGTCGCTGGCGACGAGCCCGTAGGACGGCCGCATGCCGACGATGCCACAGAAGCCGGCCGGATTGCGCAAGGAGCCACCGGTGTCGGAGCCCGAGGCCAACGGCGCCATGCCACAGGCCAAAGCCGCCGCCGAGCCGCCGGAGGAGCCGGCGGCTGAGCGCAGCGGATCGAACGGATTGCCGGTGGCGCCGAACACGGGATTACGCGTGTTGCCGCCCGCCGCCCATTCCGGCGTGTTGGTCTTGCCGAAGATGATGGCGCCCGCCGCACGCAGCCGCGCCACCGACGCCTGGTCGGCCACCGGTACATTGTCGGCCAGGATCGGGCTGCCATAGGTGGAGCGCATCCCGGCGGTGTCCTGGGTGTCCTTGATCAGCACCGGCAGGCCGTGCAGCGGCCCCTTGTCCTCGCCCCTGACGAGCTCAGCCTCGGCGGCCTTGGCCTCCGCCCGGGCGCCCGCCTCGTCCAGGGTCACGACCGCATTGACCGCCGGATTGACCGCGGCGATCCGTTCGAGGCACGAATCGAGCAAAGCGACGGGGGAGATCGCCTTTGTTTTCAGGAGCTTGATCAGATCGCTGGCGGTGTTGTCGCAAATCGATGCCAAGGGACTTCTCTTTCCGTTTCGGAAAACTATTTAGCATATACGAAATCAAATGCACGATGTGAAAACGCAATGTTCCACCGCTGCTCATGCATGACCGCTGGCGGTCGAGGCAGCTGATTGAATTGCCTGGTGTTTCGCGCGAGATTACCCGTCCGCGCCGCGCAACCAAGAAACGCGATCCGCTAACGGATTTTCCGGAGTCCCCTGTGACCGATACCGCTGTCAGCGAGTCCGCCTCCGAAAGCCCCCATTCCCAGCTCGGCCACTGCCTGAAGGCGGCCCGGCAGGCGCGCGGGCTGACCCTGAAGCAGGTGGCGGAGAAGACGGGCATGGCGCTGTCGACATTGTCCAAGGTCGAGAACGGCCTGATGTCGCTGACCTATGACAAGCTGCTGCAGCTGACCTCGGGCCTGCAGATGGACATCGCCGAGCTGTTCAGCCCGGCTGCGCCGCGGCCCGAGCCGGGCCGGCCGGTGACCGCCCGCCGCAGCATCAGCCGCGCCGGCCAGGGCCAGGTGGTGAACACGAGGTTCTACACTTACGTCTATCAGTGCACCGATCTGATCGGGAAACGCATGGTGCCGATGATCACCGAGGTGCGCGCGCGCACGCTCGATGAGTTCGGTCCCCTGCTCCGCCACAGCGGTGAGGAGTACTTCCTGGTCACCCGCGGCACCATCGCCGTGCACACCGAGTTCTACGCGCCGGAGATCCTGCACGAGGGCGACGGCATCTACCTCGACAGCACCATGGGCCACGCCTATCTCAACGCCGGCGAAGCGGACTCGGCGCAGGGCGTGTGTCTGTGCACCAGCGAGCAGGCGGATCTGTTCGAGCAGCTGCACCGGATCGCGAAGAAGGATGCGGTGGAGTGAGCGTGGGATCGAAGCGGCCTCGTCGCTAGCCACGTTGGCTGCGGCGCGCCCGGCTGCCCCCTCGTCGGATTGAGGGCGAGACGACCGGCCCAACTCGGACGCTTCGGCGCAGCGAGATGGCATGACCTGCGCGGATCACACCATC
>VYKW01000658.1_pt1 | contig 10042 bp, 8 predicted proteins | sample 5114451 | NCBI WGS metagenome assembly VYKW01 (sample SAMN12291784, study PRJNA351875) | freshwater metagenome | isolation source: freshwater lake | place: USA: Michigan, Gull Lake | collected 2013-08-08
CGAGAGCCCCTCGGAGAAGATCGCGGCGCGGCGGCTGTGCGTCAGCAGGTTCTGGACGTAGTCGAGCAGCGCGGGCGAGGTGCGGATCGACTTGAGCGAGCGCTGCGCCTCGACCAGGTCGGCCGGCGTCATCCGCGGCTCGAGCCGCGCGACCATGTCGCGGCGGTCGGCACCCTCGAGCAGCGCGCGCTCGGACTTGGGGTCCGGGTAGCCCAGCTCGATGCACATCAGGAAACGGTCGAGCTGCGACTCGGGCAGCGGAAAGGTGCCGATCTGGTCCTGCGGGTTCTGCGTCGCGATGACGAAGAACGGCTCGGGCAGGCGGCGCGGTTCGCCGTCGACCGAGACCTGCCGCTCCTCCATCGCCTCGAGCAGCGCGCTCTGGGTCTTGGGCGACGCGCGGTTGATCTCGTCGGCGAGCAGCACCTGCGAGAACACCGGCCCCGGATGGAAGACGAAGCGGTTGTTGTCGCGCTCGAAGATCGAGATGCCGACGATGTCCGCGGGCAGCAGGTCGTTGGTGAACTGGACCCGCTTGAACTGCAGGCCGAGCGAGATGGACAGCGCGTGGGCGAGCGTGGTCTTGCCCACACCGGGCACGTCTTCGATCAGCAGGTGGCCGCGTGCCAGCAGGCAGGCGAGGGCCATCCGGATCTGCGACTGCTTGCCGACCACCACGCTTCCTACCTGCGCGGCGACGGCCTGGATTCGTTCGAGCATGAGGCCCTTCGAGTTATGCCGGTCGAGTGTAATCTATGGTCCTTGGCCGCCCGGCCGTCGGCCGACGGCCGGCGCGCATCGCACCATAAGGCGTCTGCACCGCGCAACCGCGGTGCCTGCGCCGCTCTCCCCAGGAAACACCGATGGCCGCCCCAGCCCCCCATACCGCCGCCGATCCGTCCGCCGCGCCTGCCCCGCCTGCTCTCGAGCGCATCGACCGCGGGCCGGTCGCGTGGCTGTGGCTGAACCGGCCCCGCGCCTATAACGCCCTGTCCGAGTCGCTGCTCGATGCACTCGGGCATGCCCTCGACGAGATCGCCGCCGACCCCTCGGTGCGCGCGGTGGTCATCGGCGGCCGCGGCCCGGCGTTCTGCGCGGGCCACGACCTGCGCGAGATGCGGGCCGAGCCGGCGCTCGACTACTACCGCGAGCTGTTCGCCCGCTGCAGCCGGACGATGGCTGCGATCCAGAAGATGCCGCAGCCGGTGATCGCCCGCGTGCATGGCATCGCCACTGCGGCCGGCTGCCAGCTCGTCGCCGCCTGCGACCTCGCTGTCTCGGCCGACGACGTGCGCTTCGCGGTGTCCGGCGTGAACCTCGGCCTGTTCTGCTCCACGCCCTCGGTCGCGCTGTCGCGCAACCTGTCGCGCAAGGCCGCCATGCGCATGCTGCTGACCGGCGACTTCATCGACGCGCACGAGGCGGTCGAGCAGGGGCTGGTCAACGAGGCGGTGCCGCTCGGTGCTCTCGACGACACGCTCGAGGCGCTGCTCGCGAAGATCGTCGCCAAGCCGCGCGAGGCGATCGCGGCCGGCAAGGGCCTGTTCTACCGTCAGCTGGAGATGGGCACTGAAGCGGCCTACCAGCTCGCCGGCCAGACCATGGCCTGCAACATGATGGACGCCAGCGCGCTCGAGGGCGTGCAGGCGTTTCTCGACAAGCGATCCCCGAACTGGTAAACGCGGGTGCCCGCACCGCGGGCCTCGTCGTCGCCCTGTCGCTCGATCGTTCCCGAGTCCTCTGCCCCCCCACCCCGTCTTGTGCCAGAGTCCAAGGAGCCCCGCTCGATGACCGTATCCGCATCCGCCGTCAACCGACAGGTCCTGCTCGCCGCGCGCCCCGTGGGCATGCCGACCCGCGCCGACTGGTCGATCGTCGACACGCCCCTGCCCGAGCCCGCGCCCGGGGGCGTGCTGGTCCAGACCCTGATGCTGTCGCTCGACCCGGCGATGCGCGGCTGGATGAACGAGGGCAAGAGCTACATCGAGCCGGTGGGCATCGGCGAGGTGATGCGGGCGGGCGGCGTCGGCCGCGTGATCGCTTCGAACACGGCGGCGTTCGCGGTCGGCGACCACGTGAGCGGCTCGCTCGGCGTGCAGCAGTACTGCGCGTTCGACGAGGCCGGCCTGCGCCGTGCCGGTCTGGTGAAGATCGATCCCTCGCTCGCGCCGCTGCCAAAGTGGCTGAACGCGCTGGGCATGCCGGGCATGACCGCCTACTTCGGGCTGCTCGACGTCGGCCAGCCGCAGGCGGGCGAGACGGTGGTCGTCTCGGGGGCCGCGGGCGCGGTCGGCCAGACGGTGGGGCAGGTGGCGAAGATCCGCGGCTGCCGCGTGGTGGGCATCGCGGGTGGCGCCGACAAGTGCGACTTCGTCGTGCGCGAGCTGGGCTTCGATGCCTGCATCGACTACAAGGCGGGCAGCGTGCGCGACGGCCTGAAGCAGCACTGCCCCAAGGGCGTGGACGTCTACTTCGACAACGTCGGCGGCGACATCCTCGACACGGTGCTCACGCGGATCAACCGCAAGGCCCGCATCGTGATCTGCGGCGCGATCTCGCAGTACAACAACACCGGCCCGGTGAAGGGGCCGTCGAACTACCTGTCGCTGCTGGTGAACCGCGCGCGGATGGAGGGCATCGTGGTGTTCGACTACGCGCCGCGCTACGCGGAGGCGGTGCGCGACATCGCGCAATGGATGGCCGAAGGTCGCTTCAAGTCGCGCGAGGACGTGGTCGAAGGCATCGACCACTTCCCCGAGGCGCTGCTCAAGCTCTTCGACGGCGCGAACTTCGGAAAGCTGGTGCTGAAAGTCTCGGAGTAGGGCTTGCCGAGCGCTCGCTCGGCGGTCGCCTTGACAGGGCCTGTCGTGGCGAGCGCCGAGTGCGGGCCTCGGAGGAGGCGACGGCCTGAAGGGCAGCGGCGCCGCGCGCCAACCTCGGAGCGACCGACCGAAAGAAAGTACGACCGCCCTCAAAGCCCCCGAGCGATGATGTTCTTCAGCACCTCCGACGTCCCCCCCGCGATCCGCGTCACCCGCGCATCCACCCAGGCCCGCCCGATCCCGTACTCGTTCGAGTAGCCGTAGCCGCCGTGCAACTGCAGGAACTCGTCGAGGTAGCGACCCATCGTCTCCGTCGCCACCAGCTTCGCCATCGACGCGCGCTCCGTGCTGATGCCGCCCGCCATGTGCTCCGCGATGCACGCGTCCACGAAGGCCCGCAGCCCGGCGATGTAGGCCTTGGCCTCGGCCAGCTTGAACTGCGTGTTCTGGAAGTCCACCAGCGGCGTGCCGAAGGCCTTGCGCTCGCGCACGTAGCGCACCGTGTGCTCGAGCTGCGTCTCGAGCACCGCGCAGCTGCGCACCGCGATCACCAGCCGCTCCTGCGGCAGCTGCTCCATCAGGTAGCGAAAGCCGCGCCCCTCCTCGCCGACCAGGTTGGTCACCGGCACCCGCACGTCGTCGAAGAAGAGCTCCGCCGTGTCCTGCGCCTTCAGGCCGATCTTGTCCATCGGTCGCGTGCCCTTCGTGAACCCGGGCGTACCTTCCTCGACGGCGATCAGGGAGACGCCCTTGGCGCCGGCTGCCGGGTCGGTCTTGCAGGCGACCACGACCACGCCGCAGTTGAAGCCGTTGGTGATCCAGACCTTCTGGCCCTTGATCACCCAGTGGTCGCCGTCGCGGACCGCCGTGGTGCGGATATTCTTGAGGTCGCTGCCGGTGCCGGGCTCGGTCATGCCGATCGAGGCGACGATCTCGCCGGCGCACAGTCTCGGCAGCAGCCGCTGCTTGAGGTCCTCGCTGCCGTAGTGCATCAGGTAGGGCGACACCATGTCGGAATGCACCGGCAGGCCGAGGCTCGCGCCCACGCGCGCCATCTCCTCGGTCACCACGCAGGCATGCAGGAAGGTGCCGCCAGGCCCGCCGTACTCGGTCGGGATCGTGGTGCAGAGGACGCCGGCCTCGCCGGCCTTGCGCCAGAACTCGCGCGGGGTCAGGCCCTCGCGCTCCCAGTCACGGTAATGGGGCGCGATCTCGCGCTCGCAAAAGCGTCGCACCTGCTCGCGGAACTGCTCGTGCTCGTCGTCGAAGATCGCTCTGCGGTCGGTCATGGGGGTCTCGTGTACGGCCTCGCGGGGCGGGCCGGTGTCTCCTCGGGCGGTAGAATCCTGGCACCCGGCCGCAAGCCCCGTCAAACCGGCGGCCCGCCGGTCGACATCGACACGAACGACTGGAGGAGACATCCATGGGACAACTCGACGGCAAGGTGGCGATCGTCACCGGCTCGGGCCGCGGCATCGGTCGAGAGATCGCACTGCGCCTGGCGCGAGACGGCGCGCGCGTGGTGGTCAACGACATCGACGAGGCCCCCGCGCTCGAGACGATCGCCCTGATCCGCGGGCTCGGCAGCGACGCGGTCGCCTGCAACGGCGACGTCGCGGCGCCCGACTTCGGCGAGCGCATCGTGAAGACCGCGCTCGATGCGTTCGGCGACGCGCACATCGTCGTCAACAACGCCGGCTACACCTGGGACAGCGTCATCCAGAAGATGAGCGACGAGCAGTGGGACGCGATCCTCGACGTCCACCTCAAGGCGCCGTTCCGGATCCTGCGGGCGTTCTTCGCGCACCTGAAGACGGCGGTCGAGGCGGAGACGAAGGACGGGCGGCGCGTGGTGCGTAAGGTCGTCAACATCTCGTCGACCTCGGGGGTCAACGGCAACGCCGGGCAGTCGAACTACGCGGCGGCGAAGTCCGGCATCAATGGCCTGACCAAGACGCTCGCCAAGGAATGGGGTCGCTACAACGTCACCGTGAACTCGGTCGCGTTCGGCTACATCCAGACGCGACTGACGCAGCCGCTGCAGGAGGGCGAGAGCGGCAAGATCGAGATGCAGGGCCGCGAGGTGAAGATCGGCGTGCAGGCGGGCCGCATCGCGGCGCTGTCGCAGATGATCCCGCTCGGTCGTGGCGGCACCGCCGAGGAGGCCGCGGGCTCGGTCTACCTGTTCTGCAGCCCGGACAGCGACTACGTGAGCGGCCAGACGCTGGTGGTCAGCGGCGGGCTGTGAGGCCCGCTGCAGAGCCGGCCGTGACCACGGTCCGGCCATGAGCCGACCGCAGGAGGTACCCGGCGGCGATGAGGCGAAGGGTGTCGCGCTGCCGACGCTCACGGCCGCGCTCGAAGCCTGCTCGCGCATCGAGCGCACCCGTTGCGGCGCGGGCGTGACGGTCTGGCGCCGCTGGGGCGCGGGCAGGCCGCTGGTGCTGCTGCACGGCGGGGCAGGCAGCTGGAACCACTGGGTGCGCAACGTCGGCTCGCTGATGCGCACCCGCGAGGTCTGGGCATGCGACCTGCCCGCGCTCGGGGACTCCGCCGAGCCGCCGGCACCGGGCGGTCTGGAGGGGATCGTCGAGGCCGTCGCCGACGGACTGGACACCCTGCTGCCCGGTCCGCGGGCCTTCGATCTCGCCGGCTTCTCGTTCGGCTCGCTGGTCGGCACCTGCATCGCCGCGCGCGGCCCGGACCGCGTGCGGCGCATGGTGATCACCGGCGCCGCGTCGCTCGGTCTGCCCGACCCGAGGTTGGACCTGCGCGGCTGGCGTCGTGCGACCGACCCGCGCGAGCGGATCGCGATCCACGGCCACAATTTCCGCACGCTGATGGTCGCCTCGGAAGCCCCCGATCCGGAGGGGGTGGCGCTGCACGCGGCGAACGTCGAGCGTGCCCGGTTCTTCGGCGGCGAGGTCGCGGCCCGTCCGATCATCCGCGACACGATCGGCGCCGTCCGCGTCGAGCGCGTCGACGCGATCTACGGCTCGCTCGATCCAGTGGTGCGCCGAGACCCCGAGACCGCCCGCGCGGTGCTGCAGGCTGCACGTCCGGACCTTCGCCTCACCACCGTCGCGGACGCCGGCCACTGGGTACCCTACGAGGCGCCGTCGGCCTTCGAGGCCGCGCTGCTGCAGCACCTGGACGGCTGAGCCGGGCACGACGGACCCGGTCCCTGCGCGGCGACTGCTCCGCGGACGCTCGCGCAGGTCACCCGCGCACTCGAGGCCGTCGGTCGGACCGGTTCCGCCGTCCGCCTCTCGGGCCGACCTGCCCGTACGTCCGAGCACGCCGCGCGGCCGGGCTGGGGCGCTCCTACGCTCGCTCCCGGTCGAGACGTTCGGCACCGGGGCGCTGTGCGCGCTCAGCTCCAGTCAGCGGCCAGCAGCGCCTTGAGTTCGGCCAGCCGCTCGCGGCCGATGCGCGCGGCGATCCGCTCCTCGACCCGCTCGATGATCTGCGCACCGGCGCGGTTCACCTGCCGGCCGCGCTCGGTGTAGACCACCAGCTTGGCGTTGCGCCGCTCCGGATCGTCACGGATCTCCAGGATCCCCCGGCGCGCCAGCTCGGCGACGGTCTTGTGCACGGCCTGCCTCGAGATCGCCAGCCGTCGCGCGAGCTCCGACATGCTGGTCGGCTTGCCGCCCATGTGCGCGAGCAGGCGGCTCTGGGCCGGCGTGATGTAGGCGAACTCGCTGCGCCGCACGCCGCTCATGATCTCGCGGGCGAACCAGTCCGAGCGCGCGAGCAGCAATTGCTTGAGATTGACGGCCATGGGTGCGGTGTCTCGTCAACCCGTGTTGACAAGAGGATTGTCTCCGGCCTATCCTCGGCTTGTCAACCTGGTTGACACTATTGCGCGCGCCCGGCGCCCCGGTGCCTATAATCGCCCGCATCCGAAGCAGCCCCGAATCAACCCCCCCGAGACCCCCATGAAGATTCTCGTACCGGTCAAGCGCGTGGTCGACTACAACGTCAAGGTGCGCGTCAGGAGCGACGGCAGCGGCGTGGACATCGCCAACGTCAAGATGTCGATGAACCCGTTCGACGAGATCGCCGTCGAGGAAGCCGTGCGCCTGCGCGAGAAGGGCGTGGCCACCGAGGTGATCGCGGTGAGCTGCGGCATCGCCGCCTGCCAGGAGACGCTTCGCACCGCGATGGCGATCGGCGCGGACCGCGCGATCCTCGTCGAGGTCGGCGCCGAGGTCGAGCTGCAGCCGCTGGCCGTGGCCAAGCTGCTCGCCGCGCTGGTCGCGAAGGAGCAGCCCGGCCTGGTGATCCTGGGCAAGCAGGCCATCGACGACGACGCGAACCAGACCGGTCAGATGCTGGCCGCGCTCACCGGGCGTCCGCAGGCGACCTTCGCCTCGAAGGTCGAGATCGCGGGCGACCGCGCGCAGGTCACCCGCGAGGTCGATGGCGGCCTGGAGACGGTGTCGATCGCGCTGCCGGCGATCGTGACCACCGACCTGCGCCTGAACGAGCCGCGCTACGTCACGCTGCCGAACATCATGAAGGCCAAGAAGAAGCCGCTGGAGAACGTCAAGCCCGCCGACCTCGGCGTGGACGTGGCGCCGCGGCTCAAGACGCTCAAGGTCGTCGAGCCGGCCTCGCGCAAGGCCGGCATCAAGGTGCCCGACGTCGCGGCACTGGTGGACAAACTCAAGAACGAAGCGAAGGTGATCTGACATGGCCGCACTCGTCATTGCCGAACACGACAATCACGTCATCAAGGGCGGCACGCTGAACGCCGTCACCGCCGCCGCGAAATGCGGCGGCGAGGTCACCGTGCTGGTGGCGGGCTCGGGCTGCGGCGACGCGGCCAAGGCCGCTGCCGCCATCGCAGGTGTCTCGAAGGTGCTGGTCGCCGATGCGCCGCACCTGGCCGAGCAGCTCGCCGAGGCGCTCGCCGAGCAGGTGCTCGCGGTCGCGGGTGGCTACACCCACGTGCTGGCGCCGGCCACGGCCTTCGGCAAGAACGTGCTGCCGCGCGTGGCCGCGCGGCTCGATGTCGCGCAGATCTCCGACATCGTGTCGGTCGATTCGCCCGACACCTTCCAGCGCCCGATCTACGCAGGCAACGCGATCGCCACCGTGCAGTCGGCCGATGCGGTCAAGGTGCTGACGGTGCGCACGACCGCGTTCGACGCGGCAGCGGCCACGGGCGGTGCGGCCGCGATCGAGGCAGTCGCGGCGGCGGCGGACCCGGGTACGGCGAGCTTCGTCGGGCGCGAGGTCGCCAAGAGCGAGCGTCCGGAACTCGCCGGTGCCAAGGTCGTGGTGTCGGGTGGCCGCGGCATGGGCAGCGCCGAGAACTTCAAGCTCCTCGAGCCGCTCGCCGACAAGCTCGGTGCGGCGATGGGCGCCTCGCGCGCGGCGGTCGACGCGGGCTACGCGCCGAACGACTGGCAGGTCGGTCAGACCGGCAAGATCGTCGCCCCGCAGCTGTACGTGGCGATCGGCATCTCGGGTGCGATCCAGCACCTGGCCGGCATGAAGGACTCCAAGGTGATCGTCGCGATCAACAAGGATGCCGAGGCGCCGATCTTCGGCGTGGCCGACTACGGCCTCGTGGGCGACCTGTTCCAGGCCGTGCCCGAGCTGGCCGGCAAGCTCTGATTCCCCGACACGGCGAAGGACGACGACGATGAGTTACCAGGCCCCGGTCAAGGACATGCTGTTCACGATCCGCGAAGTGGCGGGCCTGGACTGCGTGCGGCAGCTGCCCGGCTTCGAGGATGCCACCGACGACACCGTCGAGGCGGTCCTGACCGAAGCCGCGAAGTTCAACGGGGAGGTGCTGGCCCCGCTGAACTGGGCCGGTGACCTCAAGCCTTCGTCCGTGGCGGACGGCGTGGTCACCACCACCCCGGGCTTTCGTGCGGCGTTCCGCGCGTTCGCCGAGGGCGGCTGGCAGGGCGTGCAGCATCCGGCTGCCTTCGGCGGCCAGCAGCTGCCCAAGCTCGTGGCCACCGCCTGCACCGAGATGACGAACAGCGCGAACCTGTCGTTCGCGCTGTGCCCGCTGCTGTCGGACGGCGCCATCGAGGCGCTGCTCACCGCCGGCAGCGACGCGCAGCAGAAGCTGTACATCCCGAGGCTGGTCAGCGGGGAGTGGACCGGCACGATGAACCTCACCGAGCCGCAGGCCGGCTCGGACCTGTCGCAGGTGCGCTCGCGCGCCGAGCCGCAGCCGGACGGCAGCTACCGGATCTTCGGCCAGAAGATCTACATCACCTACGGCGAGCACGACATGGCGGACAACATCGTCCACCTGGTGCTCGCGCGCACGCCGGGTGCGCCCGAGGGCGTCAAGGGCATCTCGCTGTTCGTCGTCCCGAAGGTGATGGTCGACGCCGAAGGCCGGCTGGGCGCGCGCAACGACGTGTTCTGCGCATCCGTCGAGCACAAGCTCGGCATCAAGGCCAGCCCGACGGCGGTGCTGCTCTACGGCGATGGCAAGTTTCCGGTCGCGGCGCCCGGTGGCGGTGCGGCCGCGCCCGGCGCGATCGGCTGGCTGATCGGCGAGGAGAACCGCGGCCTCGAGTACATGTTCGTGATGATGAACGCTGCCCGCTTCTCGGTCGGCATGCAGGGCGTCGCGGTCGCCGAGCGGGCCTATCAGAAGGCCGTGCAGTACGCGCGCGACCGCGTGCAGGGCCGCGCGGTCGAGGGCTCGGCCGGTCCGGTCGCGATCATCCGGCACCCGGACGTGCGCCGGATGCTGATGACCATGCGCGCGCTCACCGAGAGCGCCCGTTCGCTCGGCTACGTGGCCGCGGCGTCGTTCGACGCCGCTCATGCGTCGCCGCATGCCGAGGTCCGCAAGGTCAACCAGACCGTCTACGAATTCCTCGTGCCGATCGTCAAGGGCTTCTCCACCGAGATGAGCCTGGAGGTCACCTCGCTCGGCGTGCAGGTGCATGGCGGCATGGGCTTCATCGAGGAGACGGGCGCGGCGCAGCACTACCGGGACGCGCGCATCCTGACGATCTACGAGGGCACGACCGCGATCCAGGCCAACGACCTGATCGGCCGCAAGACCGTGCGCGACGGCGGCCGCACCGGCATGGCGATGGTCGGGCAGGTGCGCGAGACCGTCGAGGCGCTGCCGCGCGACGGTGACCTCGGCGCGATCCGCACGAAGCTCGCCGAGGGCGCCGACGCGCTCGAAGCCGCGATCGCCTGGTTCGTCGCGCAGGGCAAGGGCG
>VYKW01000660.1_pt1 | contig 10001 bp, 6 predicted proteins | sample 5114451 | NCBI WGS metagenome assembly VYKW01 (sample SAMN12291784, study PRJNA351875) | freshwater metagenome | isolation source: freshwater lake | place: USA: Michigan, Gull Lake | collected 2013-08-08
GCCACCGCCCGCAGCAGCCCGTCCGACAGGCCGAGCGCGGCGAAGGCCGATGTCACAGCCGCCGGACCTTCACCGACCGGCCCTTGACCTTGCCGGCGTTCAGCCCGCGCAGCGCCTGGTCCGCCACGTCGCGCCGCACCGCCACGTAGGTGGAGAAATCGTTGACGTCGATCTTGCCGATGGTCCCCGCCTCGAGCCCCAGGTCCTTGGTCAGCGCGCCCAGCACGTCGCCCGGGCGGATCTTCTCCTTGCGCCCGCCGAGGATCTGCAGCGTCACCATCGGCGGACGCAGCGGGCCGTCCGCCTTCGCACCGGGCCGCTCCAGCTCCGACAGCGGATGCCAGACGCTCTCGGTGCCCTGCATCGCGTCGATGCGCGCGACCCGGTCCATCTCCTCGCGGCTGGCGAGGCTGAACACCAGGCCCGACTCGCCGGCACGTCCGGTGCGGCCCACACGATGGGTGTGCACCTGCGCGTCCGGCGTGATCTCGACGTTGATCACCGCCTCGAGCCGCGCGATGTCCAGCCCGCGCGCGGCCACGTCGGTCGCCACCAGCACGCTGGCGCTGCGGTTGGCGAACTGCACCAGCACCTGGTCGCGCTCACGCTGCTCGAGGTCGCCGTGCAGTTCGAGCGCAACGATGCCGCGGGCCTGAAGCACCGCGACCAGGTCCTTGCACTGCTGCTTGGTGTTGCAGAAGGCGAGCGTGCTCTCCGGGCGGAAGTGCTCCAGCAGCAGCCCCACCGCATGCAGCCGCGCGGACTCGCTCACTTCGTAGAAACGCTCGCGGACCCGGCCCGCATCGGGGCGCTCGGCGAGCGTGATCCGCAGCGGATCGCGCAGGTAGCGGGCCGCCAGCTTCGAGACGTCGTCCGGATAGGTCGCCGAGAACAGCAGCGTCTGGCGCCGGGACGGCGGCGGGCAGCGCTTGGCGATCGCGGCGATGTCCTCCGAGAAGCCCATGTCGAGCATCCGGTCGGCCTCGTCGAGCACCAGCACGCCGAGCGCCGCCAGCGACAGCGACTCGCGCGCCAGGTGATCGAGGATGCGGCCCGGCGTCCCGACCACCACGTGCGCGCCATGCGCGAGGCTGGCGACCTGCGGGCGCATCGTGGTGCCGCCGCACAGCGTCAGTACCTTGACGTTGTCCTCGGCGCGGGCCAGGCGCCGGATCTCCTGGGAGACCTGCTCGCCCAGCTCTCGCGTCGGACAGAGCACCAGCGCCTGCACCTCGAAGCTACGGGCGTCGAGACGGGCCAGCACCGGCAATGCGTAGGCCGCGGTCTTGCCGCTGCCGGTCATCGCCTGGACGATCAGGTCGCGGCCGGCCAGCGCCAGCGGCAGGCTCGCCGCCTGCACCGGCGTCATCCGCTCGTAGCCCAGGCGCTGCAGGTTGGCCAGCACGGTCGCCGCGAGGGGCAGCGTGGCGAAGGACGGCCCGTCAGCGGACGCGTCGGCAGCGGTATCGGTCATGGGACGTGTCCGCCCGCGAGGGGCGGCGCATGGAGGGTCGGGAGCGGCCGCGGCGAAGGGAGGCAGGCACTGCACGCCGCCTGCATCGGCCAAGGAATCGGCCGTCAGTGTAAGGCGATTCTCGCAGGTGCCCGCACGCGCGGAAGATCGCCCTTCGGCTCAGCGACCCCAGCAGCTCTGGTACAGCGTACCCGAGGACTGGCCCGCGGCGGTGCGCTGCCCGTCTGCGGCCACGGTGATGGCGCCGCACCCATCCGCGGCCATCGGCGAGCCGGCGCGCGGCGTGGCCGTCAGCGTCCAGGTCGTCGCGGTGACGGCAGTCGCGGCGAGGTCGTACATCGGCGGGCCGCTCTGCGGCGACACGTCCAGCCCGGCCGGCAGCACGGCACCGGTGTAGACGCCGCGGTTCTCGGCCCTGAAGCGTTCCATCCACTGCGCCGCCAGCAGCAGCGTGGTCCGCGCATCGTTGCGCCGCGAGCGGGTCATGTACTCGCCGTACTGCGGCAAGGCGATCGCCGTGAGTATCGCGACGATCGTCATGGCGATCACCAACTCGATCAGCGTGAAGCCGCGGGCTCTCAGGTTGGTCATGGTCGTGCGTCGTCCGGGTCGGGTCATCGGGTGGGCTGGCGCCAGGCGCGCAGCGGCGAGAATCCCGGGCACGAGTTCGCGATGCGGTTGGGGCTGCCCTGGATGTTGGTCATGTAGAGTTGGCACTGCGAGGCGGGCGCCTCGCTGCCCATTCCCCCGCCGCCGGGGCCTGGCGCGGTCATCAACGAGGGCAGGTTCACGCTCGACAGCGTCCGCTCTCGGCTGGGCAACGTCAGCTGAGGGGTGATCGCACCGACGGTTCCGGTGATCGGGACGCCGGTGGCGGTGCCACTCGCAAAGTTGAGGCGATACAGGTACGACTCGCCACCGCCGGCGCACGGATCACCGCTGCCTCCCGGCTTGAAGCTCACGATCGACAGCATGCCCAGTTCCGCACTCGGGTCAGACACGATCCGCTCGCCGCCGGTGAGGGAGACCGACCAGCCGAGCCGAGTGCTCCAATCGACGGTGTTGACGCTGAAGCTGCGCACCCCGCCGACGTCAGTGGTGACCGACACCGCCGAGATCTGCGACGCTGTGATCGACGCGCCATGGTCCGGCTTCTCCCACAGCGCGTAGATCGCCTGGCTCGAGGCGTCGGAGGCGTCGCCCTCGTCGTGCAGCTTGCCGGTGCCGAAGACGATGTAGCGCCCGCCGCGCGGATGCAGCGCTAGACGCGGCGCGGCGGTGATCGGGCGGCGCACGGTGCCGTCGACCGCGGTGAACAGCGGCGCATTGGCGCCACCGAAGCCCTTGGCCGCGCTCGGCACGCCATCGGAGAAGTCGAAGCGCCACAGGTTGCCCTGCCGGTCGCCCGCATACACCGCGCTCAGGTTGCGCTGCGGATCGTAGGCGACGGTTACGCCGCCCATGCCGTTGCGGGCGGCCTGATCGACGCCATTCCAAACCGGTCCGACCGGAATCGCGGTCAGCGTTCCAGTGGCCAGATCCACCACCAGCAGTGCCGCCCTCTGACTCGTGCTCTCGTAGCCGTTGCCCGCGACCCAGACCCAGCGGGTGTCGCCGGCATTGGACTTCACGCGTCCGATCACGCCGCGCGACAACACGTGCCCGATGTGGTCGTTGTCGGCCTTGGTGATGTCCCACAGCACGTTCGATGCACCGACCGAGCCGGGGTTGGTGACGTCGATCGCGAAGATCGAGCCGCCGCCGCTCACGTTGGCACCGCCCGCGCCGGTGGTGCCGACCACGACCGCGCGCCATGCGCTGCCGTTGTGCCAGTCGCCGCCGGTGACCGGCCCGTCGACGTAGTAGCGATGGCTGTAGCCCGGATCGGTAAGGCGGGGAAGGTCGGCGATCACCCCGCGCGGCACGTAGCCGAAGCGTTCGAGCCCGGTGGCCGCATCGAATCCGTGGAACACGCCGGCATTGCCACCGATGAACACGGTGGCACCACTGCCGCTGCGACGCGCGGACACGTAGCTCGCGTAGGACGGGCCGATCGTCGGCATCGCCCCATAGCCGTAGTCGGCGGCCTTCATGTAGAGCGGCGTGGAGTTCACGAAATCGCCGAGTGGCGACTCGCGGCGCCGGAACTTGCGGCCTGCGGGCGAGCCGCTCACCGGCAGCTCCAGGCTGGCATCGCCGCGCAAGTAGGACACCACCTCCGCGGGGGTGTAGTCGCCGCTGGTCAGCAGCAGCTGCTGCGCGGCGCTCAGGTTCGTGGCCTGGAAGGTGGTGGCCGAGGTGCGCGCGGTGCTCGTCAGCAGGTTGCGCGACGCCGCCGCCGGCACGCTCGCGCTCCACAGCGGCGTCACCGACGCGCCGGCCGCGAGCGACTCGAAGTCGGCGGACGAGAACGCCCGCAGCGACCCGATCCACTTGCCGGTGGTATAGCTCGGGAAGAACGCCTGCGTCGATCCGGAGACCGCCGCCCCGGTGACCGCGACGCCGCCCGCCGAGCCCTGCTGTGCGACGATCTCGCTGAACGCGTTCAGGATGCCGTTCTTCAGCGCCGCGGTGTCGGTCGCCGCGTAGAAGTCGCCGCGGCTCGCGAGCGCCGCGCGCAGGCTATCGTTGACCCGGTTGCCGCCACTGATGACGGTGTTGCCCAAGTCGACCGTTGGCCAGCTGACCGTTCCGCCGCTCTGGGCCGCGGCGCGGGTCGCGGCGGTATCCATCGAGGCCGACAGGCCGTAGCCGACGATGAAGGTGCTCATCGACTGCCAGAACGCCGGGTTGGGCCGCACCGAGTCGGTGATCGGCCGCAGTACGTTCGGCAGGTCGGGGCGCAGGTCGTGGTTCCAGTAGTACGTGGCGACGTCGGTCAGCGTGTCGGACTGTGACGCGCCGCCCGTGAACTGCGGCCAGGCGCTGGGCACGTAGGTAAAGGACGCGCCTTCGTTCGAGCCCTGACCGGTGAGGGTCGGGCCGCCGACGTTGTCCGCTTCCACCGGCGTGCCGGGCGCGGCCAGCGGTCCGGACGCCGAGATCAGCGGCTGGCCCGCGCTCACGTTGGTCCATTCGCCGTCGGTCGCCAGGAACGCGTAGTTGCGCCGGCAGGCGAGCTGCGACGCGGGGTCGCTGGTACCCGGCGTCGCGCCCCACGGCCCGCGCTGATCGCTCCACGAGAAGTAGCGCCCGACCGAGTCGATCGCTTCGCGGTTCGGGGTCGAGCCCACCCACGACAGCGAGAACAGCCAGTCGAAGAACGACGCGCGTGCGGTCGAACCGACTATGAACGGGCGCACCCCGCGCACCAGCGCGCCGGGGTTGGCGAAGCCGTCGACCGCGGGGAGCGTGCCGAGGGTCGCCAGCGGCACCGTACGCCACGGATCGATCGCGCCCGAGAAGTAGTTGATGCGGCCATAGCCCAGCCGCAGCTGCTGCTGGCTGGCGGTCGTCATCCCCGACATCGCGTCCGACATCGCTGCCTGCGCCGCGAACAGCCGGTTGCGGTAGTACAGGTACCAGTTCGCGAAGTTCTGCGCTTCCTCGACCCAGGTGCAGGCGGTCTTGTTCGTGCAGTCGGTGCGCATCGAGTTCGTCGAGGTCACCGCCACGCCGGTGGTCGCATCCACGACCGGGTACGTCACGCTCGCCGGCCGGGTGCGGTCGATCTGCACGACCCGGTAGTTCGCAGGATCCCCCTTGTTGCCGGTGCCGGTGTACGTGTAGTAGCGCGCCGGTGTCAGCGCCTCGGGGTCGGGCACGCTGGCCGCGGGCGTGGTCGTGCAGCTCAGCAGCGAGGTGCCGCCGGGGCAGGTCGAGAAGAAGGTGCTCTTCGAGGTGTTGACCTGGCTGGCGTCCAGGCGGCTGACGGCGGTGGGCGTGATGGTGCTCGGCGCGAGCGCGTTGCGGGTCGTCGTGTCGACCCTCGCATACACGCTCGAGTTCTGCGTCCCGCCCCCGCTCGGCTTGCGGTCGAAGGTCGTGGCCGTGCGGGTCACCAGCGACGAGAGCTTCTGCGTCGTGGTCGGCGAGTAGACGGCCGGCAGTTCGCCGCCCTCCGCGCAGCTGACCGGCAAAAGCACCGTTTCGGTGGGGCCGGTGGTGCCGCCGCCGCAGTTGTTGCGGGTGTAGCAGGTGAGGTTGCCCGGGTCCCCGCCGCCCACCGCGAACTGCTGCAGCACGCCGCTGCAGTTCTGACGCTCGTAGCGGCAGGCCAGCGTGAGCGGGCTGGGGGCCGACGTGAAGATCGTCATGCTCGAGTCGGTGCAACTCTGACGTTGCCAGCAGGTGAGCGTGCCCGGATTGCTTGCGAACGTCTGGGATGTCCCGTTGCAGTCCTGACGCGACCAGGGGCACGACAGCGGGCCCGGGTCCGAGCCGCTGAAGTATTGCGCCGTGCCCGAGCAGGTGTTGCGCAGATAGCAGGTCGGCAGCGTCGGGGCAGCACCCGCCGTCCAGCCGCCATAGCTGCCGCCGCCGCAGGCACGGGTCCGATGACACGCCAGAGGTCCCGGATCGCTCGAAAAGTTCTGGAACGTGCCGCTGCAGTCCTGCCGGCGCCAGCCGCAGGAGATCGGCCCGGGGTTGGTCGGCGAGGTCCGGGCGACTCCGTTGCAATCCGTCCAAGCGAACCCGCAGGCGAGGACGGGCGGGGTCGCCGACCAGGCGGTCCAGGCGCCGCTCGCGCCGCAGCGCGCGCGGTGGCAGGTGAGCGGGCCGGGATCGGCCGTGAAGGTCTCGACCACGCCCGAGCAGTTCGTGCGCTCCCAGGTCGAGGTGACCAGCGCTGTGGCCGCCGCCGCGCCCGACTCGCACAGCGCCTTACTGCCGAAGCAGCCGGTGCGCGTGACCGCCGGGGTCGACGCCAGCGGCCGCGAGAACAGATCGAGCGGGCTGGTGGTGTCGTTGTGGGTGGTCCAGGCCGCGTTCGCATGGCCGTTGCGCGGCGGAGTAGTCGCCCCCACCTGTGTCGGGCCGAAATCGAACGGCATCTTGTAGTACCGGAAATCGACTGCAGGCGAAGCCAGATTCACTCGTCGTCCGGTGCTCAGGCTCCCGATCGGATCGATCAGGTCGGTGCCGATCAGGCCCCGCCCGGCCCCTGAGGTCAGCGACGCATACGAGGCACCCACCGGCACCTGACGCGGATCGCGTTCGGTCAGCTGGACGGCGTTCGCACGGGAGGCAAAAGTCCCCCAGTTCGTGTCGGCCACCGACCCCCCGATCGAGGCATCGGGCAGTTGCACACCGTCCTTGTTCCACGGCCGGTAGCGCACCGCCGGGTTGTACCAGAGCGGGTTCAGCGCAGGCGCACGCAGCTTCCAGTCGTTGTCGCGGTTGATCGACCACGAACGCAGCGACCACACGCCGCCGGTATTGGCCCCCATGCCCTGGATCGTCACGCTGGTGCCGGCACTCGACACGATCGTGATGCCGGCCGGCAGCGGCAGCCAGTGGTTGCCCATCGAACCGGAGTCGTCGAACATCATGAACACGTTGCCCGGCGGCTCGACGGCTGTGAATGGCGGCGACTGCACCAGCGTCGAGGCCGGCCACGCGGGCCACGCGGTGGTCACGCACAGCATCCATACCAGTGCTCGGGCTGCGGCACGCCACAGCCGCGACAGACGGTCCTCGGCCGGGGGGGCGATTACATTGCAGGCAGGCAGCGTGGTCATGTCGATAGCCTTCAGATCGCGAAACGCATTTCGCTTTGCAGATGGATGCGCCGACCGCGGTCGAGCGTCACCCGCGCGGTGATACGGTATTTGCACAGCCGCGGGCTCATGCCCGCTTGCACGTTGCAGATCGCCACCGCCGGCTGCGACTCGTTGTTGATGTCGTTACCCAGCAGCGAGGGCACGAGGTCGGCGGTGGCGTCCTCGAACAGGCAGCTGTAGTCAGCCACCCCCGGGAAAGCGGTCGCACCGACCGCGAAGGACACCGAGGAGGCAGCCCACTTGCCGGCGTCTCGCCACGCCGGCTGATCGGCGCCGCGATCGCCCGGTGTGGTGGCGCGCACGCTGTTCGGCAGGCCGGCGGACTGCATCACCGCGGCCTCGCAGTAGCGCAGCACCGACTGCGCGGCCGTCTCGCCCATCATGTAGTCGGCGGAATTGGTGGTCATCGCCTGGCCGTCGGTGGCCCGACGCACCTGCACCGACACCAGCGCCGTGAGCGTCATCAGCAGCACCAGCACCACCACCAGCACGAACCCGCGCGAGGCGCGCATCGGCGGACGGCTGCCACGGATCGGACGGTTCGGGCTCACTGCAGGAACTGCCTCGGATTGGCCGGCGCCCGCGAGCGGACCGTGAAGGTCTGCGCATAGGTGCGGCGCAGGACCCGGTCGGTCATGGACACGGTGGGCAGCGCGCCGGCCGCCTCGGCCTCGGTCATCGGGCAGCGAGAATAGGTGTCGGTGACGCGCGTCGCGGGCCCGACCGACGTGTCCGGATCGGAGCGGATCACTAGGCACACGTGGACGGTGACCACGAACTCCCATGCGTTCGCAGCCGCCGACTGGGCGTTGATCCAGTCGGCGCTGCGCACGCTTCGCGCGGTCGACGCCCGGGCGGAATCGGGGTTCGCGAAGCGCATGTCGTCGAAACCGTAGAACACCTTGAACTGCTCGACGTTCGACACCAGCTGCTGAGCGGCAGCGAAGGCGTCGGTGGCCGCGGCACGGCCGCTGCCGCGGCACCACAACGCGCCATCCCGGCCGAAGTAGGCGTTCTGCACCATCGGTCGGGAGAGCGAGCGCACGCGGCCCGCGTGATCCACAGGCAGGTCCTCGGCGGGCACGCCTACCCCGAGGCAGTCGTCGATGCGGCCCTGGTCGGGCGGAATCACCGCTTCAGCCTGGAAACGAACCATCAGCGTGTCGAAGTTCGGATCGACGGGCGTGGCGCAGACCGGGTCGCGCGCGGTGTCGTCGGTGAAGCGCCCGCCCGCGCAGCCGATCACGCTGGCGCCTTCGGCGAACATCGTCTGGCTACGGTACACGCCGACCTGCGACGCCCCGAGCACCAGGTCGGAGCCGACGATCTCGCCGTAGCCGGCCTGGCGGATCGAGTCGCCGATCATCTGCAACACCACCTGCCCGGTATCGGCGATTCCCGCGAGCTCGGAGGCGACCCGCGCGGTGCGCGACACCCCGAGGTAGGCCGAAGCCACAGCCGAGGTGATCGCGAGGGCCACGGTGACGCCGATCATCAGCTCGATCAGAGACCGACCGCGCTGCTTCGAGCGGCGCACGGTGCGGAGGCGGGCAGCGGTCTTCATCCTGGAAAGAAGGTCGCGGTCACGCAGCGATAGCGGACATCGCTGCGGATCGATTCGATCGGATCACACGCCTCGTCGTTGGCGACCGCATTCGAATTCGGCTGCAGCCAGCCGATGGTCACGGTCATCGACTGCGCGGTACCCACCACTGTCGGACTCACGGCGGCCGCCGCGCCAGGCAGCTGGCGCTGAACATCCGCCGCCCAGGCAGAGAACTGCGCTTCGGCCACGCCGTTGAGCGCCGGGCAGTCGAGTGGGTTGCTGCAGGCCATCACCGTCACCAAGTCGCCCGGATTCCACACGCGGTTGTAGTCGCCGCCGGGGGTGCCGGGGGTGTTGATGCCTTGCCCGAAGCCCTCCTGGTTCGCAGTCACGCGCTCGCGCAGCTGCGAGATCAGCGTCACTGCGAGCCGGCGCGACTCCGAGTCGACCTGCATCGACAGCGAGCGGCCCTGCAGTGCCACCAGGCCGAGCAGCCCGACCGCCGCGATCAACAGCGTCACCGTCACCTCGATCAGCGTGAGGCCCTTCTGACGCGTGCGGGTCACGGACAGACTCCCGATACTGGACGGACCGCGTCGATCCGACCCACCACGTTGAGCGACAGGCAGGTGCCCCGGTCGGCACGCAGCGTCGCCGGGGGATCGGACGTCGACGGACCGTAGTCGATCGAGAAGGTGCCGATCGGACCGGCGGCACGCACGCCGTTCCAGCCGAAGACCAGCGGCGCGGCGCCCGGAGAGCGGATCGTCGCCCGGGCGACACCTTCGCCGGGCGCGAACGGCGCCTGCCGGCGCACGATCGCGTCGCCGGCCTCGAACATGTCGGCCGCGTTGTTGCCAGTCTTCGCGTACACGATCCAGCCGCTCGCCCAGTCGATCGCTCCGAACCCGTCGCCTGCCGCCACGCTGCAGGCGGGCGTCGCGTCGTTCGGATTCAGGCTGCGGCAGACCGCCGCGCGCCCGGCGCGGGCGATCGCCTCGGAGCGGGCGAGTTCGATCGCGCCGCGCAGGTTGCTGCCGGCCTCGGCAATCCGGCTGCCCGCGGCGAAGTTCTGCAAGCCCGGGACGGCCACGGCCGTGAGGATCGCGCCGATCGCGATCACCGTAAGCAGTTCCACGAGCGTGGTAAGCGCGCAGCAATCACACCTTGCCGCAATGCTGCGGACGTGATCAGTGTTCTGCGGTAGCCGACGTCCAGCGATGCGGCAGCAGTTCTTCGATCCGGCTGTTCGGATGCG
>VYKW01000664.1_pt1 | contig 9959 bp, 11 predicted proteins | sample 5114451 | NCBI WGS metagenome assembly VYKW01 (sample SAMN12291784, study PRJNA351875) | freshwater metagenome | isolation source: freshwater lake | place: USA: Michigan, Gull Lake | collected 2013-08-08
TGACCCGCCCGAGATACTGGAAGCCGATCTGTCCGCGCTGACGCTCGATTGTGCGTTGTGGGGCGTCGCCGATCCGCGCGACCTGCGCTGGCTGGACCCGCCGCCCGCCGCAGCGGTGGCCGAGGCGCGGGCGCGACTGACCACCTTGGAGGCGCTCGACGTCGATGGCCGTCCGACCGCTCATGGCAAGGCGATCGCCGCGCTGCCGCTCCCGCCCCGGCTGGGTCACATGCTGGTGCGCGCGGGGGAGTTGGGGATGGCGACGACGGCGGCGCGGGTCGCGGTGCTGCTCGGCGAGCGCGGGCTGGGCGGCAATGACGCCGATCTCGAATCGCGGATGCGCCGCTGGCGTGGCGAACGCGGACAGCGCGCGGAGGCGGCGTGGAAGCTGGCCGAGCGCTGGGCAAAGCTTCCCCCTCTCCCCTCCGGGGAGAGGGCCGGGGAGAGGGGAAGTGCGGTGCCCTCGCCACGCCTGCCCCTCTCCCAACCCTCTCCCCGGAGGGGAGAGGGCTTTGAAGATGTCGCCCTGTGCATCGCGCTCGCCTTCCCCGACCGCATTGCGCGTCGCCGTGACGCGTCGGGCGAGACCTGGGCGTCGGCGGGCGGGCGCGGGTTCAAGCTCGACCCGACCAGCGCGCTCGCGCGCCACGAATGGCTCGCGGTCGCCGAAACGCAGGGGATGGCGGCAGGCGCGCGGATCCTCTCCGCCGCCCCGCTTGACGCGCCCCAGATCGACAGCCTGTTCTCCGATCGCATCGAGACGCGCCGCCAGGTCCGCTTCGACCCCGCGAACGGCCGGGTCGAGGCAACGCGCGAGCGGCGGTTGGGCGCGATCCGCCTATCCTCCGGTCCCGACAGCGCCGCCGACCCGGACGAGATCGCCGCCGCCCTGCTCGAAGGCGTGCGCACGCACGGCCTGACGCTGCTGCCATGGTCTGACACCGCACAGGCGCTACGGACGCGCGCCGCTTATGCCGGGCTGGACGTGCTGTCGGACGCCGCGTTGACCGCCGATCTCGACGACTGGCTGCCCCCGCTACTTGCGGGCAAGCGCAGGCTCGACGCGATTTCGGGCGAAGGACTGACGCAAGCGCTGCAGAACCGGATCGGCTGGGACGGGCAGAAGACGCTCGACCGCCTTGCCCCCGCGCGGCTGGAGACGCCCGCCGGGTCGAGCCATGCGATCGACTATGCCGCAGAAGGCGGGCCGAGCGTCGAGGTGCGGGTGCAGGCGCTGTTCGGCCTCGCCACCCATCCGATGCTGGGGGACGGCACGCCACTGGTGCTGTCGCTCACCTCCCCCGCCGGGCGACCGATCCAGACGACGCGCGACCTGCCCGGATTCTGGAAGGGCAGCTGGGCCGATGTCGCCAAGGAAATGCGCGGCCGCTACCCCCGTCACCCCTGGCCCGACGATCCCGCCAGCGCGAGCGCAACACTGCGCACCAAAAATGCAGATGCAAGGCGGCGCGGATCGGGATAAAGGAGCGGCTATGTCCACCGCACGCATCTATCAGCGCCCGAAGAACGCCATGCAGTCGGGCCGCGCCCGCACCGATCGCTGGGTGCTCGAATTCGAATCGAGTGAGAAGCAGCGCCCCGACCCGCTGACCGGCTGGGCCGGATCGGGCGACACGCGCGCGCAATTGCGGCTGAACTTCCCGACGCTGGAAGCAGCCAAGGATTACGCCGCGCGCGAGGGGATCGACGCGCATGTCGTCCCCGCGCCGGTGAAGACACTCAAGCTACAGGCCTACGCCGACAATTTCCGGTGAGCCCCGCCGAACTGCTCGACCGCTGGATCGCAGCGTTCAACGCGGCCGACCCTGACGCCCTGGCCGCCCTCTATCACAGCGACGCGGTGAACCATCAGGTCGCCAATGACCCGGTGGAGGGGCGTGAGGCGATCCGCACGATGTTCGTGGCCGAGTTCGCCGCTGCCGAGATGGTCTGCATCCCGGTCAACCGCATGGCCGACGGCGAATGGGCGGCGATGGAGTGGCGCGATCCCAAGGGGTTGCGCGGCTGTGGCTTTTTCCACGTCGTCGATGGCATGATCCGCCACCAGCGCGGCTATTGGGATCGGCTGAGCGCCGAGCGGCTCTATTCCAGCACCGACTGACCCAGCGCGAGCAGCAGTTTGACGTCGATCGCGATGCCGCGCGCGCGGCAGTCGGCGACATAGGCGGGGACATCCGCCAGCTTCACGCGGTGGACGGTGATATTTTCACCCTCCACCCCGCCGCCTTCACCCACGCGCGTCAGGCCATGCGCACGGACCAGCGTGAAACACTCGCTGACCATGCCCGGCGAGGAGAAGAACTCACCGAGCGACTCGATCCGCTCAGCGCGATAGCCGGTTTCTTCCTCCAGCTCGCGCGCAGCGGCGGTCTCGTCGGCCTCGTCGTCCCCGCCATCGCCGATCAGCCCGGCGGGGAGCTCAAGACAGCGGCGACCCAGCGGAACGCGATATTGCTCGACCAGCAGCAAATGCCCGTCGTCATCCACCGCGACGATCACCGCAGCACGGATGCCGCGCGCGCGGGCGACATATTCCCAGCGGCCTTGTCGCTTCGCGGTGATGAACTTGCCCTGCCAGACGGTCTCGACCGGGGCGTCGCTGTCAGGAAAGCTCACAGCTCGATCAGCCGATCCGGCAGCTCGTTGGCGTCACCTTCCGTCTTCGGGAAATGTGTCGTCAGCACCGCGCCGATCCGCGTCACCGCATCGGCCATGCCGCCCGCCGGGTCACCCGCACGCACCTTGTCGACCAGCGCGACCATCGCCTCGCCCCACACGCCGTCTTCGACCTTCGCAAGGATCGCCTCATCGGCGATGATCTCGGCGCGGTGTTCGGCAAGGCTCACATAGAGCAGCACACCGACCCGCGCGGCGGTGCGCTTCTCGGCGCTGGCCTTGAAGAACTGCACCGCGCGCCGCCGCACCCGCCGCCCGCGCACTGCGCCGGGGATCAGCACGCCGCGCCCGGGCAGCGCCTCAAACCCGAAGCGCACGGCGAGGAAGAGCACTGCCTGGATCACCACCAGCAGCGCGAGCTGAAGGTGGCGCTCGGCCTCACCCCAGCCGCCGGTGAACAGCGCCAGCTTGGCATCGAGCAGGTCGGGGAAGAACGCGAACAGCCCCAGCGCCGCGAGCATCGCTGCCCCGGCATAATAGAGCGAGACGTCGTGATAATGATCGGACCAGTCGGTGACGATCGTCACGATCTCGCTATCCGTGCCGCGCTCCGCATCTGCCACCGCAGCGGTGACGCGGGCATGTTCCTCAGCTGTAAACCGCCGTGCCATCACCATCCCCCCGATGCGCCGCCGCCGCCGAACGACCCGCCACCGCCGGAGAAACCTCCGCCGCCGCCAAAGCCGCCGCCTCCACCCCAGGAGCCTCCACCGCCGCCACCCCAGGACGATCCGCCGCCGCCGCCCCAACCGGGACCCCAAATGATCACTGGCGCACGGCCACGGCGATATTTCTTGCCGCGTGCCGCGCCGATCACGATCGGCAACACGACCATCAGCAGGATCACCACCCAGAAGATCACCACAAACAGTCCTGGGCCGCCCTTCTTGCGTGACTTGCCGCTGTCGATCAGCTGCTTGGCGCGCGCCTCGGCGGCTTCGAGCGGGAGTTTAAGCTGTTCGTTGATCGCGGCCGCGCCGGCCATGATCCCGCCGGGCATGTCGCCATCCTTGAAGCGCGGGATGATCGTGTCGCGCACGATCATCCCCGACAACGCGTCGGTCATGATCGGCTCAAGACCATAGCCGACCTCGATCCGCACCTTGCGCTCCTTCGGCGCGACCAGCAGGATAATGCCATTGTCGGCATCCTTCTGCCCGATGCCCCAGGCGCGGCCGAGCTTGTAGCCGAAATCCTCGATCGGATAGCCCTGAAGGTCCGGCACGGTGGCGACCACCAACTGGCGCCCGGTCGCCTTTTCGGTCGCGTCCGACATCGCGGTCAGTTCCGCCTCCTGTGCGGGGCTGAGCAGCTCCGCCGCATCGACCACCCGCCCGGTCAGCTTGGGGAAGGTCTGCGCCGAGGCCGCCTGCCCGGCGAATGCGGCGAGCAGCAGCGCGAGAACCAGATGCACGAACCTCATGGTGTTGCTCCCGGTACATTGATTTCACGGATGATCGCGGCACTTCCGGCCAGAATCGCTCCGGGCATGTTCCCCGAACGGATACGCGGGATGATGGTGTCGGTGATAATCGCCTTCGCCTCCTCGTCGCGCAACACGCCTTCGAGACCGTAACCAACCTCGATGCGCACCTGACGCTCGGTTGGCGCGACGATCAGCATCACGCCGTCGTCAACGTCGAACCGACCGATCTTCCAGGTGCGGCCCAGCTCCAACCCGACCTCCTCGATCTTGCGGCCGTTCAGCGTCGGCAGGGTGACGACGACGAACTGACTGCGCGTCGCTTGCTCCGATTTCAGCAGCGCTCGCTCGAGCAGCGCCTCCTTGTCGCTCGGCAGCAGATCGGCGTTATCGACCACCCGGCCCGTCAGCGCGGGCACGGTCGGCGATGCTTCTGCCGTCGGCCCGGACCCTGCCGTCCCGCACCCTGCAAGGAGTAGGAGCGGCAGGAAGCGGTGCATGATCAGTTGCTGTTCCCGAAGTCCACCTTGGGTGCGGTGTCGGCACCCGGGGTGGTTGCCTGGAACGGGGCCATCGGCTTGGCGCCGTAGAAGATCTTGGCGCCGATCGCGTCGGGGAAGGTGCGGATGGTGGTGTTATAGCTCTGCACCGCCTCGTTATAATCGCGCCGGGCGATGCCGATGCGGTTCTCTGTCCCTTCGAGCTGAGTCATCAGCGTGGCGTAATTCGCCTGACTGCGCAGTTCCGGATAGGCCTCCTGCAGCCGCTGGAGCGACAGCGTCACCCCGGCCTGCACCCGGTCATAGGCGGCGAGCTTGTCGGGATCGGTCAGGTCGGCGTCGCTGACGCGCACCTGCGTCGCGGCGGCACGCGCCTGCGTCACTTCGACCAGGATCGCCTTTTCCTGCGCACCGGCAGCGCGGACGGTGGAGACGAGGTTGGGGATCAGATCGGCGCGGCGCTGATACTGATTCTGCACCTCTGCCCATTTCGCCTTGGCATTTTCCTCGGCAGTCGGAACGCTGTTCAGACCGCAGGCGGACAGCATGGCCGCTGCAACCAGCGCGGCAACCAGACGAAGCTTCATCGCGATGAATCCCTCAAAGTGTGTCGCATCCATACGACACCGCAAATCTAGGGACGCCATGGGCACCGCGCAATGGAGTGCGGAAATTTGCAGCCACGCCGCCCGTTGCGCTAACCACAGCCCACACTCTCTGGGGGACATCAATGCTCAACGAATTCCGGACCTTCATCGCCCGTGGCAATGTGCTCGACCTTGCCGTCGGGGTCATTATCGGCGCGGCGTTCGGGACGATCACCAAATCGCTGACCGACGACATCATCATGCCGGTGGTCGGCTGGATTTTCGGCGGGTTCGATTTCTCGAGCTATTTCATCCGGCTGGGTGAGATTCCGGCGAGCTATAAGGGCTCGGCGTCGGACTATGCCGCACTGAAGGCGGCGGGCGTGCCGCTGTTTGGCTTTGGCCAGTTCATCACGGTGGCGATCAACTTCCTGATCCTCGCCTTCATCGTCTTCCTGCTGGTCCGCTCGGTCAACAAGCTGCTGGCGAAGGTCGAGAAGGAAAAGGCCGAAGGCACCGCCGAACCCGCCGCCGATCCGGCCGATGTGGTGCTGCTGCGCGAAATTCGCGACGAGTTGAAGAAGAAGAATAGCGGAGCCTGACGATCAGGCCGCGACAAGATCCTCGGCGGTGGCATCCGCCAGGCTGGTGCCGTCGAGGATCCGCGCGGTTTCGTCCCGCACGCGCGCCATCGCATGGCGGATCGCGCAGCTCGCTTCGTCCTTGCAGTCGAGGCACGGGCGATAGGCGGTGCGGCTGACGCACGGCACCAGCGCCAGCGGCCCTTCGATCACGCGGATAATCTCACCCAGCGAGATCAGGTGATTGGCGCGCGCCAGGCGATATCCGCCCATCTTGCCGCGCGTCGACAGGATGAACCCGGCTTCGCGCAGATCGGCGAGGATCAGTTCGAGGAATTTGCGCGGCACATTGGCTTCGGCCGCGATCCGCGTCATCGGCGTCGGGGCACCGTCCCGGGGCTGTTTGGCCAGAAACAGCATTGCGCGCAGGGCATAACGAGAGCGCTGGGTAAGCATGGTAGGTTCTTTGCGCGCGGTTTATGGCGATGGGAAGGCCAAATCCTATCGTTCTTGTTAGATTTCGGCACCGAAACCCACTCTTTTCATTCGGATTTGGCGTCCCTATATCGGTCACGCCGGGTTCGCCCGGCTATGACGATAAATTGTGGCGTGCAATAGACGCAGCGGACCCGGGGGCAGTACCCGGCGGCTCCACCAGAAACGGTGGTCATACTGGAGACCGTTTCTGACGGGGCCGAACCAGGATCGACGTGTGTTGAAAAGCGTTTCTTTCGTTCGGAATGGGACCACCGCGACGGCCCATACTCACAAGTGCCAACGATAACGAAGCACTCGCTATTGCGGCGTAATCCCACGGCTTAACGGCCTAAGATTACTCTAAAATGCGCGGTTGGACCGCACCGGGCAACAGAAGCGGATTCCAGCGGTACGGGGGGCACCGGGCAACAGAAGCCCCCCACTTACTTCCCCTTCACCAGCCTCTCCTCCTCGACGCTGAACGCCGAGCGCCCCTTGCTGGTCGGCGGGGTTGCAGTGGCGAAAAAGGCGACACCCTTCCCTGCCGCGCGGTCGACCCACAGGCCCGAGCGCAGGCCATAAGCCTCTCCCGCATGGCCGATCCGGGTGCGGCCATCGCCGAACAGATGGTCGGCACACCCGTCACTGCGTGTCGGCAGGGTCGTCACCGCGAGCCCGTACTGGCAGTAGAAACCGCCAGTCGTATCGCCGTTGCCGCCATCGAAACGCCACGCAACGCGCTCCAGCTCGGCGATCGACGCTGGCTTGAGGAAGCTCCCGTCATTGCGGATCAGCATCGCGCCGATCGCCGCCAGGTCCCGCATCGACGCGCGCAAGCCCCCTTGCGGCGAGAACAGCGCGCCATTCTCTCCCAGCCGGTATCCCGCAAGATCGCAGCTCTCCTTCGCGATCACCGGACAATCGGGACGCTTGCCGCCCAGATCATCGAGCGCGACCTCCCCGCTCACGCGGTAGAGCACAACATGCCGCGCAATCTTTGCGTCCGAACAGGTCGACCAGTTGAAGCACGCATCGAGCTTGAGCGGCGCGAGCACATGGCGCTGCATCAGAGTGTCGAACCGCTCGCCACCCGCGCGCTCCATCACGCTGGCGATTACCGGGAAGGCGACGTTGGAATAGCGGAAATGGCTGCCCGGCGGGTGCTGCGTGTCCCACAAAGCGGGCCGCGCGATCACATCGGCGAGCTGCTCCCCGAGCGGCACGCGATACTCGTCCGGATCGATCAGTCCCGACTGGTGCGACAGCAAGTGGCGCAGCGTCACCGGCGCATCGGGAAAGGCCGGGTTGCGCACCCGCCAGCCCAATATCTCCGACACGTCGCGGTCGAGGTCGAGCTGCCCCGCCTCGACCATCCGCATCACGCCGAGCGCGACCACCAGCTTCGAGATGCTGGCGATCCGCACCGGATCGTCGGCAGCGACGCGGCGGCCGGTCGCCCTATCCGCCACGCCGCTGGCGCGGGCCGAGGTCACCCCTTTGGCATCGAACGCAACCCGCACCTCGGCCGGGCCGGTGGTCGCGCAACCCGCCAGCGTCGCTGCGGCGACCAGCGCGACCGCGCGCGCGATCATGCCTTCTTGCTCGCAATGTAGCGGTCGACCTCTTCCTCCAGCACATTGAGCGGCACCGCGCCGTTCGCCAGCACCACCTCATGGAAATCGCGAATGTCGAACCGCTCGCCCAAGGCGGTTTCGGCCTTTTTGCGCAGCTCGGCGATCTTGAGCTGGCCGATCATATAGCTCGTCGCCTGCCCCGGATTGTTGATGTAGCGGTTGACCTCACGCTCGATATCCGCCGCCGAAATCGACGAGTTCGCCTTGAAATACTCGATCGCCTGCTCGCGGCTCCACTTCTTCGCGTGCAGCCCGGTATCGGTCACCAGCCGGATCGCGCGCCACATCTGGAGCGAGAGCATGCCGAATTCCGAATAGGGATCGGCATAGCCGCCCATCTCCTTCGCCAGCCGCTCGGTATAGAGGCCCCAGCCCTCGCTATAGACGCTGTAGCCGCCGAACCGGCGGAATTTGGGCAGCCCCTCCAGCTCCATTGCGCGGGCGATCTGGAAATGATGTCCCGGTGCGCCCTCATGCACCGCGATGCCCTCCAGCTGGATCTTCTGCACCTGATCCATATTGGCGAGGTTGACGTAATAGATGCCGGGCCGCGATCCGTCGGGCGCGGGGCGGTTGTAGAAGGCGACCGATGCGGTCCCCTCGCGCCATTTCTCGACCGCGCGCACCTCCAGCTTTGCCTTGGGCAGGCGGTGGAACCAGCGCGGGGCGACGTCCATCATCTTCGCGATCACCGCGCGCGCCTCGGTCAGATAGGTTTCGCGACCGGCATCGGTATTGGGATATTTGAACTTGGGGTCGGTGCGGATCGCGTCGAAGAAGGATTCGAGCGTGCCGGTATAGCCCACGCGCGCCTTGACCGCCTCCATCTCCTTGCGGATCGCGGCGACCTGATCGAGGCCGATGCGGTGAACCTGGTCGGCGGTCAGGTCGGTCGTGGTATTCTGCGCCAGCCGATTGGCGTAGAAAGCCGCGCCATTGGGCAGGCTCCACGCGCCGTCATTGCCCTTCGCCTTGGGCTCGATCTCGTCGAGTACCGCGAACAGCGTGTCGAAGCCGCGCTTGAACGGGCCGGTCAGCGCTTTCTCCGCATCGGCGATCAACGCGGCCTTCTCTGCATCGGCGATCTTCAGCGCGCCCACCTTCTTGCGGAAATCGGCGAGCAATGTGCTGTCCGCGCCGGGCCCGAAGGGCGCACCGGTGATGACCTTGCGCGCATCCTCGCGCGCGGGCTTGAACACCATCTTGGGGGGCACGATGCCCTTCTTCGCCTGATCGCGCATCGTCGTGGCGACTTCGCGCATCACCCGCTCGACCTCGCCGATGCGGGCGATATAGGCGCGGGCATCGGCCACGCTGTCGACGCGGTGGTTGTTGATCAGAAACACCGGAATCTGCCCCGCCGGGCTGCCATTGGTCGATACGGGGAAGCCATAGTCGCGGAACTTGTACGCCGCGCGCGACCGCTCGACCTGGGTTTCGAACAGGCGATAGCTCAGCCGCGCCTGTGGCCCGAGCTTCGCGGGGTCGAATTTGGCACGCATTTCCTTGAGCGTCGCCTCGGCCATCGCCATGCGTTTCGCGCCCGCGGCACGGGTATAATCGTCGAGCGTGTCGTAATTGGTCTTCAGGCCCAGCGCGGTCTGCGTTTCCGGACTCAACGCAACATTGGCGTCGAACGCAGCGTCAAGAAAGGCATTGAGCCGGGCATCCTCTGCCCGAGTGTCGGCAGCGGCTTCCAGCGGCGCAGCGGTTGAGACCAGCGCGGGGGCGGCGACGCCGGCGAGCAAAAGGGGAAGTGCAAGACGCAGGGTCACGGGCAACATCCTGAGCGGGAGGAACGGGATGCCAGCACGCTATCGCCTGTTTCCGGGCCGGGCAAACCGTGCGCCAACAAAAAGGGCCCCGGTTTCCCGGAGCCCTCTTCGTTTCGGCGATCGACGGAGCGATCAGTCGTCGCTGCCGCCGGTCAGGAAGGCGGGAAGGCCGATATTCTCGCCGCCCTCATCCTTCGATTCCGAACGCGCCGGACGGTCGTTGCGGTCGCCACGGTCGCGGCGCGGGCCACGATCGCGGTCGCCGCCGCGGCCACCTTCACGACG
>VYKW01000666.1_pt1 | contig 9943 bp, 10 predicted proteins | sample 5114451 | NCBI WGS metagenome assembly VYKW01 (sample SAMN12291784, study PRJNA351875) | freshwater metagenome | isolation source: freshwater lake | place: USA: Michigan, Gull Lake | collected 2013-08-08
CGGCTACCGCGGCCCCACGTCGGGGGCGTGCGGGTCATGGAGGGGCCGCCGGACGATGCGTCGTCGGCGCCGCTCGGGAAGAACAGCAGCGCAATGCTGAGGCCGAGATTGATCAGCGCGCCGACCCATGTGCCGTGGTGTGATCCCGGCAACGCATAGTCTGGAAACCGGCCGGCGACGACATAATCCAGCACCATGGCGGCGATCCAGCCCGGAATCACGCAGACCGGGTCCCAGCCGATGTCGCGGAAGCGCATCGCCTGCAGCATCACGTTCGCCCACAGGAACAGGGCGATCAGCACCACGATCGTCCCGCCCAGGACCAGGCCGGGCATTTTGGGAATTGCGGCCAGCGCAACGACCACCATGGTCGCAACGATCGCCGAGCCGACCCCGAGGCCGAGAGAGGCCAGGAAGTACTGCAACCGTCCGAGACGCGCATTGAAACCGAAGAAGAAGCCCAACATCCGCTGCTCCCGCATTCCGCGCCGCAACGGGCGGACCTGATCGACAGTCGTAGCAACGCGACATTTCCGGCCGCCTTCGCGGATGGCTAAAAGTTGAGACATCGCGCCGCAGCGGTCCCTCCGCTGCAAAGTTTATAGTTGCCAAAGCAACCAATATGTGGAACGTTCGAACCGTGAAGAAAAGAAGGCGCAGGAGGGCTTGCGCCTTGCACAGGGAATGGAAACGTCATGCGCTGCCTGCTCGCGGCAGGCGCGATCCCTTGCGTGCGCGCCGACAGGCGGCCAAGCTGCGGTGATCCGCTCCGGGACCGATCGATCCGAGACGGCTCAGCTCGCGCCGGTGACGGCGTCGAGATTGTCGTGAATGCGGCGGAGCAGCGCGATCAGCATCTCCTGCTCATTCTTGTCGAGACATGCCAGCAGTCGCCGCTCGCGCTCCAGTGCGGCGACAATGACCTTGTCATGGGTGGCGCGGCCCTTGGCCGTCAGCGATATCGAATGGCTGCGGCCGTCCTGCGGATCGTTGCGGATCGCGATCAGGCCGCGGTCCTTCATCAGCGCAAGGGTGCGGCTGACCGGACCCTTGTCGAAACCGATGACGCTGCAGATGCGCGACGCCGGAATGCCGGGTTCGATCGCCAGCAGCGACATGATCCGCCATTCGGTGACGTTGACACCGAAATTACGCTGATAGAACGCGGTCGCGCTGTTCGACAGTTTGTTGGCGATGAAGGTGATGAAGGCCGGCACATAGCGGTCGAGGTCGAGCGTGAGGCCGTGTTCCTCAGGCTCGCGCGGCGGCGCTTTGCGCGGCGTTCTGATTTTCTCGCTCATGACCCCCAACGTCCATGCATCGCCAGTCATAGGGATAGGAAAAGCCGCATGACAAGGCCAAACTTCGGGAGCAACGCATGAACCCACCAGGTCTTTCCGCAGGCGCGGCCGGCACGTCGCCGCCCGCGATTCCGCATCTCGGCATCGATCCGTTTGCGATCTCGTTCTTCGATGATCCCTATCCTGCGCACCAGCAGATGCGCGAGGCGGCCCCCGTGGTCTACCTCGATCGATGGAATGTCTATGGCGTCGCGCGCTATGCCGAGGTCTATGCGGTCCTGAACGATCCCTTGACCTTCTGCTCCAGCCGCGGCGTGGGCCTCAGCGACTTCGCCAAGGAGACGCCGTGGCGTCCGCCGAGCCTGATCCTGGAGGCGGATCCGCCGGCGCATACGCGCACGCGCGCGGTGCTGAGCAAGGTGTTGTCGCCGGCGGTCATGAAGCGGCTGCGCGACGGCTTCATGGCCGCGGCCGAGGCCAAGGTTGACGAACTCGTGGCCCGCGGCTCGTTCGACGCCATTCCCGATCTCGCCGAAGCCTATCCGCTGTCGGTGTTCCCCGATGCGCTCGGCCTCCAGCCGGAGGGCCGCGAGCATCTCATTCCCTATGCCAGCCTGGTGTTCAACGCGTTCGGGCCGCCGAACGAGTTGCGCCAGCAGGCGATCGAGCGCTCGGCGCCGCATCAGGCCTATGTCACCGCGCAGTGCCAGCGCGACAATCTCACGCCGGGCGGCTTCGGCGCCTGCATCCACGCCTTCAGCGACAGCGGCGAGATCACGCCGGCCGAGGCGCCGCTGCTGGTGCGTTCGCTGCTCTCAGCCGGCCTCGACACGACCGTCTACGGCATCGGCGCCGCGGTCTATTGCCTCGCCCGTTTTCCCGATCAATGGGCGCGATTACGTGCCGACCCGGCGCTGGCCCGCAACGCGTTCGAGGAGGCGGTGCGCTTCGAAAGTCCGGTGCAGACCTTCTTCCGCACCACGACGCGCGATGTCGAACTCGGCGGTGTCGTGATCCCCGAAGGGGAGAAGGTGCTGATGTTCCTGGGCGCGGCCAACCGCGACCCGCGCCGCTGGGAGCAGCCGGACAGCTATGACATCACCCGAAAGGTCTCCGGCCATGTCGGCTTCGGCTCCGGCATCCACATGTGCGTCGGCCAGCTCGTCGCGCGCCTCGAAGGCGAGGCGGTGCTGACCGCGCTCGCCCGCAAAGTTGGCGCGATCACGATGAGCGACGAGCCGAAGCGCCGCTACAACAACACGCTGCGCGGGCTGGAGAGCCTGCCGGTCACCTTCACTCCAGCCTGAGCTGTCCCATGACCACGATCACCTTCATTCATCCCGACAACCGCAGCGAGACGGTCGAAGCCGAGGACGGCGCCACCCTCATGCTGGCCGCGCTCACCCATGGCGTCGACGGCATCGTCGCCGAATGCGGCGGCAACGCCGTCTGCGCCACCTGCCACGTCTATGTCGACGACGCCTGGACCTCGAAACTCGAGCCGGTCTCCGACGACGAGGATGCGCTGCTCGACGGCACCGCGGCCGAGCGCCGGCCGAACAGCCGGCTGTCCTGCCAGATCAAGGTGCAGCCGGCGCTCGCCGGGCTCGTTGTCAGCATTCCGGACCGGCAGAGCTGATTTCTTTCGGCACCGACAGCAATGAAAACAAGCAAGAGGGGAAGGAACATCATGACGCAATTCAAGACGTGTGCGCTCGCGCTGGTCGCATCGTTCGGCGTGGCGGCGGCATCCGCCGGCGAGATCTCGGACAATGTCGTGCGCGTCGGTGTGCTCAACGACATCTCCGGCATCTTCCAGGACACGAACGGCATGGGCTCGGTCGAGGCCGCGCGCATGGCGGCCGAGGATTTCAACGGTGGCGGCAAGGGTATCAAGGTTGAGATCGTCTATGCCGATCACCAGAACAAGGCCGATGTCGGCTCGGCGATCGTCCGCAAATGGCTCGATGTCGACAAGGTCGATGCTGTCGTCGACGTGCCCAACTCAGCCGTGGGGCTCACCGTCAATGAGCTCTTGCGCAACAGCCGCATGACCTTCCTGGCTTCGTCGACCGCGAGCTCCGACCTCACCGGCAAGGCCTGCTCGCCGAATACGATCCAGTGGGTCAACGATGCCTGGGCGACCGGCAACACCACGGCGGCCGCGATGATGGGGCGCGGTGGCAAGGACTGGTATTTCATCACGGTCAACTACGCGCTCGGCCAGGGCATCGAGGCGGAAGCCACCAGCTACATCGAGAAGCATGGCGGCAAGGTGCTGGGCTCGGCCAAGCATCCGCTCGGCACCACAGACTTCGCCTCGTTCCTGCTGCAGGCGCAGGGCTCGAAGGCCAAGGTGATCGGGCTCGCCAATGCCGGCGGCGACACCATCAACGCGGTCAAGCAGGCGTCCGAGTTCGGCATCCAGCAGGGCGGCCAGTCGCTGGTCGCCTTCCTGCTGTTCATCAACGACATCCATGGCATGGGCCTGAAGGCGGCGCAGGGCCTGCAGCTGCTCGAAGCCTTCTACTGGGACATGGATGACGACACCCGCGCCTTCGCCAAGCGCTTCGCGGCGCGTCCCGGCATGAACGGCAAGATGCCGAGCGGCAACCAGGCCGGCGTCTACGCCTCCACGCTCGCTTATCTCAACGCCGTCGCGGCGACCGGCAGCGATGATGCCAAGGACGTCGTACCTCAGATGAAGACGGTGAAGGGCAAGGACAGATTGTTCGGTGACGTGACCATCCGCGCCGACGGCCGCGTCGTGCATCCGATGTACCTGTTCGAGGTCAAAAAGCCCGAGGAGTCGAAATATCCCTACGACTACTATCGGCTGGTCTCGACGATCCCGGCCGACCAGGCGTTTCGGCCGATCGCGGACGGTGGGTGCGCGCTGGTGAAGTAGAGCGGTTCGTCTTCACCCCGTCGGAAGAGCACATGACATCTGAAACTGCTGATCAGTTGCTCCGTCATGCCCGGGCGTGTCCCGGGCATCCACGTCGTGCGGCGGTCCTCGAAAGACGTGGATGGCCCGGACACGCTCGGCCATGACGGCTCCTGGGCGTGATCTCGCCCCTCCTGGGCTTTTGCCTCCGCGGCCGACTGTACTGTGCTGCAGTATCCTTAACAGGCACTATAGTTCTTGCCTTTGCCCGTTTCCGGGAATTATGGTGCATGGATCGAGGGTGCGCGAAACGACGATCGTGCTATGAAGCGCTGCGACGAAACGTCGCCGCTTGCCGCTCTGCCGCGTGCCAGTGACGTAACAACGATAAGAACGACGTGATGAGGGGAGGGAAGATCATGAAGACGAGCTTCTGGCTGGCAGGTGCCGCGGCGCTGCTGTTTTCGAGCACGGCCTTTGCCGGCGACACCATCAAGATCGGCTTCGTCTCGACGTTCAGCGGTCCCACGGCGGTGATCGGCAACGACATGCGCAATTCGTTCGAGCTCGCGCTCGACCATCTCGGCCGCAAGATGAACGGCAAGCCGGTCGAGGTGATCTACGAGGACGACCAGCAGAAGCCCGACGTAGGCAAGCAGAAGACCGAGAAACTGGTGCAGTCCGACAAGGTCGACTTCATCGTCGGCTACATCTGGTCGAACGTGCTGCTGGCCTCGCTCAAGACGGCCGTGGATTCCCAGACCTTCCTGATCTCGGCCAATGCTGGGCCGTCGCAGCTCGCCGGCGAATTGTGCTCGCCTTACGTGTTCTCGACCTCCTGGCAGAACGACCAGACGCCCGCCGCGATGGGCCTCTATATGAACCAGAAGGGCGTCAAGTCGGTGTTTTTGATCGGCCCGAACTATGCGGCTGGCAAGGACATGCTGGCCGGCCTGAAGAGCACCTTCAAGGGCCAGATCGTCGGTGAGGAATATACGGTGTGGCCGAGCCAGCTCGACTTCTCGGCCGAGCTGTCGAAGGCGCGTGCTTCGGGCGCAGAATCCATCTTCGTATTCTATCCTGGCGCGGCCGGCGTGCAGTTCCTCAATCAATACGTGCAGGCTGGCCTGAAGGAAAAGATGCCGCTCTATACGGCGTTCACCGTCGACGAATTGTCGCTGCCGCTGCAGAAGGACAATGCGATCGGCGTGCCCGGCGCCCAGGAATGGGTCAACGACCTGCCGAACGAGCAGAACAAGACCTTCGTCGCCGACTATCGCAAGAAGTACACCGGCCTGCGCCCGACCTATTACGGCGCCCAGGCCTATGATGCCGCGCAATTGATCAACAGCGCGGTGGTTGCGGTCAAGGGCGACACGTCCAAGAAGGACGCTATGAAGGCCGAGATGGAGAAGGCCAACTTCAAGTCGCTGCGCGGGGCGTTCAAGTTCGGCAACAACCACATCCCGATCCAGAGCTTCTACCTGCAGGACGTGGTGAAGGACGCCGATCGCCAGCTGTCCCTGAAGACGGTCGCCACCATCGTCGAGAACGACCAGGACCGTTTCCACGACAAGTGCCCGATGAAATAGGCAGAAGAACTCCCGGCCGGAGCGTGAACCGGCCTGGAATTTGCTTGAAGCTTAAAACATCTCCGTTCTAAGATCCGGGCGGGCATGGCGGCAGCTCCTGACACGGTTCTGCCGCCGTCTTTTTGAGCGTGAAGTGAGGGGCATGCTTCTCGTCGTCGAACAATTCCTGAACGGGCTGCAGTTCGGACTGCTGCTGTTTCTGCTGGCTGCCGGCCTGACGCTGGTGTTCGGCATCATGGATCTTGTCAACCTCGCCCATGGCTCGCTCTACATGATGGGCGCCTATTTCGCGGCGACCTTCGTGGCCTGGACCGGCAGTTTCGTGCTTGGCGCCGTGATGGCGCTCGGTGCCACGCTTCTGCTCGGCATCGTGCTCGAATTCACGGCACTCCGGCATCTTTATGGGCGCGACCATCTCGACCACGTGTTGGCGACCTTCGGCCTGATCCTGTTCTTCAACGAGGCGGTTCGGCTGATCTGGGGGCCTGCGGGACTGGCGCTGCCGCTGCCGTCGTGGCTTGCCTTCCCGGTCACGATCATGCCCGGCATTCAATATCCCGCCTATCGACTGGCGATCATCGTCGTGGCGCTGCTGGTGGCGCTGCTGCTGTATCTCGGCGTGATGCGGACGCGGATCGGCATGCTGATCCGCGCCGGCGCCTCCAACCGCGAGATGATCGGCGCGCTCGGCATCAACATCAAGCTGCTCTACACCCTGGTGTTCGGGCTCGGCGCCGCGCTCGCCGGCCTCGCCGGGCTGATGCAGGCGCCGATCCTCACCGTGCAGATCGGCATGGGTGAGAACATCCTGATCCTCGCTTTCGTCGTGATCGTGATCGGTGGCATCGGCTCGATCCGCGGCGCCTTCATCGCGGCGATCATGATCGGCCTCATCGACACCATGGGCCGCGCCTTCCTGCCCAATTTGCTGCGCCAGGTGCTGAACTCGGCCGCGGCCTCCACTGCGGCGCCGGCAATGTCGTCGATGCTGATCTATCTCCTGATGGCGATCGTGCTGGTGGCGCGGCCTGAAGGTCTGTTCCCGGCCAACCGCAGATGAAATCCCAGCTCAACGTCTCGACCCTCGTGGCGGCCCTCGTCGTGGCCGGCCTCGTGCTGCTGCCGGTCTATTCGAACCTCACCGGCAACATCTTCATCCTCACGCTGTTCACCCGCATCGTGATCCTGGCCTTGGCGGCCGTCAGCCTGAACCTGATCATGGGCTATGGCGGCATGATGAGCTTTGGACATGCCGCCTATCTCGGCATCGGCGGCTACGCCGTCGGCATCCTGGCGCAGGAGGGCATCGGCTCCGGCTGGGCCCAGTTCGCGGTCGCGATCGCGGTCTCGGCGCTCTATGCGCTGGTGATCGGCGCGCTGTCTTTGCGCACCCGCGGCGTCTATTTCATCATGATCACGCTGGCCTTCGCGCAGATGGCCTATTACGTCGCCTCGGGCCTCGCCCGCTATGGCGGCGACGATGGCCTGACCGTCTACAAGCGCAGCGATTTCGGCGGCCTGATCAATCTCGGCAACCGTGTGCAGTTCTATTATCTCTGCCTGTTCTGCCTGCTCGCGGTCGTGGTGCTGATCTGGCGCATCGTCAATTCGCGCTTCGGCCTGGTGCTGCAGGGGCTGCGCTCCAATGAGCAGCGTATGCAGGCGATCGGCTTCCCGTCGAAGCGCTACAAGCTCGCCTGCTTCGTCATTGCCGGCATGCTGTGCGGGCTGTCCGGCGCGCTGCTCGCCAACAACACCGATTTCGTCAGCCCCGCCGTGATGTACTGGACCCGTTCCGGCGATCTGATGGTGATGGTGATCCTGGGCGGCATGGGCACGCTGATGGGGCCCGTCGTCGGCTCCGTCGTGTTCCTGGTGCTGGAGGAGGTGCTGTCGCAGCTCACCGAATATTGGGCGCTGATCATGGGGCCGCTGCTGCTTTTGATCGTGCTGTTCGGCCGCGGCGGCATCATGGGCATGCTCGGGAGATTGAACCGTGGCTGAACCGCTGCTTCGCGTCGACAATCTCGTCCGCCGCTTCGGCGGCATCGTCGCCACCGATCACGTCTGCCTCGATGTGTCCAAGGGCGAGATCCACGCCATCATCGGCCCGAACGGCGCCGGCAAGACCACCTTGATCAGCCAGCTCACCGGCCATCTCGCGCCGCATGCGGGTCGCATCTTCTTAGGGGGCCGCGACATCTCGCATTTCCCGGCCTACAAGCGCAGCGCGCTGGGGCTCGCGCGCTCGTTCCAGATCACCTCGCTGCTGACCGACTTCACTGCGGCGGACAATGTCGCGCTGGCGGCGCAGGCCCATGACGGCCGGCACTCATTCCGGTTCTTTGCCAATGCGCGCAAGGAGAAGACGCTGCGCGATGCCGCGCGCGCCGCGCTCGAGCGCGTCGGCCTCGGCCACCGCGCCGACGTGCTCGTCTCCAAGCTGAGCCATGGCGAGCAGCGTGAGCTGGAGTTGGCGGTCGCGCTCGCGACCAAGCCGCAACTGCTGCTGCTCGACGAGCCGATGGCCGGCCTCGGGGTCACCGAGTCGCAGCGCATGGTGAAGCTGCTGAATGAGCTGCGCAAAGAGGTCTCGATCGTGCTGGTCGAGCACGACATGGAGGCGGTGTTCGCGCTGGCCGATCGTATCTCGGTGCTGGTCTATGGCCGGATCATCGCCTCGGGCAGACCGGATGAGATCCGGCAGAACGAAGAGGTCAAGCGCGCCTATCTCGGCGATCAGCACGTGGTGGTCGGCCATGGTTGATCAGGGAACAAGCGCCATGCTGCTTGAGGTCGACGGTATCGAGACCTGCTATGGCCTGAGCCAGGTCCTGTTCGGTCTGTCGCTGGCGATCCGTCCCGGCGAGATGGTCTCGCTGATGGGCCGTAACGGCATGGGCAAGACCACCACGATCCGCTCGATCATGGGCCTGACCCAGGCCCGCGCCGGAGTGATCCGTTTCAGCGGCCAGGAAACGCGCAAGCTGCCGTCCTACCGGATCGCCCAACTCGGCATCGGCCTCGTGCCGGAGGGGCGGCAGATCTTCCCGAACCTCACGGTCACCGAAAATCTCGTGGCGGCCTCCACCAACCGGCTCGGCGCCGCCGATCCGTGGACGCTCGACAAGATCCACGCGCTGTTTCCGCGGCTCGCCGAGCGCGGCAGCAACATGGGCAACCAGCTCTCCGGCGGCGAGCAGCAGATGCTGGCGATCGGCCGTGCGCTGATGACCAATCCGAAGCTGCTGATCCTCGACGAGGCGACCGAGGGCCTGGCGCCGCTGATCCGCGAGGAGATCTGGAACTGCCTGTCGCTGCTCAAATCGCGCGGGCAGTCGATCCTGGTGATCGACAAGAACGTCGAGCATCTCACCCGCATCTGCGACCGCCACTACATTATCGAGCGGGGCCGTACGGTCTGGCACGGAACATCTGAACAGCTGATGGCCGAGCCCGAGCTGCAACACCGCTATCTCGGGATTTGATAGTCACTCTCTGTGGCAGGCGTGGTCTGCACCTCCCCGACTTGCGGGGGGGGGGGCGACCCGCATAAAAAGTCAGAGTTTTGTACCTGTCTGGCTCCACGTCGTCATGGCCGGGCTTGTCCCGGCCATCCACGTCGTTCGGCATCCTGCGCACGGCGTGGAGGCCCAGGACGAGCCGGGGCATGGCGGAGCAACTCACTGCCAGCTTGCTCGTCGCCGAATCCGGCAGCCAAGCTGACATGCGCCGTTTTTTCGCATTGAGATGCGCCCCGACCGCGCCTATTCTCTCAAGGTAGTAGTTTGTTTTGCCTTTTATCAAAGGTCGAGCAAATGCGTGCGCATCCGATCGACATCCAGGCGCAGAACAAGCCGGTATCCGGCCGGCGCGGCTTCTGGTCGAACCACCCCGACATCGAGACACTGCTCTGTCTTGCCTTCATGCTGATCGTCGGCGTGATCGTGAAGCTCACACCGCCCTGAGCGGCGCGTCAGCGCGCGAATGGAATGTACTTCTGATACTCCTTCGGCACCCGGCTGCGGTAGCGCGAGGGCACGGTACCGCTGCGCAGTGAGTCCTCCACCTCCTTGCGCGTGCTGGTCTTGGTGCGCTTCTGCTTCGGCGCAGTCGCCTCCTTGGCCGGCTGGGCGTCACCCGTCTTGTCGGCCGAGGCGGCC
>VYKW01000669.1_pt1 | contig 9887 bp, 15 predicted proteins | sample 5114451 | NCBI WGS metagenome assembly VYKW01 (sample SAMN12291784, study PRJNA351875) | freshwater metagenome | isolation source: freshwater lake | place: USA: Michigan, Gull Lake | collected 2013-08-08
GCCAGAACGCCTCGCCGCTGGGCGAGATCAAATCGGAAAGGTGGGCGACATCGTCTCGGAATCCACGGGCGACTTCATATCGGTACGCCTGGGCGACTTCGTCGGAATCCGCAGTCTCGAGTTCTTCATCGCGGCCGATATCATCGGAATGGTCGCGATCGTACCGACGTTTGAACGTCTTGGCATACTCGCCGTGATTATTATGATCCGGACGCTTTTGAGCTTCTCGCTTCAGATCGAAGTCGATGGACGACTGCCTTGGCGTAGAAAGGAAGAAAGCAAAATCCAGAGTGAAGGCCTGTGATCATCGAGTGCGCCCCAGCACTTGGCATTCATCCGACCTATTCACCTATTCCGCTGATGCTGCTGCTGGACGAAGCGGCGACAGCGATGGAGGCGGGTTCCGACCAGACATCAGCCATACTTAACCGCCCTTGGTCTGCAGGTTATCTGCATCTGGATTTGTCAGTGAAGCGTCTGTCGCACTCTTTGAGAAGCGCCGGCGAATCCCAGATGACAGACCCGTCTTCGGCGAGAATGAACGGATCAACAAACAATGGATCTCGGGTCAAACGCCATGCCTGTTGAATGGCGGCTTCGTTGGTTGGATAGGATTCGCAGCGCAACACTGAGACTTGATAGGGCTCCTGCGAAGCCTGCAAGAGGGGGCCATCCGTATAAACAAGCAAGACCGGACCAACGCTTGGATGTCGGTTCGCGAGCTGGCTGAGTTCTTCGCAGGCGAGCTCGACTGCCTTGGGTACTGGTCTGATTTCACGCTCCCAGTTTTGTACTGCGCCGCGGTTTACTCCGAGTTTCTCTGCCGCCTCAAACTGGTTATATCCAAATCTTTTTCGCCACTTTTTCAGATCCCACGAGTCCACCGGCGTCATCCAGTTCGGGCGTAATCTACAGACCAAGAGGCGCGTGCACTGACGCCGACCTAAAATCTTCGCATTGCTTCGTCAACTCGTTGCCGCTCCAGATGGCACTTCCAAGGTCATCTAATATCATCGCGTTGAAGAAGGTCGAATTTTCGCTGAGTTCATTGATCCTTCGGAAGGCCTCAATGTTATTGACGCACCCCTTGCAAGTGAGTGCAGCCGGTTCGCTTGCAAGATTTGACCCATTCGGGAGCGGAATGATCGAGTAGACCAAAGTCACCGGTCCGAACTCGGGGCGACGCTTTTTTCGGCGTAAGAGTTGCCTGCAGGCTAAGGGCACGGTGAGTGGAATGGGAGTAATTACATACTCCCAATTTTGGATCGTCGCCCTGGTCACGCCGAGTTCGTCTCCGGCCTGCTGCTGTGTGAAGCCCATGGCCCTGCGCCACTCCTTCAACTCAACCCCGTTCATCCGCAAGTCTCCCGAACCGGAAAGTTGGCCCATCACGGCTCATGATATCGTCGGAATAGGAGCCTAAGGTGTGATGAAAATGCAACGAACGCCTGAAATCAGCCTGAAATGCCGGAAATCGCCCAATGCTTAGGCACGTGCCTACGTTTGTTGCTTCACGGGCCTGTCAATCTTCAGCGACAATGTGTCCTATCCGTTGCCGCACTCACTCGCTCAGATTCTCCGGCAACTGAAACTTAAAGTTGAGGGGACATCATGAAAACAGGGGCTTTGCTGGCAACGGCGCTAGCAATGATATCAGGTTCGGCTTTCGCCGCGGATATGCCGGTCAAAGCCGTGAAGGCGCCACCCCCGGCTGCGTTCGACCCATGGGATATCGCGTTCGGCAGCGCAATCATGAATGATTATATCTTCCGTGGCGTGACGCAGTCCAACCATAAGCCCTCGGTGGCCGCCTATTTCGAGCCTCGATTCAACGTCACGAAAGACCTGCAACTCTACGTCGGTCTGGCCGGAGAGAGCATCTCGTTCACAAACCGTCCTGCCGCGGAAATTGACATCTATGGCGGTATCCGCCCAACGTTCGGAGCCTTTGCCTTTGATTTCGGCGTTTGGGGCTATCTGTATCCTGGCGGTACCTGCGTTTACGGCGCTGCCGCGGATTTCGCGGGAAATCCCCTTGGTGCCGAATGCGCCGCCAACTTCGTACCTAATGGCAATGTGATGAAGAAGGATGTCAGCTTTTTCGAAGTTTATGGCAAGGTCAACTACACGGTTAACGATAACTGGCAATTCGGTCTGAACGAATATTACAGTCCTAGCTTTTTGAACTCCGGCGCATGGGGCAACTATACCTCGATCATCGGCAAGTACACCGCCCCGAGCACGATCTTCGGCAGCAGTGGCGTCGGCATGTATGTGTCCGGCGAGTTCGGGCGGCAATGGTTCGGAACGACCGATTCATTCTACGGGGTGCCAGCTTCTCCCTTGGGGATCCACTATGCCGACTACAATACCTGGAACATAGGTGTTGGCTTCACCTACAAGGTCTTTACGCTCGACCTGCGTTACTCCGACACCAACCTGTCCAAAGGCAACTGTAATGCCTTCACTGGGGATTACACGGCCAAGTTTGATGGCAGCTTCACCCCGATCAATCCGACCGGAGTTGGCTCGAATTGGTGCGGCGCCGCAGGCATTGTCAAGCTCTCGGCTGACCTGACGGCAATTACGAATCTGAAGTAAGCATCCGACTCTGACAGGATCGAAGGGCGGGAGAGAGATCTGTCGCCCTTCTTCATCTTGCGATGCGCGAATTGGGAAAATTGTGCCCTTCGTCGGTCCGCCCCCCCTTCACGACCAACAAAGCCTCAGATGAGGCGTGCTCTTTTTGGACCGCCGGACAAACGCGGCGGCTATCGGCTCCCATAAGCAAATGGTGGGAATCTACGCCACGCGCCTCTCACATTGCCCTACTCAGGGGCGCTTAGGTTGAGTCGAGGTTCCGCTCAGTCGTTCCGCGCGAGGTTGCTGAAAGGGTCTCTCTAATCTGCTCTGGCGGGCCCCGCCCGGCAAGAAACTTGGCCGCCATTTGCTGGACAACGACCGGGACCTCACCATGAGACGCCCGACCTCTTTGGCCTTGCACCCGTGGGCATGACCGCGGGGGGGGGGGTACGCCGTGGGATGGATTTGGAAAAACTGATTGATCTGCGTCAAAAGCGCGTTTGATGATTGATCTAACTTGTTACCTCGTACTGAATTGAACGAGTTCTGGATCAGAGTATGACATCGGGGCTGCTCCGTCGCTCTGATGCCAGCTGACAAATGCGGGCGCATTGTCGTTCGCTCCTTCTCTGGCCCCACTCGTGAAATGCGCGGAGGACAGAACATGCGCGTGTTACTCGTGGTATCTTTTGTATTGGCTTCGTTGGCCCATGCACACGCTCAAGAAGCGATCAAGAAATCTGACTCGTGCAGCTACGAACTAAAGGACGGGCATTCGTACGCGGTACCTGTTGGAGAGGCCCTTTGCTGGCGCGTGCCACCTCCGTTTTCCAAGGACGAGTACACCTTGCTTCGTTGTGATCCCCCGTTTCGGGAAATTGTCCGGGTGCGACGAGGCGACCATCGCTGCACCCAATACGAGGAGCGGCAGTAGATTTCGATTCGATAGTGCGCACCAAGCTCAATTGATTGCCGCTGCGGTTTTCGGATCGATTTGGGACGACGGGTGCGAATTCGATGTGCGTTCTAAGCTAAAGCTCCGCTCGCCGCAGCAATTGCGCGTTAATCGCCACGACTACCGTACTCGCCGACATGAGAATCGCGCCGACAGCGGGCGCGAGGAGAATTCCCGCCCAGGCGAGTACACCCGCCGCGAGAGGAATTGCGAAAATATTGTAGCCCGCCGCCCACCAAAGATTTTGCAGCATCTTGCGATAGCTCGCCCGGCTGAGCCTGACAATGCGCGGGATGTCGCGAGGGTCACTCCGAACCAGCACGACGTCGCCTGCCTCAACTGCAACATCGGTTCCCGCCCCGATGGCGATTCCGATGTCGGCAGTCACCAGTGCCGGCGCGTCATTGACTCCATCGCCAACCATGGCCACACGCTTGCCCTGCGCCTGCAGCTCCTTGATCTTCTCTGCCTTGTCCTCGGGCAGCACCTGAGCAAAGACGGTGTCGATCCTCAATTCCTTGGCCACGGTTCTGGCCACGGCTTCGGAATCGCCGGTGAGCATGGCGACCGCGATGCCCTCCCGGTGCAGCCGCTCAACCGCTTCGTATGATTCCGGGCGAATCGCATCGGCGATAGCAAAGGCAGCGACGACACCGTCACCCTCGATCAGATAGATGGCAGCCTGCCCCTTCTGCCCGAAACGCTCCGCGGCTTCGCGCAGCTCGGGCGCCGGCTGCACGCCCAGGCGTTTCAGCAGTGCAGGGCCGCCCATTTTTAGTTCGCGGCCGTCCACCATAGCCTGGACCCCGTGACCCGCCATGGCCTGAAAGTCCTCCGCGCGGGACACCTGGAGATTGCGCTCCTTCGCGCTCTTGACGAGTGCTTGCGCGATGGGATGCTCCGAGTCGTGCTCCACCGCTGCGGCTAGTCTCAAAGCCTCGTTTTCCTCAATTCCCGCCACCGTGACGGTTTCCACTACTCGGTGCTCTCCAAGCGTCAGCGTGCCGGTCTTGTCGAATACCACCGCGTTAAGATCGCGCGCCTCCTCCAATCCGCGCCGATCCCGGACAAGTAGGCCGGACTTTGCTCCCATAGTGGTGGAGATCGCGGTTACCAGCGGAACGGCAAGACCGAGCGCGTGTGGACAGGCAATCACCAGCACCGTCACCACTCGGGTGATGGTGAAATCAAGCGATGCCCCAAGTATTTGCCAGACTACTAGGGTGGCTCCGCCAGCCGCAATTGCCACAACCGTCAGGAGGAATGCTGCCCGGTCGGCAAGCGCCTGCGCCCGCGACCGCGAGGTCTGCGCCTCTTCCACCAAGCGCATGATTCCCGCGAGAGCGGTCTTCTCTCCGGTCCCTGTCACCTCGACACGCAGCGAACCTTCGCTGTTGACGGTACCGGCAATCACTCTGTCGCCTTCGCCTTTCGACACCAGGCGGGATTCGCCGGTAATCATCGATTCGTTCACCGAACTCTTGCCGGACTTGACAATGCCGTCGGCGGGAATGCTTGCGCCAGGGCGAATCAGAACGAGATCGCCGACGCGTAATTGGTCGACTGTAACCTCCTCCGTTTGGTCATCGTCGGTGAACCGCAGAGCCTTGTCGGGCAACAGCCTTGCAAGCTCCTTGAGCGCGCCTTGTGCCTGGAAGATCGAGCGCATCTCGATCCAGTGGCCGAGCAGCATGATTGTCACAAGAGTCGCTAGTTCCCACCACAGCGCGTGACCACGGAGACCGAGTGTGACGGCGGCGCTGTAGAGAAAAGCCACGCTGATAGCCAAGCTGATCAGGGTCATCATGCCTGGCAGCCGGGCCATCAATTCGCGGACCCCACCTTCGATGAAGATCCATCCACCATAGAAAAAGACAACTGTTCCGAAAATGGCAGGAACGTAAGCCGAGCCGGGGAACGCCGGAGCCCGAAAGCCAAACCAATCTTGGATCATCGGATCCCAGACCAGTGCCGGGATGGTCAGTGCAAAACAAACCCAAAACCTGTTGCGGAACATCTCGACGCTGTGGCCAGCGTGCTTGTCGTGGCCGCTATGATCGGTCTGCGCGCGACGGTGAGTATTGCCTATTTCCGCGTTCTGGGACGAGCGCTGCGGATCAGCCGAATCAGGCCTTGATCGCGTAAGATGCTCCGCGCCGTGGGGGCCATGCTTGCTTGAATTCACGATGGCATTTCCCGACCATATGACGGCATGGAGCCTGGCTTCAGGCGCCTATCATCCCAGTCTGCCGTCAGTAGGTTTTCAGAGCGACTGGGTTCCTTGTCACCTCAGTCCGGTCTATTGTGAGCATAAATCGAGTTCCCCGCAAGTCGCCGCTGGTAGACTGCCCGGGTCCGCGGCGAGAGGCCCGGCCTTCATAGCGGTTTTGCACGAGCTAATCGCACCAGGCTGACGCGGCGGCGCCTACGCTGGGCCGTGAGTGCGGACGCGGAGGGCCCGGAACGTATGGTCGAATAGTTCTTCGTCGAATCCTGGGGCGAGCAGCTTCATCACATATTCAAGGGAAGGCGCACAGGTACCGTTATGGCGAGCACGCGCCCAAGGTCTCGCGCTATCTTGGCGTCGGTCGGTTCCCGCCCTATGAATCACGACCCGACCACTTAGCGTCAGGAGGGGCGCGCGATCGCTTTGCGCGCCAGCTCTTTGTGCAGGCCAGGACCCGAAATTGATTTGGACGGCCGCACTGTGCTGATCACCGGCGCCGCACGGTGATCGGCCGCGCGACGGCGCTTGCCTTCCCAGCGGCGCGCGCTGCGGTCGTGATTGGCGACGTCGATCCGCGGGTAGAAGGCACCGCGCGTGATACAGCGGCCGTCGGCGGCAAGGCGGTCTTCCAAAAGACGGACGTTTCCGACAGCGGTCAGTTCGATCCCCTTCTGCCGATTAGCATCCGGCTCGATCAAGCTCGCGTCGACTGCGAACCTACACCGCGGACAGCCGCGCTTAGCGGACCTTTGCCATCGCCGCGGCTATGCACAGTTTGCTTCGTTGTGATCCCCCGTTTCCGGAAATTGTCCGGGTGCGACGAGGCGATCATCGCTGCACCCAATACGAGGAGCGGCAGAACACGCTGATCTAACTCGCACCTGTCGTCCCGAGTCGAGCCAAAAAACGCAGCGGCAATCAGTTGAGCTTGGTGCGCACTACGGAATCGAACTCTTGATGATTCAAGCTGTTCGCCGGGAGGCCGGCGGGCATGGCGAAACCGCTGTCGATGGACCTTCGCGAACGTCCTTGCCTGTATTGCAGGGGGCATTTCCGGCCGGCAGGGCTGCCGAGCGATTTGGGGCGAGGCGGCGAGCGTGAGCCGCTGGCGAACGCGCGAGCGGAAACAAGGTAGCCTAGAGCCCAAGGCGGCGATCGCAGGTCTCATCGGATCGATGCCGCCAAGCGGCGATCCTGGCAAATAAGGGCCGTAGCCGCGCTGTCAACTCTGCTGCCCTAAGGACGGAGGTGAATGCCGGATCTGACTTCAACAAGAATGGCAACAGCGGTTGCCCAGGCACGACGACGCGGCGCAGGTGAATCCGTAAACCAAACAGGTCAGCAGGTGGCTCGACGCAATCTCAATCGCCAGCCAACGCTGACGGTCCGTCCCGGCTTATCGTCAATCGCGACTTGATCCTGGAACCTTATCGAGTATGAACAATTTGGAACAACTTAAGCTTGAGGTGATTGTCGATGATAAATCTGTGAAGGTTCCCGTCAAAATAAGAACATCGATCAAACCATTGCGAGACGTGGTTGCCAGATGCGTGCGCCAGCGTTCGACTTCTGAGAGTTCAATACCAGGGTATCTCCACGAAACTCCAGCAACGAAGCTCGGAGGTTACAGCTGTAAGTGATGTGCAGAACCCGGCGGCGTGCGTAAGGCTTGCAAGCGCATCCAGTTGCTAAAGAATGGAGCGTGCTATGCGCAAGAAGTGCCGGCCGGTCGGTGTCGCTCGCACGCCATCTCTCGATCATTCGAATGTTGCCGCTCCAACTCTGTGTTCAAGCAATTGAATCGAGCGGCTGAGCGTTGACTGCTTGATTGACAGGACTTTTAGCTGCCCGTCGGAACACTGCCGTAGTCCGCAGCCGCGATGGCGTGTGAAGCTGATTTGGCGGTAGTTCCGAACGCGGACAAGCGCGGAATTTGGCGCAAAATGCTCGGTATTCATAACAGCAACTTTTGGAGATTTCAGCCAAATGTTTTTGCGCAGAAACTTGCGACATTTTTGGTTGCATTCTTGCAAAGGCGAACTGTTGAGGACGTTCACTCCTGCGAAGTAGCCTCTTGAGACATTGATCTGGATCAAAAGACCTCCTTCGGCCTTCAATAGCATCAGCTTCGCGAAGCCAGGAGAAACCGAGTTGGCGGCGGTTCAATGCAAGAGCTTTCGGACCATGTTGCTATCGTCGACGACGACGCGTCCACGCGAGTAGCTCTGGCGCGAGCGCTCGCGGCGGACAGTGTCGAGTGCCACACCTATTCCTCAGCTCGGGCCTTCTTAGCGGCGCTGCCCTTTGCAATGCCCGCATGCCTCATACTCGATGTAGATATGCCAGAAATGACAGGTCTCGATTTGCAGCGCGAACTGCTGAGACTGGGAATAAACATTCCGACTATTGTCGTGACCGGAGCCGACGACAAGGCCATCGCGAACAAAGCGGCCTCCCTTGGTGCGGCGGCATTCCTGCCAAAGCCGGTAAGCCGCGAAGTGCTGATTGCGATCATCGCTTCTGTCACGGAGAAACATGCATGACTGCGCGCGAGGAAATCGTTGGCGCGGCCGATATTCCACGAGGAGATCGACCCACAGCGGGGGTCCAAGCAGCGCAGTAGTCTCAGCGCAATCGCAGGATTTCTGTTCGATGTCGGTAGCGGGCGCTTTACCCCCTCGCCTCGGAGCAGGCGACTCTCCGCACTTTCGAAAGCACGGGAGACCGCGAAGCGGCTGGAAGGTCCGATCGAGGTCGCGCGCGAGAACGCCCTCACGCACACCGAATTCCAAGCTTGGCTCCGGGACCTAGGCTTGTCCCTCGGGTACAAGATCTGGATCGCCGCAGACGATAGAGGGCGGGCCCACGACGGTGCGACGTTGGCCGCCGGGTGCCTTGATCATCTTCCGCCGTTCGTCGAAGACGCCGCCAGCGCGGAGTCGATTCGATTGATCGACGCACTCTGGATTGACGGCGCGAGCAGCTGCGTGTCAGCCGCCTTCGAGGTCGAGCCGACGTTCATCTACTCCGGCATCGTTCGCATGCTCGATCTTGCGCTGAGCAGAGACCTGCATGCGCGGGGAGGACTGTTTCTGGTCGCTCCTGACGGCAGGGAGGAGGAGGTGCGAAACTAGCTTCGCCGGTCTGACTTCAGTCGTGTGGCAGACCTGCAGGTGCGTTTCTTGCTTTACGGTGAACTGGGAGCGCAACAAGGACGCGATCGCCCGTTTCGAAACGGGAATGAAGGGTATTCAGGGCATCGCGCGCCTGCTCTAAGCGGCGCGCGTCGGCCTCGTCCGCCTCCATCGCTTTCAGCCCGCATCTGCCGTACTTAGCGCGGGAAGCAAAGTCTTAAGGTGTCCCCCATTCTCACTTAGTGCTTCATGCTTCGTCCCGCCTCCTCACAGGCGCTCATGCATCGGCGGCACGCTTCTCCGCAGATTCGGCAGTGCTCATGCATCTGGGCGTGCTTTTCGCATTCCTCGGCGCAAAGCCGACACGCAGCAGCACAGGCGTCCAGCATCCTCCGGATCATCTCTTCGTCCGAACCGGTACGTCTGGTAGCGATCCGTCCCGTGATGTTGCAAATGTCGGCACAATCCAGGTTCAGCCGGATGCATTGGGTCAGCGATGTCACCTTCTCCTCGCCCAGGCACGCGTCAGCGCAGGACGTACATGCCTGCGCGCAGGAATAGCACTCCTCGATGCAGCGGATGAGCGCGTCATTCGTCTCTCCGCGAACGCGAGGGTGCGTGCTGATCATCTGATGTACATGCATTGGGAACTCCAAGAGCTGTGGACCAAAGCACACCAATTCCCGAGGAGCGGTAAGGTTCTTATGGGCAAATGGTTGGGAAATATTCACCGCGTCGTCCTTAGGGCGCCTGTGTCGCAGACTGAGGAACCATGATTGGCTGGCCGCTTTGTGGAAACGGATGTCGTTTTGGAAGGAGATGCGTTGTCAGCCGAGCGAACCAAGCCCACTCTTCACGATTTCGAGATTCCCGCGTGAGCTGCTGCCGGTTTGATGGACACCGAGATTAGGTGTTTTATCGAGCCGGAGGTGGGCGATGAAGAGACGGAAGTTCAGCCGCGAGTTCAAGATCGAGGCGGTCAAGCTGG
>VYKW01000671.1_pt1 | contig 9863 bp, 7 predicted proteins | sample 5114451 | NCBI WGS metagenome assembly VYKW01 (sample SAMN12291784, study PRJNA351875) | freshwater metagenome | isolation source: freshwater lake | place: USA: Michigan, Gull Lake | collected 2013-08-08
ACCCAGGTTTCCTGCCCGTATTCGGCCCGTATTCGGAGAGTATCGCATGACGGACGCCACGCCGCTCAGCCCGTCCCCCGCTGGTGCCGCCCCCGACATCGGCCCCAAGCTTGATACGGCACGCACAACTGAGTCCGCCCCGGTGCCCCCCGCCGCCGACCCCTACGCCTTCGAACCCGAGGACTACGGCGCCAGCGTTCTGCGCACCACGATCTTCTGCCTTGTCTTCCTCCTCCTGCTCCCCTTCTTCGCCAGCCTCCCCGCCATGATCGGCATGCGCGCCTCCGCCGGCCTGCTCGGCGACAACCTAGGCCTCCTCGTCCTCGCCGCCGTCTTCACGGCCGTCATGTTCCTCGTCTTCGTCGAGATGATGTTTTCGATCCGCACGCGCGTCCACCTGGGTCGCGAAAAGGTGCGCATGACGCTGCCTTCCGGCCGCGGCCCCACGCCCATGCTCCGCTATCGCAGCTACGAATTCCCCTACGATCAGGTCGACACCGTCGAAACCCGCCGCGAGATCTACGGCGGCGCCATGACGCCCGTCTTGATGAAAGGCGCCCGCGTCATCCTCAAAGACGGCACGCTGGTTCCCTTGGGCTACGTGAGCGAAGCCGATACCGACCCCGTCTTCCCCTACGACGAAATCGCCCGCAAAATCGCCGAACGCGCGCGCCTGCCGCTCATCGACCGCGGCGCCGTCCGCCGGTCCGTGCGCAGCAAGATGATGGGCATCAAGGCGACCGACAGCGAGAACACAATCATCGACGAAGCCGGCATCGCCCGCCTGAACGCGTCGCACAACACCTTCATGCTGGCGATCATCGGCGTCGTGTTTCTCTTGATGCTCATTGGCATCGTGCAGGATTTCGCCGACGGCAGCCCCATCGGCCAGACCGCCGCGCTGCATACGGTGTTCGCTGCCGTCAGTTGACGAAGATATTGACCCGCCGCCGTCGACGCCCGAAGTACCCGGCGATCAGCGCCAGAGCGCCGAACACGCCCCACGTCGGAAACCGGATCACGACCGCCTCCAGAGCCGACCATGCCGCCGGCGACACCCCGGTACTCACGCGCTCCCGCGCTGCCGCCAGCGAGTTCGGCGAAATCCGCTCCCACTGCGTCTCGAAGCTGGTGCCCGCAAATGGCGCCGACCCATTGAGCCACGGCGTCGCGTCGGCGACGAGCGCGATGATCGCGATCAGCGCGAACAGACTGGCAAGAAATCTCAGAGCGGCCATGCGTGGCTCCCAACCAAGCGGCGCATCGCGCCGCGTCTCTCAGTCCTTGCCGCGCTTCGCATCCCCCGGCAAGCGCAGCCCCCCTCCGCCCCCGCGCAACAGCCGAAAAAATCCCGTCGCTACCACCGCTTGCCGCAGCAACGTGGCGCCGCAGTGACGTGTTGCCAATGAACCGCACTTAGGTTTAAGTGCGCCGCTCCCAAGCGAGGCACGGAGAGGTGGCCGAGTGGTTTAAGGCGCACGCCTGGAACGCGTGTGTAGGGGAAACTCTACCGTGGGTTCGAATCCCACTCTCTCCGCCAACTCCCGATTATTCAAAAGTAACAGGCATTTAAATAATAGGTCGAAGGATCTCAATCTCCTCGGCACGGCGCTGATCTCAAGCCGAGGGCCATCCGCGCGATCTGATAGCGTTGGCTCATCCGGCTGCCGGTGCTTCCAAGCAGTCCGAGACGAGCTCTGCCGAATATGAATTTTCGTCGGATCTCTGGGCTTTCACGTCTTAGTCGCTGCTCACCTCCTGCCAGCTACGTTCCGGATCAAACAACTTGATGCGCGCTGCCGCCTCGGTTCAGCCGGGATAGGATCCTTTGGAAACACGTCATCACCGTACTTAGTCTGTGAAGGACACCCCGGCAGCGGACCGCTCCGAATAGAGAAACACGAAAGGGCCCCGCGAGGGGCCCTTTTTGATTTCGGTCGATTGCAATGACGTCCTCGACGGCAGCTTAGAACGAGAAGCTGTAGCCGACACCGCCGTAAAGGCCCTCGCCGCCGCCCAAACCAAAACCATCTTCTTCATCGGCAAACTGGTGGCCGGCATAGCCCGTCAAGCGGCCGGAGAGCGGCCCCATGGCCAACGGCATGTCGACAAAGCCGCCGATCCGCTGAACATCGTAGCCCTCGTTTCCGCTTCCACCGCCTTCGACGCCGAAAATCCAATCCTCGTGACGCAGACCGACGCGACCGCGCGCCCAATACGTATCGAACGCCGTCGAATAGCTGGCCAGCGCGCCCAAGTAGAAGCGCGAGCTATCATCCGTTTCGAATTCGCCGACCACCTTGAAGCCGACCTCGTCGCCGTTCACGCTATTGTCCGGATCGTTCGGCGTCAGGTCGTGATCCTGGTAGTCGACGCCGATGTAGCCGGCGATGCGATACCCCGTCCGCAGGAACTGGTAGCCGACCATCGCGTCAAGGAACCAGCCGTCGCCATCGATTACGGCCGGAGTGGGTCCTGGAAGCGTCGTATCGTACTCATATTGAGCATTAACGCCGACGAGGCGGAAAAGAAGCCCATCCTGCCCCAGATCGCGATTGGCCGACACGATGATGCCGGTGTACCCGGCAATCGAGTCGTCGGCGAAATCGATACCGGAGAATACGACCTTTGACGTGGCCCCCGACGTGTGCCCGGGCGTGTGGTTGTCCGCGAGAACTGGAGTGGCAGTGAGCGCGAGAACATTCGCGAATGCAATGGCTTTCAACAGCTTGAGGCGCGCCATGATGGAGTCCTTTGCGAGGTTTCGGACGACCCAACGCAAGAACGAAATGGGCGACTATGGAGCGGAAAACGGCCCCACGATTGTGCATGATGCAATCGCAATATCATGAGTCGCAGATTGTGGCGTCACCACTTGGCAACACTCAACTCCTTGAAAAGCCTCCCCATTTAATCCGTACCAATCCCTTTCGAGGGAGCTTGTCCCATCCGACAAGGCTACCACGGATCGCCGCGGCGAGGCTCTTGAACGCCACGAAGTTGATCAGCTGCCGATAGTAGAATCGCTGCGCGATGAGCATGGGGACGAGGTGGAGCGGCACGCGCCGTCCGTCGAGGAGATAGGCAAGTATGGCTACCGCAATCTCAAGCAGTTGCCAGAGCAGCCAGTATGTGAGGAGAGTCTCCGTGCGCGCCGACATGCCGTCGATCTGGCCTTGGAAATAGTAACTCACATCCGCGATGAGCGTCGCAATGAGCAGCAGATCGACAATCGGTGCGATCAAGGCAAAGAAAAATTGAAACACGACAATGTTCGGCAGGACGAGAAACTTGATTCCTGGTCCGCCCGGCTTGTGGACCGCATCAAGATGTTTCCATGCGACCTGCAACATCCCGAACATCCAGCGGAATCGTTGCCGCAGAAAAAGTCGCACAGTGTCGGGCGCTTCCGTGCGGGCAATGGCGCGTGGCTCTGTCAGAACTGTCCAGCCCGCCCGCTGTAGCTTGATGGTCAGATCTGCATCTTCGGCGAGCGTATCCTGATCGTACCCCCCAACACTCAAGACGGCATCCCTCCGCCACGCACCGATCGCGCCAGGAACGACGATGATCCCGCGCATGGTCTCGAAGGCGCGCCGGTCAAGGTTCTGGCTCACGGTGTATTCGATCGCCTGGAAGCGCGTAATCAAGCAGTCTGGGTTCCCAACCTCAACCGCGCCCGCGACGGCGCCGACGTGAGGATCAGAAAAATGCCGAACCAGCCAGGCGAGGGCGTCGGGATCGAGTTGAGTGTCGGCGTCAATGGCCACAACCACATCGGCATCAGTTTGCGAAAGCGCAAGATTGAGGGCTGAAGCCTTGCCTCCATTAGACTTGCGAAGCACTTTGCCGTTTGGGAAGTCCGCAAGCGCGGCTTCGGCAACATCTGAGGTGCTGTCGGAAGACCCGTCGTCGATCACGATGATCTCGAAATTAGGGTGCCTCATCGCCTTCAGCGACGCGATCGACTGTGCGATGACCTTCTCTTCGTTGTGCGCGGGAACGAGGATTGCGACCTTGGCAGTGTTGGCACGAAGGCCAGACCGGCCTTTGGCGCGCTGTTGCTGCCATACGGCGCCTGCCGACACGATCAAGAGCCGGCCAACGCCGAGCGCAATTGAAGCCACGAACAGCGCGGAAAGCACGCTGCTTCCCGTGCTCAACAGTGTCAGCCCCGCGCTATTCACCGAGACATCATAGGCTGCCGTCTTTCCAAGTGTTGGCATCACCTCATCGCGAGGCAAGCCGAGCAATTCATGGACGGGGACGAACCGGTAACCCTTTGCCGTCAGTTGGTCGATGATGATCGGCAGCGCCTCGACGGTCTGTTGCCGGTCGCCGCCGCCGTCGTGGAGGAGGATGACGTTTCCAAGCCGCTGCTCGGCATAGGTCACCGTACGATCCACGATCTCCGACACGCCAGGCCGCGCCCAATCCAGCGGATCGATCTTCAGTCCGATCGTGATGTAACCCAGCTTCGCCGCTGTGAGCAGCGTGCGTGCTTCGTCTTTGTTGACGGGCTCGGAGTCCTTATTGAAGGGCGGCCGGAACAACCGCGTTCCGACCCCGAGCTTGGCCTCGAGCACGCGCTGCGTCGCATTGAGTTCCAAGTCGAGGATGGTCGGGCCGACCAGTCTGAGGTTCGGATGCGTGAATGTGTGATTTCCGATGTCATGACCTTCACGGTACATCCGACGGAGCAGATCGGGCTCAAGTGCCGAATTGGCTCCAACGACAAAGAATGTCGCCTTGACCTTCTTCTCTTGCAGAATGTCGAGGATCTTTCCCGTGAATGCCCGTGACGGACCATCGTCAAACGTCAGCGCCAGCAGCTTGTTTTCATTATAGCCCCAACGGTTGAGGCTTAATGCACGGGGCCTTTCAACTAATGCCTGAGAGGTGATCAAATTATACTTTGGATCGAACGTCGTCGTGCGCTTGCCCGTCGCATACCGTTCCGTAACGGATAAGACTTCGCCCTCTCCTTTGTGCACGATCCCGCCAGTGGGCTCGATGGTGTGGAGTTCCGGCAGCACGGCGGGCTCGGCTATGCGCCCGCTCGCAAAGCTGCTCCATATGGTGGGATCTTCGGTGCCGAGCCTCCACAGGGCAAGTCCACCCGGGCGCATGGCCAGCGCCGCGGCAATCTGATTGTACCCCGACACGCCGTCGAGAACCCAGACGCGCCGGTCCTCCTGTGATCCGCTTCGGTATCCAAACGTTGCGTTCAAACTGGTCGAGTCGAACACGTACGTCGACTTCGCATCCTCAACGAGATCCCACGCTTCGGTCACCGAGATGCGGCGGACATCGCCGCTCTGCGACCAGTCCATGGCATACGAACCGACCGCTATAATGAATTTCGTGCCTGTGTTCGTCTGAAAGACGCGGTCGATGAACGTCTCGAACCAGCCCTGCGCACCGAGCGGTCCCGGGCCTCCGCCTTCCCAATGTTGATCGTAACCAAGTAGGATCACATGATCGACAGCCTCCGAAAGCTTCCAGAAGTCGATCCTGGGATCGTAGGCAGGCGCCGTGACATAGGTGAGCCGCCCGGCCGCCGAAAGCCGCTTCTTCAAATCTCCCAGAAAGGTGATCAGCGGCACGATCGACGGATCGGTCAATTCCTTGAAGTCGATGACGACGCCCTTGTCGTCCTTCTTCTCAATCCGCTCGAAAATCTCGTTGATCAGGGCCTGACGGCGCGCTTCGTCGTTCAGAATGCCTTCGACGATTTGGCCATCCCAACGTCCGGCCGCCTGACTGTAGTTATTGACAACCGGCACGATCTGTAGATGCGCAGCGTTCTTCTGGATCCAAAGGCGAGTTTCCGCCTCCTTGCGTGCTTCGGAGCTCGCCAGAACTGTGGTCTCATCCGTGACGTGCAGCCACTCGGGAAGAAGAATTTCGAATTTCTCCGCGTTCGCCCGCAGCGAATAGAAGCTGTTGTCGTCCCAGCTGTTGTAGAACGCAAAGCGCGGGATCTTTCGCTCGTCTTCGGAGGAATTTCGCAAGTTGAAGAGATTCAGATCGACCGCATTGGTACCCAGCGACAGCGGAAGTCCGCCGGCGCTGAGAGTCCGCTCGACAGCAAGCCGTATTTCAGGAAGCGACGCGGGTGTCGCGAGGCTCAGCGCAAGCATCGTCAGGATGAAAGACGGCACGACGATCAAGATTGCCAGCGCAAAGCGGACATACAAACTCCGCCTACCCTCAGGGTCATAGAAGACCTGACCGCGCTTTTCGCTACTCATTGCCGGCTACGCAATACAAACAACTGGCGAGGCGATCGGCCCCGATGGTTAGTGATCGATGAAGAACACGCTAACTTTTATCGCGTCACTTCAAGCCACTCGTAAACTGCTAGTTAACCTCGCCATTGACTTAAATCAGACTGAAAAACCTACGAGGACTGATCGTCAGCGTGCGTGTTCGCGAGCTGTGAACGCTTCGATCGCCGCACTGCAGGCGGCCTCCTCGCCAATTTGTGTTTTCAATTCGGCGAATGCCGCGAAGCCGCGAGAGATGCCCTCAGAGACAGCGCCGTCGTCCTCAGCGGATACAGAACGCGACAGCTGATCCCATGTGATCGACTCTGTCGATCTGCACGCGGCCATTGCCGCCGAGCCAAATCCAAAAACTTCATCGGCCGAGAGAGTTGCAAACATCGACGCGTGATCAAAGTCGCGCATCCGCACGTGTGCGGACCAATACAGCGCGTACGACAGACAAAAAACAGAAACGAGCACAATGCCGGAACGCAGGAATGCTTGACGCCTCGGGCGCCCATCAGCGCCCAACTCTGCAGCATGAGCAGCCGTTTCGCCGGATGCTGAAAGTCTGCCGAAGGTTTTTGACTGCACCGACTGATTCCGCATCATCGTCTCCAAAGTCGCATTGCGACCGGTGAACGAACGGCGAAGCGATGTCACGCGGTGGGGTTAAGGTTCTCCCCAGAATCCACATCAGATTTGGCGCCGCATAACGTATTCAGTCACGCACAACCTGTTTTGCTGGCGTTGATCCGTTGCTTGGGAGATTTCCTGATGTCGATCAGACATTTCTGCGCTTACCTGCTGGTCTCAACTCTCGCTGTCTTCGCCGCGATTCTGCCGGCAACCGCGCAGAATCTCGACCCGGAAATAGAAAAGCAGCTGCGCAGCGATGCCGCGCATGCATGGCAATTCTTCGAGCGAAAGACGACGGCCATTCCGGGTCTGTCAGCGCCCAACATCTGGCGCAACGATGAGGGGCAGTATGACTCCTATGACACAGTGACGATGTGGGATGCCGGATCGATCGTACTTGCCACGGTCTCTGCGCGCTCGCTCGGGCTCATTGATGACGCGGCATTCGATGTGCGCGTGCGGGGCTTGCTTGATTTCATGAACCGCGCGGTGTTCACGTACAAAGGCAAGCCGCTTCCCAATTTTCGCAGCCGCATGGACAACGCCAAGTCCGTCGAGTCAGGCTACGACACCACCGACACCGGCCGGCTGTTCATCGCGCTCTATGTTCTCGACAAGGCAACCGGCGGGAAATACCCGATCGCCGATCTGTTCAAGAAGTGGGACCTGAAGGCGACCGTCCGCGACGGTGTCATGCACGACATCAAAGGCAATTCGCTCGAACCGGCGCGCTCCAACATCTATCGGTTCTACGTGTCGCGCGGTTACTCGCTCTGGTCGATCGACCACAACAGCGTCTACGCCGGCGACACACCAGGCACGAGCGATGCAGCCACCGAGTCCTTTTTGAAGGAACTGGCCGGAATCGGCCCGATCGCAACGGAGCCAAGCGCCGTCGAGATCGTCGAGATCGGTCCATCGCCCTTCACGACGGCGATCCTGGATGTTCTCGAAAAGCGGCAGGTTGAGCGGTTTCAATCGACAGGAAAGCTCACCAGCGTCTCCGAAACGCCCATCGATCGTGCGCCCTGGTTCACCTATCAGGGTCTCGACTTGGCCCGCACCGGAGAAGAGGCCTGGACCGTATATCCCTACGTCACCGTAAAGCGTTGGCAAACACCCGAGTTTGCAGCCAACAACCGCGTCGTGAACACGAAGGCCGCCTATCTGTGGTTCGCGGTCCGCCCGAGCGAATACACCCAAAAGGTTTGGGCCTACGTTCGTGAAAACGCCAAAGCCCCCGAATACGGCTTCCATCCTGGTGTCTACGAGGCTACCGGCAAACCCGCAACCAACATCGACCTCAACACCAATGCCACGATCCTCGAAGCCATCGCCTACATCGTCAATAATCGCAAGTCCCTTGGGGGCCTGAAGATTTCCGACGAACGCGCCGCTGCACCTACGTCACCCGCACCCTGATCTCCGAATTGGCGACAATCACCGGTGGCCGCAAGGCGGGATTGCGCTCGAGCAAGGTCTCGAGCGCGTCCACCCGGGTGACGGACCTACGCCAAACCTCGGTCGTATCTCCATTGTGCGGATCCATCAAAACGGACCGCCGCACCGCCAAAAATCGCCTCAGGAAATCGGTCTCGGGCGAGACGCTTTCATCGGTGGCGCCGCCGGACTGTGCTCGGGCGAGGATAGCCCCGAACGAATCCGGGTCGTCTCCGCCGCCATGCTGCAAATACGTGTCGTAGAAGATGAGAACCCCCACTGGCGTCGTCACCCCGGCTGCCTGCGCTGCCGCCAGCGCCGGCTCGAAGTACAAACTGTCGGCCACCTCATCGCAGGCCGCACGCAGCGAAGAACCCTCGGCAATCTCCGCACGCCAGATGTCGGCAAAACCATCGAGTGCCAGCGCGTCCGTACCAGAGCCATGCGGAGGAAGCGCCGGCAGGAAACGAGCGAGCTTCGTGTCTGGCCTACGAGCCTGATGCTTCTGGATGACCCAACCCACCTCCAGCTCGTTCGTCACCAGCCCATACTGCGTCAGCGTTAGCCCGCGGCCATCGCCCAGGTCCTCAACGTAAGAATAGTCGGGCGTCACCCGTCCGACTTCGAAGACATTGCTGATGGCCTTGACGCGTCGGGCGAGGGCCTTGTCAGCCGGCGTTTTGGTGCGGCTTGGGTGCATAACGGGCTGCATCGCATGGGAGGGCGGCGATCTCAGGGCCGAGATGAGCACAACGCTCCCGGCGGCGGCTATAAAGTTCCGGCGGCACAATCCGCCGCTGTCGGCCCGCAGGCCGCATGGCGTCGTGTCGGGAGACCAAGCGGCCGCCGCGCATCCGGCAAGGTGGTCTACGATCGCGAAAAATCTCATATGCGCAGCCCCGCCCCTCTCTCGGGCGCGCAAGGTCGATGTCCAGACGTCCTCCGGCGGCTGAGCAAGAACGCAATTACAAATCTTGAGATCCGAGTGGACGGCAGGCGATCCTGCGCACGCCAAGCCAGGGCAAAGTCACGCCTGATTCGCTGCGCGCGATCAACGCCTGGCGCGAACGGCTCCAGCTAACCCACTATTTCTACTGCATAAGCGTGGATGTCCCGCGCGCGGGCTTAGCCGGCACCGTGCGACGGCGTTGCCCCGGCTTCCGCTGAACTGGCCCGCAAATTCAGGCCATCATCCCAGTTAGTCAGACCTTGGTCCTAAGACCTTGGTCGGTTCCCGATACCGACTTCAGGATCAGCGGACCGCGCGACGTTCGCCCGTGTGCGCCTCGCCATCCTTATGAAATTGTTAAGTGACGTGCAGAGGTGTGACACGACGTCGAGTAGTCGCAGCGGATCCGGCCCATCGGGCTCGAAACATCCAGCGATTGCCAAGCGGACGAGCTGGCCTGCCCCTCAACGCGATACCAGGGATTAAGTTAGAACCCGGCCGCTTGTAGCCAGCATTTGGGCTGGCCGAAGCGGAGCGTAGGCGAGACCAGATGCTGGCGGCAAGAT
>VYKW01001020.1_pt1 | contig 9785 bp, 9 predicted proteins | sample 5114451 | NCBI WGS metagenome assembly VYKW01 (sample SAMN12291784, study PRJNA351875) | freshwater metagenome | isolation source: freshwater lake | place: USA: Michigan, Gull Lake | collected 2013-08-08
AGTAGGCTTTTTCCATGTCTCACATTTTAGCATATATTTGGTAAATGCGCTAGTATTTAACGGTAAAGCCGTCGTAGAACGACGGGGTTTCAGACCCAAAATTTTCGATGAAAACTGTTGCCGATACGGACTTGAAAAGGCTAGAAGACTTAATTATCAACGGACAAAAAGCGATCGAGACTCGTTTCACGGCGATCGAGACTCGTTTCACGGCGATCGAGCATAGTATCGTCGAAATTAAGGCTGATATTGGCGAAATTAAGGCTGATATTGGCGAAATTAAAGCTGATATTAAGGAAATCAAGCAAGATGTTAAATCCCTAGAGATAGGACAGGCAAAATTAACCGAAAGAGTCGAAGGGATGGATAATCGTCTCAAAATAGTCGAGGGCAGTCAAAAAAATCAAATTTGGGCATTGATAACCATTTTAGGCGGTTCACTAATTACCGCTTCCGTCGGGTTGCTGATTGCTATTTTGCGCTTTGTCTTTTTTAAGTAAAAAGTTATCTTTATGGATGAAAATAAAACCGAAATAAATCAAGAAATTGACTTAGAAACCGAAAAAATTGAGCCATCAGCCTCGGTAATGGAAAGATACGCCCAAATACACCTAAAAAGTGAGGGCGAGAAATTGGTGCTAATTTTGCCCAAAACCAGCGCCGGGGAGACAAGTCAGGATTGGACAGATATCTTGACAGGATTAAAATATTATCTCCGTAATAGCGGCCAAAACTGCCCCGCTAGAACACCAGTACACCTACGGTCCAACGATCGCCTGATGGATACGCGCCAACTACAAGCGATCGCCACAATTTTAGACAGTGCCGAATTATCCCTGCATACCATCCAAACCCAAAGAAGACAAACCGCAGTGGCAGCGGCAACCATGGGTTACAATGTCGAACAAATGCGCTCGAATCCCACGGTTTTCGGGGACGAGCAACCGCTGCCATCCCTCCTCGCCGAACCTTTGTACTTAAAAACCACGCTGCGATCGGGTGTAGAAATCCGTCACCCGGGTACAGTTATAGTCATGGGTGATGTCAACCCCGGCGGATCGATCGTCGCTGATGGCGATATATTAGTTTGGGGGGGTTTACGCGGTGTGGCCCATGCTGGATTCCGCGGCGATCGAGCAGCGGTAATTATGGCCCTGCGAATCGAATTAACTCAACTGAGGATCGCAGAATTAGTGGCACGCACCCCGGCTTTAAAAAGCGATCGCATGGAACCAGAAATTGCCTGTATCAGCGAAGGAGGAATCCGCATCATTGGGGCTTATAATTTTTCCAGAACCTACACCTTTAAAGATAAAGTGGGATGGGTAGAAAAAAAGTGATCAGTGACCAGTAAACAGTGATCAGTAAATAGTGATTCAGTGACCAGTAAAAATAGGGATTAACTGCGTTGAAATGAAAAACTCTATCAAACCAATAACTGATAGCTGATAACTGATAACTGATAACCGGTAACTGATAACTGACAATTGATAATTGATAATTGATAATTGATAATTGATAACTGATAACTGATAACTGATATAAATTATGGCTCGTGTAATTGTGGTGACATCGGGAAAGGGAGGAGTTGGTAAAACGACAGTAACGGCGAACTTAGGTTCAGCCTTATCTCAATTAGGCTGTCGAGTCGCCCTTGTCGATGCTGATTTCGGACTGAGAAATCTCGATTTATTGTTAGGATTAGAACAGCGTATCGTTTATACTGCCCTCGATGTGGTGGCGGGAGATTGTAGCCTTGATAAAGCTTTAGTTAAGGATAAAAGACAGGAAAATCTGGTCTTATTACCGGCGGCACAAAACCGCACCAAAGAGGCAATTACTGGTGCTCAAATGAAGGATTTAGTCGCCCAATTGTCAAAAAGTTATGACTATGTATTGATTGATTGCCCGGCAGGAATTGAAATGGGTTTTCGCAATGCGATCGCCGCTGCTCAAGAAGCGATCATCGTTACTACTCCGGAAATGTCGGCGGTGAGAGATGCCGATCGCGTGGTGGGATTACTAGAAAGCGAAGATATTAAGAGTATCCGTCTGATTGTCAACCGGCTGCGGCCAGAAATGATCCAACTTAATCAGATGATCAGCGTCGAGGATATTCTCGACCTCTTGGTAATTCCCCTGTTGGGGATTATTCCCGACGATCAAAGAATTATTATTTCCACTAATAAAGGGGAACCATTAGTATTAGAGGAGAAGACCTCTCTCCCCTCCATGGCCTTTAGAAACATTGCCCAGCGTTTACAGGGTCGCGATGTGCCGTTTCTAGATTTAATGGCCGGTCAGGAAGGTTTTCTCACTCGTCTGCGTCGTCGCTTGTTTGGGCCTTAAACTCTCTCATCTCAACCCCTTAACCTACTATGAATGACCTGATCGATAAACTTCTAGCATGGCGCGGTTCGGGCAAAAGTGGCGACCAAGCTAAAAAACGCTTAAAACTTATTCTGGCCCATGATCGCGCCGATCTTAGTCCCGAAATTCTCAATATGATGCGTCAAGAAATCTTAGAAGTGGTCAGTCGTTATCTTGATATCGACACCGAGGAAACCGAGTTACTCTTAGAAAGTGACCAACGAACTACAGCCCTGATTGCTAATTTTCCGATTCGTCGGATCAAACGCCGTCCTTTAACCGAGAAATTGCCATGAAAACTCAACCGATCGAGCTTTGGCTTAGTCTAGCGGTCAGTCCCTTTCTTTTATCCTACTTGGGACTACGTTCTATTAATAATTGGTTGATAGAAGTCGGGAAAGACAGTGAGGAAATCTTTCGTGGCGATCGCTTGCCGCTGCTCAATATTCCCGATCAGTTACCAGTAAACAGTGACCAATAATCCAAGAAAAAAGTCCTTTTGCCCCCTGAAAAGAGGCAAAAATAGTGAAGTTTTTGTTAAAAATAGGAAAAAATGTGATTCTTGGGGATATAATCTCATCTTTGACAAACCCTAAGAACTAATCCCGATAGATCAGTTATCAATGATCAGATTTGAGTTTTCAGTGAATAGTATTAAGTGGTAAGTTCTGAGCTTTCTTTTCACTGATTACTGATTACTGATTACTGATTACTGATTACTGATTACTGATTACTGATTACTGATTACTGATTACTGATTACTGATTACTGATTACTGATTACTGATTACTGATTACACTGATTACTGATTAAAATTATGAGCGTCCTTATCCCCTCGACCGAAACCGAACAGGATATTTTCAGCACTTCCAACCTGTTTCTGCAGCAAAGACTGAAATTAATCGAAGATTTATGGAAAGAAGTCTTAGTCTCCGAATGTGGTCAAGAATTAGTCGATTTACTGGAATTACTGCGCCATCTCTGTTCTGAGGAAGGACAAGTGACCGATGATAGTCCGGAAGCAATGATCGCCAAAATGATCGAAGACTTGGAACTAGGGGAAGCGATCAAAGTTACCCGCGCTTTTGCCCTCTATTTCCAGTTAATAAATATTATTGAACAACACTACGAACAAAGGGATCAGCAACTACTGCGACGGACGGTGATCGGGGAAGAAAACGAAAGTCCCAAGGCTGACCCAACGCAAAAAAGCCTTTTAGCCACCATTGTCGGGGCCGATTGGCTAGAAAAAACCCTGAACGAGTCCGATCACTCCAGCCCAAAATCGGGACTATTTCACTGGTTATTTCCCTATCTCAAACAGGTTAACGTCCCCCCCCAAGAAATTCAGCGTCTTCTCGATCAGTTAGATATTCGTCTGGTTTTCACGGCCCACCCCACGGAAATTGTCCGTCATACCATTCGCATTAAACAGCGCCGTATCTCAGGCATTCTCGAAAAACTCGACCAAGCAGAAGAAATCTTTCGCAGTATGGGGTTAACTAACTCCAGAGAAGCACAAACAGTCACCAAACAGTTAAAAGAAGAAATTCGTTTTTGGTGGCGAACAGATGAACTACACCAATTTAAACCCACCGTCGTCGATGAAGTGGATTATGCCCTGCACTACTTCGATGAAGTTCTCTTTGATTCCCTACCCCAGTTAACCCTGCGTCTGCAGCAAAGTCTAGAATCCTCCTTTCCCCGTTTACGAGCGCCGAAAAATAACTTCTGTCGCTTCGGTTCTTGGGTCGGGGGAGATCGGGATGGCAATCCCTCCGTTACCCCCGAAGTCACCTGGAAAACCTGCTGTTATCAGCGCAATCTCGTTATTAAAAAATATCTCGATGCTATTCGCGACCTGACCAGTATTTTAAGTGCCTCCCTGCACTGGTGTCACGTCTTGCCGGAGTTGCTGGACTCCCTGGACAGAGATAAACAGCAAATGCCCGAAATCTATAGTCAGTTAGCAATCCGCTACCGTCAGGAACCCTATCGCCTCAAATTGGCCTTTATTCAAAAACGTCTGGAAAATACGCGCGATCGCAATGATCGCCTCAATAACCCGGAAGAACGACAATTATTAACTAAACTCAACGAAACCAACATCTATCGCTCCGGTTCCGAGTTTTTAGCCGAATTACAGCTATTACAGCGCAGTCTCTTGCAAACCGGTCTTTCCTGTCAAGAACTCGATCGAATGATCGCCCAAGTGGAGATTTTTGGCTTTGTCCTGACTCAGTTAGATTTTCGGCAGGAATCCACCCGTCACGCCGAATGTATCGAAGAAATCGCTGAATATCTCGGAGTTTTACCCAAACCCTACGGTCAATTAAGCGAATCAGAAAAAATCGCCTGGTTAGTGGAGGAATTAAAAACCCGTCGCCCCTTAATTCCCCGGGAAATGCCCTTCTCGGAAAGAACCTGCGAAACCATTGAAACCCTGGGAGTTTTAAGAAGTCTGCAAGGGGAATTTGGTCTGGAAATCTGCCAAACCTACATTATCAGCATGACCAACGAGGCCAGCGATGTGCTAGAAGTGCTGTTATTAGCCCAAGAAGCCGGTTTATACGACCCCGCCACTAGCCGCAGTTCCCTCCGCATCGTTCCCCTCTTTGAAACCGTCGATGACCTCAAACACGCCCCTGGCATCATGGAGACTTTGTTTGAATTGCCCCTCTATCGGGCAACCCTAGCCGGCGGTTACGACCATTTAGGGGCTTTAAACGGGGAGGACGTGACCCCGGAACCTGCCATCTTGGAACCGAGTAATTTACAGGAGATTATGGTGGGTTACTCCGATAGTAATAAAGATTCCGGCTTTTTGAGCAGTAATTGGGAAATTCATAAGGCCCAGAAGGCTTTACAAAAAACCGCTAAACAATACGGCTTGGATCTACGTCTTTTTCATGGCCGGGGGGGTTCCGTCGGTCGGGGTGGTGGACCGGCCTACGCCGCTATCCTCGCCCAACCCCGGGGAACGATTAACGGTCGCATTAAAATCACCGAACAAGGCGAGGTTTTAGCCTCGAAATACTCTTTACCAGAATTGGCCTTGTATAACCTCGAAACGGCCGTAACGGCAGTCATACAGGCAAGTTTACTGGGCAGTGGTTTTGATGATCTCGAACCCTGGAATCGCATCATGGAGGAGTTGGCCACCCGTTCACGGCAAACCTATCGCAGTTTGATTTATGAAGAACCGGACTTTTTAGATTTCTTTCTGTCTGTAACTCCCATTCCTGAAATTAGTCTTTTACAGATTAGTTCCCGACCAGCGCGCCGGAAAAGTGGTCAACAGGATTTAAGTACCCTGCGGGCAATTCCCTGGGTATTTAGTTGGACCCAAACCCGTTTTCTTTTACCGGCTTGGTATGGTTTAGGGACAGCTTTACAGATGTTTCTCGATGATTCTCCTAGCAGAAATTTGGAATTGTTACGCCATTTTTATCACAAGTGGCCTTTCTTCCAGATGGTGATTTCTAAGGCAGAAATGACTCTATCGAAGGTGGACCTACAGATGGCCTATCACTACGTCAGTGAACTTTCTAAACAGGAAGATCGAGAACGTTTTCAACGTCTGTTTGAAAGGATCAAAGAGGAATATAATCGCACTAGCGAGATTGTTCTCCAGATCACCGGCGAGAAACATTTATTGGATAATGATCCGAATTTACAGCGCTCGGTCCAGTTACGCAACGGTTCGATCGTTCCCCTCGGTTTCCTACAGGTGTCTCTCCTCAAGCGTTTACGTCAATACAACAGTCAAGCTCAATCCGGTGTGATTCATTTCCGCTATTCTAAAGAGGAGTTATTAAGGGGTGCTTTAATGACGATTAATGGTATTGCAGCAGGGATGAGAAATACCGGTTGATTACAGATAATTAATGGTAATTTTCGGGGGGGTTATCTTGAAGGTAATCCACCCTCTTTTTTGGATTTGTCAACTTTTTGTAGAACTTCTACTAAGTTGTTATTTTTAAAGGTAAAATCACCGCTAAAATTGGGCATTACTTCCGATTTTATCACTCAATCCAAGCTTTTGGGGGGTTCTACCGAAACCCGAAGTATTTGGCATGGATAACTGTAATTTTTTCTTGCTTTTAACTGGCAACTTCTATTAAATTAGCTAAGATTACTATTACTTAGGGTTTGCTGAATAATGGTAAAACCCTTTTAAAATAAGGCTTTTGACCTGTTAAAATCCGATAACAGTTGACAATCGACGCTCGATCCCGAAGAGAAGCAATTAAGCTCACTGGTGTGTCGGAAGATTAGAGATTGTGCCAAAATGGAGAAAGTGACCCAATGATTACAGGTAAATTGTTAAAGAAAGGATCGAGTAACCGTGACTGATACGAACCTAGATATACTATCCTTGACCGATCCAGCGATCGCAGGGATTCTGCAAAAAGAACTGCAACGTCAAAGAGATCACCTAGAATTAATCGCTAGTGAAAACTTTACCTCGGCTGCCGTCATGGCCGCCCAGGGTTCGGTTTTAACCAACAAATACGCGGAAGGACTGCCCAAAAAACGCTACTACGGTGGTTGCGAATACGTTGACGAAGCGGAACAATTAGCGATCGATCGGGTTAAACGACTATTTGGGGCAAACCACGCTAACGTACAACCCCACTCCGGGGCCCAAGCTAATTTCGCCGTTTTCCTGACCCTCTTGCAGCCCGGCGATACGATTATGGGTATGGATCTCTCCCACGGTGGTCATCTTACCCACGGTTCCCCCGTTAACGTTTCCGGGAAATGGTTCCGAGTAGTACAGTACGGAGTAAGTCCCGAAAGCGAACGCCTTGACTACGATCTCATCCTTGACATCGCCCGCAAGGAAAAACCCAAACTAATTATCTGCGGTTATTCTGCCTACTCGCGCCAGATTGATTTCGAGAAATTCCGCGCCATCGCTGACGCAGTGGGGGCCTACCTGATGGCAGATATCGCCCATATTGCCGGTTTAGTGGCCACTGGTCATCATCCTAACCCCCTACCCCACTGTGATGTGGTAACTACCACCACTCACAAAACCCTGCGCGGTCCTAGGGGGGGGTTAATTATGACCAAAGACGAGGAATTAGGCAAAAAATTCGATAAATCCGTCTTCCCCGGTACCCAAGGCGGTCCCCTAGAACACGTGATCGCGGCGAAAGCGGTGGCTTTTGGGGAAGCGTTGAAACCGGAGTTTAAAATCTATTCGGGCCAAGTAATCGCTAATGCCCAAGCTTTAGCCGGTCAGTTGAAAGCTAGAGGGATTAAAATTGTCACCGATGGTACGGATAATCACTTGATGTTACTCGATTTAAGATCCGTGGGCATGACCGGGAAAGAAGCCGATCGCTTGGTGAGTACTATCAATATTACCGCTAATAAAAACACTGTTCCCTTCGATCCCGAGTCTCCCTTTGTCACCAGTGGTCTGCGCTTGGGTTCCCCGGCTATGACCACCAGAGGACTAGGAGAAACGGAATTTATCGAGATTGGCAACATTATCGCCGATATTCTCCTTAATCCAGGTGATGAAGCCCTGAGAACTACTTGCCGTCAACGGGTAGCGAAACTCTGTGAAAGCTTCCCCCTCTATCCCCATCTCCATATTTCCGTCCCCGCCTTGGCCTAAAACGAGAGATAATAAAAATTCATAATTGGCGATTGCCTGTCAGTTGCCAATTGTGAATTAAATCGCCCCCCCAATTCCCATGTCTGGAGATTTATACTATCTAATTGCTTTTCTGATCGCCCATACCGTGGTACTTTGGAGTACCCCCCTCGTCAGAACCGTCGGACTGAAAAGCGGTTACGTCGATAAACCCAACGAAAGGAAGGTCCATGAAAAGCCCATGGTTCGACTGGGGGGAGTTTCGATTTTTGTCGGCGCGTTAACTGCCCTCCTGATCGTTTGGTGGTTGGGAGGGTTTGCCGGTTTAAACAGCGATCGAGAATGGGAAGTTTGGGGCGTAACCCTAGGCGGTTTGGGCTTTTTCCTCATCGGTCTAGCGGATGATCTTTTTAATCTTTCGCCGCTCAATCGTTTGGTAATGCAGTTTAGCGTCGCTTTTCTAGCTTGGCAAGCCGGGGTAAGGATCGATTTCCTCTCTATTCCCTTCGGCGATTTATTACAAATTCATTGGCTAAGTTTACCGATTACTCTCCTCTGGTTAGTGGGGATGGCTAACGCGATTAACTGGATTGACGGTTTAGATGGATTAGCGGCGGGAGTTTCGGGTATATCTGCCGTGGTGATTTTGATTGTAACTTTGGTGATGGGACAACCGGCCGCCGCTATTATCGCCGCCGCTTTAGCGGGTGGGGCTTTGGGTTTTCTGCGTTACAATTTTAATCCCGCCCAAATTTTTATGGGGGATGGTGGGGCCTATTTTATGGGTTTTACCCTGGCGGGTGTGGCGGTGATTGGATTGGCTAAAACCACTGCTGTGACTACCGTTGCCGTTACCGCCGTCCTATTACCCTATCTCATCCTCGCGGTTCCTCTCCTCGATATGTCCACGGTGATTATTTCCCGTCTCAAACGCGGAAAATCCCCTTTTGTGGCTGATAAACGTCATTTACACCACCGTTTACTGAAAGCTGGTATCTCTCACCGTCTGACAGTGTTATTTATCTATGCCCTAACCCTCTGGGTGGGCAGTTTAGCCCTCGGTTTCTCCAATGTTCCCAGTGGTTGGGGTTTTGCCTTTGGTGCGACTCTCCTCCTCGGTTACGTCGGTTGGCAAGTCTGGCGCAATCGTGGCAGTGAACCGTAAACTATCTTAAAGTCGTCAGATATCAGCTTTTTTCTGCGGATATCTCTTCGGCATCCAGTTTGTCACTTTGAGAGGGCAAGCAATATCACAGTAATTCTATATTGATTTTCCGTCACCACAACCTCAGTTGATAACCTTTCTTCCATTGGTAAAGCATTTTTCCGCCTATCAAAGATAAATAGGGTCTGCTGAAAAAGTTTTTCGGTGGTGGTAGGAGTCAGGAGTCAGGAGTCAGGAGTCAGGAGTTTCAGGCTTTGTTGCCCTTGTTTTTTGTACCAAGCGATGTACTATAAGAAGGATAATGCAAGGTTTTTGAAAGTCCCCAACCAAAATCTACCCCCAAACGCCCTAAATAAGACTTTAATTGTTCAATTCCATCAGGTTGCGGATCGCGTTTTTTATCCCGCCATACTTTTAATTCAATCCCTAAAATTACATCTTTGTAACTCAGACATAAATCCATTCTATCACTCTTAACAAGATTTCTAGATAATTAGTACCAAATCTGGCTAGACGCTCTTTGTGTTCAACAATTAAAACATTATAATTGGGGTCAACTAGAATTTTGGCTAATTGTTGGCGATTATCGTCTAATCCACTGCCTACTTCTTTGACGACTTTGTAGATTTTGTAGCCTCT